>ENA-UOOE01001727-UOOE01001727.1-fermentation-metagenome-genome-assembly--contig:-NODE-1727-length-17607-cov-21.119360_pt1 | contig 17607 bp, 18 predicted proteins | sample MGYA00245776_ERZ724021 | MGnify/ENA primary metagenome ERZ724021 (study PRJEB28704, sample SAMN03018321) | fermentation metagenome | biome: anthropogenic terrestrial biome; feature: soil... | reverse complement strand
TCCTCAAGCAAGCAGTCCTCAAGTTCACCGTCCACGGACAGCGGCTCGTCCTCAAGCAAGCAGTCCTCAAGCTCACCGTCCACGGGCGGCGGCTCGTCCTCAAGCAAGCAGTCCTCAAGTTCACCGTCCACGGACAGCGGCTCGTCCTCAAACAATCAGCCTTCGGGCACTGTGTCCACGGGCGGCGGCTCGCCCTCAGGCAATTTTTCATTGAACAAAACAGCAACGGCAACGGCGGTAAAAAACCAATATGCAAAGCTTCCCAAAACCGGCAGCCCCATAGATGCTTCCGTGCTGCTTGCCGCCGCCGCGCTCAGCATCCTTACCGGTTCCGTTGTAACTTGGAAAAAGCGGAGGTAAGCTAATCCGCGTTGACCGTCAGTTTAATAATTATATACAGGCACATAATAAATTTTAAATACTAAAATTTATTTAAGGGCTATGGGCAAATGATCAGGAAATTTTTCTCTTTAATCACAAAACACCTTGGCATAATTCTCATAGCTGCCGGCTGCGTGTTGATAGCGGCAGCCGTTTCAACCAAGCTGTACACAAGGTATGAGCAGTCAAAACTGATTGACGATTACCGCAGCCGGATTTCCGTTGTACAAGGTGAAAGCTCCTCCGCCGGTTCCTCCGGCTTGCCCAGCACGGCCGCTGCCTCCTCTGCCGTAAGCACACCGTCATCACAGCAGTCTTCCCAAAAGTACGGCGATAATTTAATCGGAATCTTAAGCATACCGAGAATTAACCTTGAAGTCGGCATCGGAAAAGATGTCTCTGCCCAAACACTCAAATACGCTGTCGGGCATTTCCCCAAAACAGCTATGCCCGGCGAAAAAGGGAACTTCTGTGTTGCAGGCCACAGGAGCTACACTTTCGGCGAATTTTTCAACCGCCTTGACGAAGTGCAAAAGGGCGACCCGATTTTCGTAGAAAGCGGAAACAGCACATTTAAATATCTTGTAACGGAAATAAAAGTTGTGACCCCTGAAAAAGTCTCCGTGCTTGAAAAAAGCAGCGGCCGCGAAATAACACTCGTAACCTGCACCCCTGTTCGCTCCGATGCCTACAGGCTTATTGTCAAAGGCGTTATGGCGTAGCATACGTTTAGGCCCTTGGCGCAGACCGGCTCCGTCACGCAGTAAGCGTTCCGGAGCCGTTTTTTTATATTTCTTTTATCATCTGTGAGTAATCTAAATACTTAAAGCCGGTTTCTTTATAAAGTGCAGCCGCCCTTACGTTGCTGTCCTCTACTTCAAGCCGGACGCGTCTTATATTGTCCGGCATGTTCCGCTTTAAATACGAAAAAAATTCGTGTCCTAAACCGTGGCATCGGTACTGCGGCTTAACATACAGCTCGTCAATCCACAAAACCATGCCGCCCGCCTCCTGTGAAAATGTTTTAGCCAAAACGGCATATCCGGCGGCCTTTCCCTCACATTCAATAATATACCCTGCCATATAATTGTCAGACCGCATCATCTCGTCAAATGATCTACAAAAATGAGCTTCGGGTATCTCATGGTCTACGGCATCTGAAGAATAAAAATCCCTCGCCATACTAAAATAACACTGCTTGTCTTCTTCGCCGATTTTCCTTACCATTACGTCCCTCCATATTTTAACGTTCGATAAAAAATTATTTATAAAATTAAACAGTACAGGCTTTCCCTCACCCTATCATTAAACCGCATATCTGGTTTGAAAACTCCACAGGGTCGTCAATCGCCACTCCCTCTATGAGCAGTGCCTGGGTATAAAGCAGCGAGGTGTATTCCTTAAGCTTATCCTTGTCGTTTTTATAAAGGTCGCACAGCTTTGTAAAAAGCGGGTGCTTCGCGTTTATCTCAAGTACGCGCTGTGCTTTCACTTTATCGTTGTCCGCGTTGGGAAGCGAGTTAAGGACCTTTTCCATTTCAATGGATATGGCTCCGTTTGTTGAAAGGCATACCGGATGCTTTTTAAGTTTCTGTGAAAGTATAACGCTGCTTACCTTGCCGCCAAGGGCATCTTTCATAAAGGCAAGCATGTCTTTATTTTCTTCAACCTGTTTAGCGGCTTCTTTCTTTTCTTCCTCTGTTTCAAGGCCGAGGTCGTCGTCCGAGACGGACTTAAACTCTTTGTCGTCGTATTTAAGCAGTGAACGGACCGCAAACTCGTCTATAGGGTCTGTCATATAAAGTATTTCGTAGCCGTGTTCCTTTACTGTTTCCGTCTGCGGCAGCTTGCCTACCCTCTCGACGGAGTCGCCGCAAGCATAGTAGATATACTTTTGGTCCGCTTTCATGCGCCCTGTGTATTCCTTTAAAGTAGAGAGTTTCTTTTCGCTTGACGAATAGAAAAGCAAAAGGTCTTTTATGGCGTCTTTGTGCGCGCCGAAGTCCTGGTAAACGCCGTACTTTAACTGAAGCCCGAAGTTTTTGAAGAAATTTTCGTAATCCCCGCGCTTGTTGTTGAGCATATTTTCAAGTTCTGACTTTATTTTCTTTTCCAGCCGCTCGGCTATAATCTTAAGCCTGCGGTCATGCTGCAGAGTTTCGCGGGAAATGTTAAGCGACAGGTCCTGCGAGTCAACAAGGCCCCGCACAAAGCTGAAGTAATCAGGCAGCAGGTCGGAGCACCTGTCCATAATAAGCACGCCGTCCGAGTAAAGCTGCAGGCCCTTTTCATAATCCTTAGTGTAGAAGTTAAACGGCGCGTGCGCGGGTATATACATAAGCGCGTGGAACGTTACCGTGCCTTCAACATACATGTGTATGACTTTCGCGGGGTCCTGGTAATCGGAAAACTTATTTTTATAAAATTCGTTGTATTCATTTTCTTTAATTTCGCTTTTGTTTTTACGCCATATCGGCACCATACTGTTAAGCGTTTCGTTTTCCGTGTATGTTTCGTACTCGTCCTTGCTGCCTTCTTTAAGGCGGCTTTTTTCGACGTCCATCTTTATAGGATACCTTATATAGTCCGAGTACTTTTTCACTAAGCCCTGCAAAGTGTAGCTTTCAAGGAACTGGCTGTACTTGTCGTCGTCAGAGTCAGGCTTTATCTTAAGCACTATCTCGGTGCCGTGCCCGTCTTTTTCGCACGGCTCCACGGTGTAGCCGTCGGTTCCGGCAGACTCCCAGCGCCATGCCTCGTCGCTGCCGAAAGCTTTGCTCGTTACCGTTACAAGGCTGCTGACCATAAACGCAGAGTAAAACCCTACGCCGAACTGGCCTATGATGTCTATATCTTCTTTTTTCTCGTTTTCGGTTTTAAAGCTTAACGAGCCGCTCTTAGCTATAGTGCCGAGGTTGTTTTCAAGCTCGTCCTTCGTCATGCCGCAGCCGTTGTCGGTAATGGTAAGCGTCTTTTTTTCTTTGTCAGGTACGATATTTATTACGAAATCATCGCGGTTTAAACCGGTGTTGCCTTCCGTAAGCGTCTTATAATAAAGCTTGTCTATCGCGTCGCTTGCGTTAGATATCAATTCACGCATAAATATTTCCTTATGCGTATAAATAGAATTGATCATAAGGTCAAGCAAGCGCCTTGACTCCGCTTTGAATTGCTTTTTTCCCATAAGCTTTAATCCCCTTTAAAAAAAATTAGCACTCTGCCACTTTAAGTGCTAATTCATATTCTAATACAACCCTATGGAAAATACAAGAGCCTTAATTGTAAATTTTTTAATAATAAATACACTTAAAATTAAATCCGCACCGTCCTGCCCGCCGTGTCAGGCCCCGCCGCTTTCGGCAGGCGTTTTAAACCTTCTGAGAAACACTATGCATGAAGCGAGCATAAGCGCCGAGCCAAGCAGACCGACTGCGGTATACAGCGCCATGCCTCCGGGGACAAGCGTGTCGATTATGTTTTTCGTTATAATTGTTGTTTCAGACTTGAGCGCAAGGCTGCCGAAGGAAGACACAAGCGACAGGCATGAAAATACAATCCAAACTATGCCGAACGCCTTGCCCCTTTTGTACTTATTCATACCCATAAAAAGTAAAATCAGGAATATGCCTGGGTAAACTATGTAGCTGATAATATTGTTGGCCAAATATACAGACGAATTTACCGAAACACTCATGTTCTGGCTTTTAAGCACCGCCGACGAAATAATAGGGCTTATGTTTATGCTTATCACTGTATTTATAAGTAGCAGAACCCCGCACGCCGCTCCGAGGTAGGCCGGAAGGCCGCCCGTCTTTCTCAATTCTTTTCCTTTCATAAATACCTCCATATAATAAAATCAAATATAAATTAAACCGCAGCCATAAAAATCATTTTTTACTGAAAAAAATAAGCCACACCATATACACGCCGAGTATTGCCGAAAGCGCAAGGCCGGCTGCGCCAAGCACCGGAACCCCGAGAAAGCTCTTTCCCCTTCCGCCCGCGCTGCTGCAGAGCATGGCGCTTCCGGCAAGCAGAGCCGCCTCGACAATGGCAAGGGAAACCTTGTCTGCCATGTTGTCAAGGCGGTCCAAAAATTTTTTAGAGCCTGAAAGCTCCGCGTTGGTTTTCAGCTGCCCTTTTATAGCCATTTTAAGTATTTCAGACATCTGAGACGGCATATCGGGCACACGCCTGCCTGAGCGCAGGACTGAAACGCAGGCATTTTTAAGTTCCGCGGATAAGTCCAGTTCTTTAATCATTTTACCGGAAACATAGTTTACAAGTATCTGCATTATGTTTATTTCCGGGCTTATTTTACCTACGACGCCCTCAAGCGTAACAAGCCCCCGCCCGAGCATGGAAACCCCGCGCGGCATTGAAAGGCCGTTCCTGTTTGCCACGGCCATTATATCGTCGCGTACTTTTATAATGTTAATACTTCCGACTTCAAGGTTTGAGTACTTGTCAAACACATCGCCGATGTCCGTATAAAGCTGCGAATGGTCAACAGGGCCGCTGCGGTCGCAAAAGGCAAGCAGCAGCTCCTCAAGCTCGCTTATATCTTTGTATATGGCTGCGTAAATAGCGTTTTTAAGCAGGTTCCTGTCACGTGGAGACAGCCTGCCCATCATGCCCATGTCAAGCCACACGATTTTCCCGCCGCGCACGCGGAGGTTGCCCGGGTGGGGATCCGCATGGAAAAATCCGTCCTCTATGACCTGCTTTGCATAATTTTCCGCGAGCTTAAGCCCTATTTCGTTACAGTCGTAACCTGCTTCCTTAAGGCTTTCCGTGTCGTCTATCTGTATACCGTCAATATACTCCATGACGAAAACCGACGACGTGGAGTACTCGCCGTAGACGCGCGGACTTGTGACGTACGCGACGTCAGCGTTTAACTGCCTGAACTTTTCAGCCTGCCCAGCTTCATTTAAAAAGTCCATTTCCTGGCGGGCGGCCTCCCACATTTCATCTGTCACAAGGCCAAAGTCAATGGCGTTCCCCGTTTTTTCTATAACTTTAAAAAGGCCGGACGCCTTGCGCAGCAGTGAAACGTCGCGCGACATAACGCCGTAGATGCCCGGCCGTTTTATCTTGACTACAACCTTTTCGCCGTTTTTAAGCTCGGCTCCGTGTACCTGTGCTATGGAAGCGCTGCCGAGAGGTTCACTGTCAAAGCGCGCAAAAACATTGCCTATGGGCTTGCCGTACATTTTTTCTATTTCGGACTTAACGGTTTGGAAAGGCAGTGGCTGCACGTCAGCACGCAGGCGGCTGAGTTCTTCACAGTACTCGGCCGGCAGTATGTCTGGCCGCATAGACATTATCTGCCCAAACTTTATAAACGTCGGGCCCAGGTCCTCAAAAATCATGCGCAGCTTTTGCGGTGTAAGCCCCTTTGCCACGTTATGCGCCCGCAGCACACCGAGTATCTCGTTAAAACGCTTTTTATTGCCGGCGGAATTGTTTTCTGGCATGCTACCCTTCGCTTTCGCTTTTTCCGTCAGCGCCGCTGTTTTCCACCCTGCTTATTTCGGCCTTTAATTCTTCAAGCTCTTTGCCGCTCAGATTCCCGACGGCTTTCTTTATACTTTCAATGTCGGCTGGCTGGTTCACTGTTACGGTTACGTGTTCTTTCACCTTATCTTTTATGTTGTGCTTAAGCTCCTCGTTGAGTGTTTTGCCCTGGTCGAGCGTAAGTTCGCCCTTTTTGACAAGGTCGTCTACTATTTGCTTTGACTTCTCGCTCGTAACGGCTACGGCGCCAAGTCCGGCCAAAAAGATTTTTTTAAGGTCGTCGCCAAACAGTGAATTCATAATTATCCCCCTTTTTATATTAGAGTCCTTTACTTTTATATTATACCTGAAATAATAAAAAAATCCACCGTATTTTACTAATATCTGAAAAAGGACAAGCCGGCCCCTGCCATCAAAGGTAAAAATGGCAAAAGCCGGCGTGAGCTATGTGGAAGCACGGATGCCTGGGTTTCCAATGATTGCCTGGTAACGCCTGATATGTAGCGGCAAATAACGCGCTCCTTTTAATTATGACGTACATTTCCTTACGTGGGCGGCTACCTTCACATCTTCTTTCTTGATATGGTTTAAAAGCCAGCCGGCAACGCTCGTGTTCGTCTTTGCAACGAGGTCGATGGACGCGCCCTGCTGCCTGTATTCGTCCACCAGCCCCTGTACAACTTTTTTAAAAGTTTCGTGGTATTTTTTGTGGTTAGGGTAATCCGGGTAGCGGTACTTAAGCTGCAGATTTTCTTCATCGCTGAAGTGCTTGTTCACATAACTGTTGAGAAAGTCAAGGGCTTCGCCTATCTCCGCGCGCCCGTGCCCTACGGTACACGCATCCAGTAACTTATTTATAGCATCAAACAGCTGCCTATGCTCGCTGTCGATAAGGTCGTTGCCGGTTTCCAAATCCTTGGTAAATTTATATACCATATTATAACACCTCCGTAATGTCGGTTATATTATATACCCCTTAAAATATTATTTGCTCATAAATAGGAACAATAATTGTTATTATTATAATATCTTTTCATCTGCCATCGACTGTGCGGCCAGCATGGCGCCAAGCCTGCCGCTGTGGTAGTTCAGCGCACCCTGCATCCAAGCCGCGTAAGGCTCCCTTAGCGGAGCATCCGCAGAAAGGTCTATGGAAGCACCAAGCGTAAAAGCCCCCGCCGCCATAATTACCTTGCAGTCGTAGCCGGGCATGTCCCACGGCTCAGGGACTACGAAGGAATCGACGGGCGCGCCTTTCTGTATTCCCCTGCAAAAAGCCGTCAGCGCCTTTTCACTGCGCAGGAGTATCGCCTGTATTATGTCGGCGCGCGGTTCGTCGTACTCAGGCGTAACGCCGTAACCTAAAACGCTGAACAGCGCAGACGTAAAAACAGCGGTCTTAAGCGCTTCACCCGTTACGTGCGGAGCGTGGAACGCCCCCATGAAAAGCTCGCGGTTGTTGCCAAGCGTCGCTCCAAGTTCCCTGCCTGTACCTGGCGTTGTAAGCCTGTACGAACATTTTTCAACTAAGTCGCCCCTGCCGGCTATGTAGCCGCCCGTAGGTGCAATGCCGCCGCCCGGATTCTTTATAAGCGAACCTGCCATAAGGTCGGCTCCGCGCGAAACGGGTTCTTCCGCCTGTACAAATTCGCCGTAGCAGTTATCTACCATGACAATGCAGTCCGGGGCTTTTTCCTTGGCGATGCGGGCAATCTTTTCTATTTCTTCCACAAAAAGCGACGGCCGCAGGCTGTACCCGCGTGAGCGCTGGATATATACCATTTTTAAGCCCGGTTTAACGCGGCGGCGTATTTCATCATAGTCAGGCTTTCCGTCAGGTGTTAAGTCCACCTGCCCGTAATTTATGCCAAACTCTTTAAGGGAGCCTGTCCCGTCGCCCGTAAGCCCTATGACGGCGCGCAGCGTGTCGTAAGGTAAGCCGGTAACGCTGAGCATCGTGTCGCCCGGGCGCAGGACTCCGAAAAGCGCAACCGTGAGAGCGTGGGTTCCGCTTACGAAGTTATGCCTTACCAAAGCATCCTCCGCGCCGAAAGCATCCGCGTAAACGCGGTCAAGCGTTTCACGCCCCCTGTCGCCGTAGCCGTAGCCTGTGGAAGCCGCGAAGTGGCTTTCGCTCACCCTGTTTTTGATAAAAGCCGCAAGCATTTTCTGCTGGTTGTAGTCTGTCACCGCGTCTATCTTCTTTATTGCGGGTTCGGCCATTTCAGCGGCTTTTTTACCTGCTTCCCGTATTTTTTCATCTATCTTAAAATATGGATACAAAACGGTTTACTCCTTCTTTTTTACTGTACTGCCGAAATCCGTCTCGGACCAGTCGCCATAGTCTTCAAAACCAAGGCTGCGGTAAAATTTCTCGTTTTCGCCGTCAGCCCTGAAAATATATGCCGTATTTCTGCCGAGCATTGCCGCAATCGCGCGCACAGCAAATGAGGCAAAGCCGTGCCCGCGCTCCTGCGGCAGGCAAGCGACGGCCGATATGACCGCGGATTCCCCGCAGGCAGCCGTGCATACGGCGCAGGCGGCAAGTCTGCCCTCATGCCGCACGCCCACGGACAATGCGGCCCCGTGCCTTGTCCTGTGTGACATGTCAAGGTAAAACGGCTCGAACGGCGGCGGAGTGAAAGTACTGCTGCCGCATGAACACAGCAGGGCATAAATTTCACGTATTGGCGGATTTACTTCGGGTGCATATTTAATATCAGCGTTTCTTATGCTGCGGGAAAACATAATTCTCCCGCAGCGCGACACCGGAACGCCTAATTTTAACGCCGCCTGTTTTGCGCACGAGACACTTTTGGGCGACAGCATTTTTATGAACCGCGCCATCTCGCCGGGGTCAAGGCCGTTGTCCGCTACAAGCATGTCGCCGTCGATTTTCGCGGCGGCGGCCTTTTGGCCGTCCTGCACCCAAAACTCCACCGTCTTAAAAGTTAAGCCGTATGCGTTTGCCGCCGACATTATCTTACACCCGAACGGCGTTCCGCCGGCAAACTCAAGCTGGCGTTTATCGGTAACAAGCTTTATCATAAATCAGGCGTGCCCGCCGGCTATACGTTCCGCAAGTCCGGTTACCACCTTTTCGGCAGAAAGGAAGTCTTTCTGTGAAATCATTCCGGCAGGTGAGTGGATATAACGGCACGGTACTGAAACGGCGGCTGTGCGCACGCCGCTGCCGCAGGCATGGATAGCTCCTGCATCATTTCCGCCGGCGACGGCCGTTTTAGGCTGGCACTTGACCTTTGCCGCCTTAGCGGCAGCGAAAGCCTCTTTGAAGTACTCTTTGTCATATATAGTGCGCCTGTCCATAAATGAAACGGCGGCGCCTCCGCCCAAACGGCACACGGCGTTTTCGCTGCCAGGCACATCCGCGGCGGTAGTGCACTCCACAACTACGGCCGCTTCCGGCCTTACATGGTTCGCCGCTGTTTTTGCGCCGTTAAGGCCTGCTTCTTCCTGCACGGTAAAAACAAACACCATATCGTATTTTAAATCACTTTTAATAATATCAACCAGTATGGCGCAGCCTGCCCTGTCGTCGAGGGCCTTGCTTTTTATCATGCCGTGCGACGTGTCAAAGGAAGAAACGAACGCCGCGGTACTGGCCAATACAACATATTTTTCGGCTTCTTCACGCGACAAAGCGCCTATGTCTATATAAAGCTCGTCCAAAGGCACACTTTTGCCTTCTTCGCCCTTTTTCAGCAGATGTATGGGCTTTACCCCTATGACGCCCTGTACGCCTCCGGAAAGCAAAACCGGCTTTCCAGGCAGGATGCGCCTGTCTATGCCTCCTACAGTGTCAAACTTAAGCAGGCCCCCGTCCGTTATATGGGTAATTATAAAGCCTACCTCATCCATATGGGCGCTCAGCATAAGCTTTACCGGAGCGCGCTTTCCGCCGGATTTGAAGGCTATTATATTGCCGAGCGGCGATATCTCAATTTTATCTGCGAAAGGGGTTATCTCGTCTAATATAATATTTCTCACAGTATCCTCGTCACCGGATACACCGTCGGCAAGGCAGAGCTTTCTCAGCATATCAAAGCTGTGCAATCAGAAGTCCCCCTTTATATATTCAGCTATAAGCAGCGCGGTATTTTCAATATCGCGTAAGTCAATTACCTCCGCCGGCGTGTGCATATACCTTAAAGGTATGGAAACCATGCCCGTCGGCACGCCAGACCTGACAACAGCTATATTGTCGGAGTTAGTTCCTGTGGAACCGCCCATTACGTCGCGTTTATAAGGTATATTATTTTTTACGGCTGTTTTGACAAGGTTTTCGGATATCCTGCGGTTTAGTACCGGGGCAAAACCTACCATAGGCCCTCCGCCGAGCGGGTGGCTTTTTTCTGGCGGTACGCCCGGCTGGCAGGCAAAACCGACGTCAACGCATATTGCCTCTGACGGCTCTGCGGAAAAAGCGCCGGTTGAGGCCCCCTGCCCGCCTGTTTCTTCCCTTGTGCTTAAAAGGACGGTCACGCGCCTTTTAAGGCCGGTTTTATAAAGCATCTGCGCGCACCGCACGAGCGCGGCCGCACCCGCGCGGTTGTCAAGGCCGGCAGATGAAACGCGGCTGCCTGCAAGGCTGACTGGCTTTGTACTGAAAGTTATCCTGTCGCCGGGCGACACGAGTTCCTCTGCTTTTTCTTTTGAAAGGCCTATGTCCACAAAAGATTTGCCTACGGGAATCACTTCATCATCTTTTCCGTCCGAAAGGTGTGGCGGCGTGCAGCAGACTATGCCGCTTAAAGCCTTTTTACCTTTTACCGTTACGGCGCTGCCGGGCAGTACGCGCGGGTCTGCTCCGCCGCATTTGTCTACACGGAGAAATCCGTTCCCGTCCACTGAAGTTACTACAAGGCCTATCTGGTCAAGGTGGGCTTCGAGCAGTAGATTGCCCTCTGCGTTCTCAGGGCCGAAAGCGGCGCTTACGTTACCGAGCGCATCCTTAACAGTGCCGCCGTAAGGCGCAAGCTCTTTTGCCGCGGCTTCCGCAGCGGCTGTTTCGTCACCCGGCGTGCCGCGCGCCGCGCATAGCCTGAAAAGAAGTTCTTTTAAATCATCCGCCATATTACCCTCCGTTTATATTTTAACTTTCTATAATGCGATAATGCGTGATTTAGTCCCCGAAGCCGTTGACTATCTCCTTAAATTTTTCGCCGCGTGTTTCAAAATTGGGGAACATATCGAAGCTGGCGCAAGCCGGCGAAAGCGAAACGACGTCGCCTTTTTTTGCGTTTTGGCGGCAGATATCGGCCGCCTCCTCAAGGGAAGAGGCGCGCATAATTTCCGGGCAGCCGGGTTTATAGCCGGGCGCAGCTTTTACTGCTTTTTCTATTTTATCAGCCGTCACGCCTATTAAAACGAGCAGCTTTACCTTTTCAGCCACAGCATTACCGAGAGTGTCAAACGGTATATTTTTGTCCGAGCCGCCGGCTATAAGGATTATTTTTTCGTTAAAAAGCGAAAGCGCGCCGTTTATCGTGCGGCTCGGCGTAGTTCCTATGGAGTCGTTGTAGTACCGCACGCCCTCATATTCGCGTATAAATTCGTTCCTGTGCTCAACGCCCATAAACGAACCCGCCGTAAAGGTTATATCGTTTACTCCGGCATAGCCGTGTACGGCGCATATGGCGGCAAGGTAATTTTCAATGTTATGCTTTCCTGGTATCCTTATGGCGGATGCATCCATAACGAAAGACGTTCCGGCCGCGTCGGAAAAATAAATTTTCCCGCTGCCGTCCATCCACGCCCCGTGCTCCACGGGGTGCCGCCTGCTGAATGTAAGGCATTCGCCGCGCACGTCTTTTTCAAACGAAGCGGTTATCCCGTTGTCTGCGTTAAGCACCGCCCTGCCGAAAGCGTTTTGGTGAAGGATAATATTCCGCTTTGCGTTTATATATTCTTCCATGTCCTTATGCACGTCGAGATGGTTTGGCGAAACATTAGTAACGACTGCTATGTCGGGGCTTTTGCGCATGGATATGAGCTGGAAACTCGAAAGCTCCGCTACTACGGCATCGTCAGGATGCATGCCGCCTATGGCCGGAAGAAGCGGGGTGCCTATATTGCCGCCCACATGCACTTTTTTGCCGGCGGACTCAAGTATCTTTGATATTACAGTCGTCGTCGTTGTTTTGCCGTCACTGCCTGTCACGGCAAATATCCTGCACGGGCACAGGTCGAAAAAGACTTCCATTTCAGACGTAACCGCCGCGCCGCGCCTGCGCGCCTCGTTAAGCTGCGGCAGGTAGTACCTCATGCCAGGCGTCCTGAATATTATATCTTCATCAAGGTTGTCAAGGTAACCGCCGCCAGTTATAAACTTTACTCCGAGCGACATCAGCCGCTGCGCCGGTTTGCCAAGGCTTTCAGCGCTGCGCCGGTCGCGCACCGTTACCGCGGCGCCTTTTTTAGCGAAGTCCTCGGCAAGCGGCATGTTGCTGCCGCCAAGGCCGCAAAACGCAACTTTTTTTCCTCTTATAGCTTTATAAAATTTTTCCGGTGTCAAAATTAAATCCCGCCTTTTTAATTCATGTGATATATCTATTAAAATTAATCCGATGCATGCGCCGTAAAAGGCAAAGCCTGCGGAAAATCCCGTGCCGGCATACAAAGGAATATTTATGCAAAATTTTCACGTATATACACGCAGTACATATGTTAAAACAGTTAATGCAAAATATCATAATACATTATACGTACCATACCCGAAAATATCAAGACGTGCCGCCCGCGCAAAATGCATCCGGCAAGCAGCCCGCGTCATCCGTTTATTCTATATTGCCGGCGGTTATCAGCCTGTAAATCTCATTTTTTTTAAATCCGGTTTCCGCGGCGGCGTTTCTTGCAGCCTCTGATGCGGACTGCCCTTTCGCCACATATTCCCGTGCTATGCCTGCTGCTTCCTCAAGCGAATGGCCGTCGGTCTTGTTTTTCTGCGGAGCCCCTTCAACTATAAGCACAAATTCGCCTTTGGCGCCCCCTTCTCCGTAACGCACCGCTGCTTTTGAAAGCGTCGTGCGTATGATTTCCTCGTGTATCTTAGTAAGTTCCCTTGCGAGCACCAGACGGCGGTCGCCGAAAGCCCGGAGCAAGTCGCCGAGTGTAGAGGCAAGCTTATGAGGGGCTTCGTAAAAAATCATTGTGCGGTGTTCATTTTTAAGGCTTTCCAAATGCTCGCGCCTGCTTTTTTTAGATACGCTTAAAAACCCCTCGAAAGTGAACCTGCCGCTCGGCAAGCCTGAAACCGCAAGCGCCGAGACCGCCGCGCACGGGCCTGGCACAACTGAAACGCCAATCCCCTTTTCCGCGCACTGCGCCACAAGCGTTTCGCCAGGGTCAGAAACCGCCGGCATGCCGGCGTCTGAAACTACGGCGCACGTTTCGCCGGACTCTATGCGCGCTGTTATCTCGTCGCCGCGGCCGTATTTGTTGTGCTCGTAATAGCTTACCAAAGGCTTTTTTATACCGAATTTATTGAGGAGCTTTACAGTTACGCGCGTATCCTCGGCAGCTATAAAGTCCGCCGAGGCGAGGGCCTCTTTAGCGCGCGGCGAAAAATCCGACAGGTTGCCTATCGGCGTGCCTACTACTATAAGTTTACCGCCCATTTTTACCTCCGTAATATGTCCCGTACATTTCTTTCATTTCGCCGGAGTACTCCCCGCCCTCAGATGTTACAAAAAGGGTTGGCTCCACTTTCAGGCCCGGCCTGCCTCCCCTGTTAGCCTGAAGCAAAAACAGGAACGGCGGCCTGTTTTTATCGTACTGCACAAAGCGCAGGCACTTAGGCTCCATACCGTTCTCTTTAAGCGATGAAATAACGCCGCTGAGCCTGAAAGGCCTCATACAGCAGCAAAAACGTCCGCCCCAGCGCAGGAAGTCGGCCGCGGCCGCGGCTATGCCGCCAAAGTCGCACAAAACCTCGTGCCTTGCCGCCATGCGGCTTTTCCCGCCGCTTTTTAAGCCTGAGCTGTTTTCAGTATACGGCGGATTGCATGATATAAGGTCAAGGCCGCAGGGCATATCCCTGCCGCCCTTTAAATTGTTTATGTCGCCGTTTATCACTTTCAGCCTGCCTGTAAAAGCATTAAGTTCGGCGGAACGCGTTATCATGCCGCAGGCTTCGCTTTGTATCTCTACCGCGTAAACCTGCCCCGGGTTTGACCTTGCCAGCCATATAAGCGGGATTGCACCGCAGCCAGAGCCGAAGTCAGCGCATTTTTCGCCGGTTTTAGGCATAGAGAAAGATGCAAGCAGCACCGTGTCGGTGCTGAATGAGTATTCTTTTTTTGATATCACGGACACGCCGCAAGAAAGCGGTTCCAGTGTTTCACCGTCTAAGAGCATGCCAGCGCCTGCGTTTTTTCCCGGATACATAAATACTATTCCCCAAACAAATTTATCTTTTAATCCATGTACTGCCGCGCGTTTATACGCGGCGCCTTATAAAAAATAAAAGGCGGTGCGATTTACGCCCGCCTCTTACTGTGTTGTAAATTATTCTTCAGGCTTGGGAGCGCCTACCGGGCAAACCTGAGCGCAGTTGCCGCACTCCGTGCATTTATCCGAGTCAATCTCAAATTTCCCGTCGCCTTCTGAAATGGCTTCAACCGGACATTCGGCAGCGCATGCTCCGCATGAAATACAATCGTCGCTAATTACATATGCCATAAAAACACCTCCATATTTTAGGGCATGGCCTGGATAACGTAAAATATAAAGTTAACCGGCCAAACCTCTTACAAAATTAATTGTAACATAAAATCTTAAAATTGCAACAAAAAAATGGCCGATACAGTGCATAAAAAAACACTTTTTGTGCAAGCGTCACTGCTTGTCATTTTTTACCGCGCCGCCCGGCGCGGGGCGGTTATTCTCTGCGCGTTTTACTTCGCTTGCCTTGAAAGAGCGCTGCACTGTCTCCTGGTTATGCTCCAGCTTTACCGTAACGGTACCGCCGAGAAGGTTTACGTCCGTTACCGTACCGGCTCCCGCAGGCGTCAAAACGGCCGCTCCCGCCTGAGGGGTCATACGCAGCAGCTCAGAGTACGTGTCCTGCTCATACTTAAGGCAGCACATAAGGCGGCCGCACATGCCTGAAATTTTTATCGGGTTAAGCGACAAGCCCTGTTCCTTCGCCATTTTTATCGACACCGGCTGAAAGCCGCTTAAAAACATAGAGCAGCAAAACGGCCGGCCGCATATACCGAGGCCGCCTATCATCTTGGCCTCGTCGCGCACGCCTATCTGCCTTAGTTCTATCCGCGTATGGAACACCGAAGCGAGGTCTTTGACAAGCTCGCGGAAGTCTACGCGGCCGTCGGCGGTAAAGTAAAACATTATTTTTGAATTGTCAAACGTATAGTCAACGTCGACGAGTTTCATTTCAAGTTTATGGTCAGCTATTTTTTTAAGGCATATGTCAAAGGCATTCTTTTCTTTTTTACGGTTTTCACCGGTTCTCTTAAGGTCTTCCTCAGTAGCAACGCGTATGAGTTTTTTTAGCGGCTGAACTATATCGCCGTCTTTTATCTCCGTGTTTTCCATCATAACCTCGCCGCACTCTATGCCCCGCGAGGTTTCGACTATGACGCTTTCACCGTTTTTTATAGTTTTACCGTCCGGGTCAAAATAATATATCTTACCTAAATTTTTAAAACGTACGCCTATTACTTCCGGCATTGTTTCATCTCCTTATCTGCCTGCCGCACAGCGCAGGCACGCGCAGAACGATGTCAGCAAAAGCGGCATGTTTGCGTTTCTGTCCAAAGCGGCGGGCACCTTCTCCGTTACCTCAAGCAGTTCCAAAAGGCTTGAGCGCGTAAGGCTGCCGCAAAGCAGCGAAGCTGCGGTGTCCTGCCCGGAAAGGCGGCTCTTCCCCCCCGAACGGGCTACAAGCGCATCGCGGAAAACAAGCTGCAGGCATCCTGCCGTTTGGCGGAAGCCCTCGCGGTCATTAGAGAAATCAGACAAAAGGAAAAGCAGCTCGGACTCTTTAGGGTTTAAGATGGCGCGCGCGATTGCAAACGCTTTTTCAGGCAGCTTTTCACCGTCGGCACCGTTTATTGTAAAAACCTGAGCCCTCGAACGTATGGTCGGCAAAAGCTGCGATACATTTGAGGCCGTCATTATGAACATGACATTTTCAGGCGGCTCCTCAAGCACTTTTAAAAGTGCGTTCTGTGAAACCTCCGCCATGTTCTGCACGCCTAAAAGCAGGTATACCTTACAGTCAGCCTCATTTGGGCGTATATACGCGTCAGTACGTATTTTACGTATCATATCCACCGGAAAAGCGCGCGTGCCGGCGTCGCCGTCCAAAATAAAAATATCAGGGTGCGAGCCTGCCACCGCCTTTTTACACGCCGCGCACTGCCCGCAGGGTTTAGCTCCTTTGGAAGTGCAGACGCAGGCTTTTGCCATAGTTTTCGCAGTAAGAGCCGCCGGTTGCGGGGCTCCTTCAAGGATCAGCGCGTGCGGCACGCGCCCGCCCTTAAAAATCGCGGAAATTTCATCGGCACTTTTTTTGCTTATTCCGCAGTTTTCTAATAATAAATTCATATTACAGCCGTTCCGTATATTTATAGTTTACTGTTATTTTAACACTTTTATTTCCGAAAAGCCATAGCTGCGTAAAAAAGGGATAACGTCCGGCGTTATTATCTCGCCAGGCATAACAACAGGTATCCCCGGCGGGCACGGGCACACAGCCTCTGCCGCCGTCATGCCTGCGGCACTTTCAAGCGGGGCATACTCATGCTCCGCAAGGACGGCCTCGCGCAGGCTTGCATTAACGGGCGGCAGAGGCGGCAGTTCCGCGCCTATATTAAGCGGTTTTCCAACGGGCAGTTTGCCTATAGCCTTTTCAAGACGTATGAAGTCCGCCTCTGTGTTAAACGGCGTAGCGATTAATATGACAAAGGCGCTGTCGGCGTACTCAGGTTCTACTCCGTTTTGCCTTAAAAATTCAGCCGCATCCGTACCCTTCATCCCGACGGACGCGGTGTCAAGCGTTATCCGCGTCGGGTCGGTAAGTCCTGCAGGCATGGTTATTCCCCTGCCGGCGGCAAGCTTCTTGACGCGGGCCGTCCTTTCCTGCAGCGCCTCAAAGTCAAGCTTGCCTTCCTGCAGCATTTCGCGGCATATGTCAAGCGAAACCATAACGGGGTAGCTCGGGCTTGTCGAGCCGAAAAGCGCCATGGCCTCCTTTGCGCCGCGCGCGAACCTGCCGTCCGCAATGTTGAGCCACGCGCCGCCTGTCAGCACGCCGAGCGTTTTATGTGCAGAGTCCGCAGTCATGGATGCACCGAAAAGCAGCGGATGCAGCCTTGGCTTTGTAAACATAAGCTGCGTGCCGTGCGCGCAGTCAACAAGCAGCGGCAGCTTCCTTTGCCTGCATGCCTCCGAAAGCCGGCTGACGTCGGTAATACGCCCGTAATAGTCCGGACTTGTAATGTAAACGGCCCTTACGTCCGGAGCTTCGGCAAGCGCCGCGCATATATCCTGCGGCATAGCCCATAAAGGTTCTATGCCAAGCAGGGCCATTGTATTAACGGCGCTCCGGTGTATAACCCTTGAGCAAAGCATCTTTCCGCCGTTTGGCAAGGCAAGGCGCAGCATGGCCTGTATGCAGAGCGTACATCCGCCCGCTGAAAAGCACGTGCGCGCCGTTCCGAA
>ENA-UOOE01001724-UOOE01001724.1-fermentation-metagenome-genome-assembly--contig:-NODE-1724-length-17650-cov-3.914919_pt1 | contig 17650 bp, 16 predicted proteins | sample MGYA00245776_ERZ724021 | MGnify/ENA primary metagenome ERZ724021 (study PRJEB28704, sample SAMN03018321) | fermentation metagenome | biome: anthropogenic terrestrial biome; feature: soil; material... | reverse complement strand
TATAAATGCAATTGGAATAGAATCACCAGGGCTTACCAGTGCTCCAGCTATAGGGGAATATATAACCAATATAGTAGTGGAAAAGCTAAAACCTGAAAAAAAAGAAAACTTCAATGCCATAAGAAAAGCTATGCCAAAGTTTAGAGAATTAAGTAATGAAAAAAGAAAAGAACTTATTAAGAAGGATCCGGCTTTTGGCAGAATAGTTTGCAGATGTGAAACTATTACTGAAGGAGAAATAAGAAATGCCATAAGAAGACCTTTAGGGGCCAAAACCATAGATGGAATTAAAAGAAGAACTAGAGCTGGCATGGGAAGATGTCAGAGCGGTTTCTGTTTAAATAGAGTTGTTGATATATTATCAGATGAATTAAATATTTCCCGCAGGCAAGTTACTAAGTTCGGTAATGATTCAAAGTTACTTATGGACAAAGGACAATAATTAAAAATTGGAGGGATAAATATGCAGCAATATGACATGGTAATAATCGGAGGAGGTCCAGCGGGACTTGCAGCTGCGGTGAAAGCTAAGGAAGAAGGAATTCATAGTATTTTGATACTTGAAAGAGATAAAAGTCTTGGAGGAATTTTAAATCAGTGTATACATAATGGATTTGGACTTCATACATTTAAGGAAGAGCTAACAGGACCAGAGTATGCTCAAAGGTTTATAGATAAGGTGGAAGAGGCAAAAATACCTTATAAATTAAACACCATGGTGATAGATATAAATGAAGAAAAGATAATCACCGGTGTAAATGATGTTGATGGAATACTAGAAATAAAAGCTAAAGCTATAATACTTGCTATGGGCTGCAGGGAAAGACCAAGGGGTGCTATAAATATACCAGGAAGTAGATGTGCAGGAATATACACTGCTGGAACGGCACAAAAGTTTGTAAATATTGAAGGAGAAATGCCTGGAAAAGAAGTGGTTATTTTAGGCTCAGGGGATATAGGTCTTATAATGGCTAGAAGAATGACTCTTGAAGGAGCTAAAGTAAAGGCTGTAGTGGAACTTATGCCTTATTCAGGTGGACTTAAAAGAAATATAGTTCAATGCTTGGATGATTTTAATATTCCACTTAAACTATCTCATACAGTGACAAAAATACAAGGTAAGGATAGAGTTACAGGGGTTGAAGTATGTAAAGTAGATGAAAAATTAAGACCTATAAAAGGAACAGAGGAATATATACCTTGTGATACATTGCTGTTATCAGTAGGACTACTTCCAGAAAATGAGCTTTCAAGAAAAGCTGGAGTAAGATTAGGTGTAACTGGTGGCCCAGAAGTGGATGAAAGAATGGGTACTAATATAGAAGGAATATTTGCCTGTGGGAATGTGCTTCATGTCCATGACCTGGTAGACTTTGTAACAGAGGAAAGTTATAATGCAGCTAAAAATGCTGCAGATTATATAAAGGGCAAAAAAGTACTGGAAGATGTAATAGAACTCGCAGCTGGAGAAGGGATAGGATATACTGTACCTAAATTTATACATAAGGACAATGTACAGCATGGTATTTTAGTAAGATTTAGAGTAAGAAATGTATATAAAGATAGCTTTATATCAGTTTATTTTGATAATAATAAAGAAGTACATCAAAAGAAAAGAGTTTTAGCTCCCGGGGAAATGGAAGATGTAAAGCTTACTGAAGAAATGTTTAATAAATATCCAAATTGTAAACATATTACTGTGAAGATAGAAGGTGTGTAAAAAATGGATTCTAGAGAATTAATATGTATAGGTTGTCCTATGGGATGTAATCTTCAAGTAGAGATAAATGATAAAGAAGTAACAAAAGTTTCAGGAAATATTTGTCCTAGGGGAAAGGCATATGCAGAAAAAGAATGTACAAATCCTACTAGAATAGTGACTTCCTCTGTAAAAGTGGAAAATGGACAAGTAGATATGGTATCTGTAAAAACAGAAAGAGATATACCAAAAGATAAGATATTTCAGTGTATGAAATGCATAAAAAAAGCTAAAGCTAAGGCTCCTGTAGAAATAGGGCAGGTTATTATAGAAAATGTAGCAGCAACAGGAGTAAATGTTATTGCTACTAAAAAAATCACAGCATAGTTTTATCTATAAATAATAGCTAATAATGTTAGTCCACTATGACCATAATGAACTAACATTATTTTTTATATTTTTAATATATTTAATATATTTAGCTTCAAAGAATTTATTCACAAATACAGCAATTATAACACCTATGGTGGTGTCTATTATTCTATTAATTGCATATATATCGGAAGGCATTCCTTTAAGATTTGTCATTATAGCTATAAAAACAATACAGCTAATTACAATAGAACTTTTTTTATTAAAAAGATTACATAAATATATAACTATTGCAATGCCAATGCCACAGTACAAAGGAGTAGTCTTAAGAAAATTAAAAAATATTAGTCCTATTGCCGCACCTATACATGTACCAATAATTCTACTTTTTCCTGCAGAATAACAATTACATGAAGTATCTCTCATGCAGCTAATTGCGGCAATACAAGCATAAAAAGGATAAGACCTATGAAAAAATTTAAACAATAGAACACATAAGAATACAGAAATAGATGTTTTTACATTATATATATCAATCTTTGGCATAATTTCTTCCTCCAAGTTTTGATTAAGATAAACAATATTATTTTATCACAAAAGCATATACTTTGTCCTGGAATAGAGCTATAATTTTTATAGCTGGCTTTTTGAAAATGCAAAATTAATTTAACATAATGGCAAATTATGTCGCTGATATGTTAAAATAATAGTGTACTGACTTATATGAAGAAAGTAAAAAAATATGGATAAATGTCAGAAAGTTTAAAAAAACCAGATAATATGTGTAATTATATATATAATATTAAATAATCAGCAAATATTAAGTTTGAAAATGGATAATAAATAATTTATAATTTAGGTGAGAAAAATGAATATAGAATATAAAATAATAAAAATTCTAAGCAATAATGTAATAGTTACAGAGAAAGATAATAAGTTATTTGTGTTAATTGGTAAAGGTATAGGCTTTGGAAGAAAAAAAGGAGATATAATATCCGAGGAGAAAAATATCGAGAATAAGTTTATACAAATCAATGATAAAGAAAAGAATGGTTATGAAAATATCTTAACAAGTGTAGATGAAAAAACTATTGCATTAACAGAGGAAGTAATTGCATTAGCTTCAGAAAGGTTGAATGAGGAATTAAATTCTCATATACATGTAGCCTTAGCAGATCATATAAACTTTGCTATAAAAAGAACTAAGGAAGGAATTGACATAGTAAACCCCTTTCTTTATGAAATTAAAACCTTGTATCCTACAGAATATTCTATAGGAGAAAAAGCTTTAGAATTAATAAAAGAAAAGTTAGGCATCAATCTTCCTGAAAGTGAAATCGGTTTTATTGCCCTTCACATTTATTCAGCCAGGGTAAATACTGATGTATCAGATAGTTTAAAAAACACAAGGATAGTAAAGGAAGTTGTAAATTTTATTAGTGAGAAATTAAATATATCCATAGATGAAAAGTCATTGGAGTATTCTAGACTTATTTCTCATTTAAGGTATGCTATTTACAGAATTGAAAATAATAAAAACTTAGAAAATATGTTTTTACCTTCAGTGAAAAAACAATTGAAAAAGGAATTTAAAATTTCAAAGGAAGTATGCAATTTTATAGCTGAGAAATTAGATAAAGAAATTCCAGAAGATGAAATAGGATATATTGCAGTTCATATACACAGATTGTTAGAAAAAAATTAAATATAATCAGGCGTGTTACTGAGAAAATCAGGCATGAGCCTTATAAAATGCTTTATGGGCATTTTATAGGTTCATGCTTTTTGCTTTTTATATAATAATTTTTGTGAATTAATATAAAACTAATATAAACAAATGAAATAAGGAGGGCTAAAAATGGCCAAAGGTAAAACTTTCAAGACATTGCAAAAGATAGGCAAAGCTGTTATGACGCCAGTATCTGTTCTTCCAGCAGCTGGAATTCTAGTTGCACTAGGCAGATGGTTTATGCAAGGTCATGGAATTATTAATGTAATAGGACAGATTATCTACAATGGAGGGTTGTCGGTATTTGTAAATCTACCTCTTATATTTGCTATTGGAGTTGCTATAGGATTTACAAGTAATATAGGTGTAGCAGGGCTTGCTTCAGCAGTAGGGTACGGAGTACTTACCAGTGTATTAAAAGTAATGGGAAATATTCAAAATATAAAAGCAAAAGGTATAGAAAGCATTGATATGGGGGTTTTCGGAGGAATTATAATTGGACTTATTGCAGCAAAATTGTATGATAAGTTCCATGAAACAAAACTTCCGCCATATTTAGGCTTCTTTGCAGGGAAGAGACTTGTGCCTATTGTTACTGCAGCAGCTTCTCTTTTAATTGGTGTGGCTTTTTCCTTCATATGGCCCCCAATACAAGCAGGTATTAACCAGTTTGCAAATTTTGCTACAGGTTCACCCTTTGGAGCAGGCATATATGCAGCAGGCAAGAGAGCTTTAATTCCTGTTGGACTGCACCATGTTTTCTACCCACCATTTTTATATGAGTTTGGTAGATTTACGGATCCAGCTACAGGAGAAATATTAAAGGGAGAGGCAGCAAGATATTTTGCAGGAGATCCTACTGCGGGATACTTTATGGCCAGTGAATTCCCAATAATGTTATTTGGACTTCCAGCAGCTACTTTGGCTATGTATTTAAGAGCAAAAAAAGAGAAGAAAAAGTCTGTAGCAGGTATGATGCTTACAGCAGCAGTTACATCCATACTTACAGGTATTACAGAACCAATAGAGTTTTCTTTTATATTCGTGGCACCACTTTTATACGTATTTCATGTTTTAGCAGCCTTTTTATCAGGTGTTTTAACTAAAGCACTTAATATTAGGCTTGGATATACTTTCTCTGCAAGTTTAATAGATTATGTGTTAGGTATAAGTAATTCCCAAAACGGTTGGAAACTATTTTTAATAGTTGGACCTATAATTGGAATACTATATTTTGTGGTATTCTACTATGCAATAAAAATATTTGACTATAAAACTCCAGGAAGAGAAGATGATGGTGAAACTGAAAGCCCTCAGGAGAATAAAAATTTAGATAAATCTTCAAGGGCTGCTAAAGTTTTAGAAGCCTTAGGAGGTAAAGAGAATATTGATGTTATAGATGCTTGTATTACAAGGCTTAGACTTACAGTTTACGATACAGCGAAAGTAGATAAAGCAAGATTGAAGGCTTTAGGCGCTGCAGGCACTATGGATGCAGGAGGAGGAAATATACAGGTAGTGTTTGGAACTGAAGCAGAAATGCTTAAAGATGAAATTAAAAAAATAATGTAATTTAATATAAAAGCTATGATTGAAAGGAGAGCATATATGTTTAATATTTTTAAGAAAAATAAAAATGAAGAAGATAATGTAGTAGAGGTTAAATCACCTTTTATAGGAAAATGTTTTGAAGTAAAGGATATACCAGATGAGGTTTTTGCATCAAATATGATGGGAGAAGGAGTAGGCTTTTCATCCAAGGATGGAATATTATATTCACCACTAGAAGGAGAAATAATTCAGGTATTTCCAACAAAACATGCAGTGGTTATGAGATCAGTAGAAGGGCTTGAAATATTACTTCATATAGGTATTGATACTGTGGAAATGAAGGGCGAAGGATTTGAGGCTTTTGTAAATAGTGGAGCCAAGGTTAAAGCAGGAGATAAATTGATTTCTTTTGATTTAAATTTAATAAATGAAAAGGCAAAATCCAATCTAAGCCCTATGGTTATAACAAATAAAGAAATAATAGAACATATAGAATTTAATTATGGAGAGGTAGATACTAATTCTGTAATAGCTAGAGTAAAAATTAAAAAGTAGATATAAAATATTAGGCCTTTAATTTGAAAGGAAGGATTTAATTATGATAGAAAAGAATACAATAATAAAAAATGAAACTGGACTACATGCAAGACCAGCAATGGAAGTAGTTAAGGAGGCTTCAAAATTTAAGTCAGATGTATTTTTAATAAAGAATGGAAATAGCTATAATGCAAAAAGTATTGTAAGCATTATGTCTGCGGGTTGCATAAAGGGAGACGAAATTACTATAAAAGCATCAGGGGAAGACGAGAATGAAGCTGTAATTTCCTTAGTAGATTTAATAGAAAATCATATAAGTTAGTAAGGGGGAATGATGTTGATAAAGGGAATAAGTGCTTCATCAGGTATAGCTATAGCTAAAGCTTTAGTATTAAAAGAAGAAGATAATGAAGTTATTAAAAAAGATGTAACCCAATATGAAGCTGAAAATGAAAGATTTAAAGAAGCTGTAGAAAAGGGTAAAAAGCAGCTTAAAAGCACCATCAATAGCACAATGGAAAAGTTAGGGGAAGAAAAAGCTAAAATATTTGAGGCCCATTTGTTTATGCTAGATGACCCAGAATTTGTTGGAGCTATTTCTTCAAAAATACTTGCTGAAAAAGTAAATGCAGAATATGCATTAAAAACCACTAGTGAAGAGCTGGCATCTATGTTTGAAGCCTTAGATAATGACTATATGAGAGAAAGAGCAGCAGATATAAGAGATGTTAGTAATAGGATAACAAGAATATTAAAGGGAGAAGAAAATCCATCAATAGGGGACATAAAAGAAGAGTGCATTATAATAGCTAAAGATCTTACCCCATCAGATACTGCTCAAATTGATAAGAAAAAAGTATTAGGTTTTGCTACAGAAATCGGTGGAGTAACCTCACATTCTGCTATTATTGCCCGTTCCATTGGTATACCTGCAGTGCTTGGTATAGGAAAAGAAATAAATACTATAAAGGAAAATGATTTGTTGATATTAGATGGGGATAATGGAATTGTTATAGTAAATCCTGATGATGAAACATTAAATAATTATAAAGGTAAAATGTTAAAAGATTGGGAATTCAAGAAAAATCTTATTCAATATAAGGAAGCAGAATCCATTACTCTAGACAATAGAAAAGTGGAAGTGGCAGCTAATATTGGCTCAGTTACAGATGCTTTAAATGCAATAAATAATGGAGCTGAAGGCATTGGACTATTTAGAACAGAATTTTTGTACATGAGTAAAGATGAACTGCCTAGTGAAAAAGAGCAATTCAATGCCTATAAAGAAGTATTAGAAAAATTAAAGGGAAAGCCTGTAATAATAAGAACACTAGATATAGGAGGAGATAAGAAACTTCCCTACCTTCCTATAGAACAGGAGTTAAATCCATTTTTAGGATATAGAGCAATAAGATTATGCCTGGATAGAAAGGACATATTTAAAACTCAATTAAGAGCCTTACTTAGAGCTTCTGTCTATGGAAATTTAAAAATAATGTTTCCTATGATATCAAATCTTCAAGAGCTAAGGGAAGCAAAAGCTGTATTAGAAGAATGTAAAGAAGAATTAAGAAAAGAAAAAATAGATTTCAATGATAAAGTAGAAGTTGGAATAATGATTGAGATTCCTTCAGCAGCAATTATTTCAGATGTGTTGGCTAAAGAAGTGGATTTCTTCAGTATAGGAACCAATGATTTAATTCAATATACTATAGCAGTAGATAGAATGAATGAAAAGGTATCTTATCTTTACGACTTCTTTAACCCAGCGGTGTTAAGGCTTATAAACATGGTAATAGATAATGCTCATAAAGAAGGAAAATATGTAGGTATGTGCGGCGAAATGGCTGGAAAAACTGAATTAATACCACTGCTTCTTGGTATGGGATTAGATGAATTTAGCATGAGTGTTTCTTCTGTACTTAAAGCTAGAGGTACAATAAGAAATTTAAAATATGAGGATTGCAGGAAGCTGGTGCCAAAGGCCATGAAGTTAGGTACCTCTGTGGAAATAAAGAAATTTCTTAAAGATAGTGTTAAATAGTGTTATAGTGTTACATATTGTTACACAATTAAGGGGGATTTTTGCTAATCAAAAATCCCCCTTAATTTGTTCCAGTTTATCCCAGGGGTCTGGCCCCAGGTTCCAGTTTATCCCAAGGGACTGTCTCCAAATTCATAAAATTTTATTGTTATTAATAGATTATATGATAAAATTATAATGAATATATTTTGTAATATGGTTTTAAGAGAAAAATATGGCAATTTGAAAGGAGCTATTATGAAAAAGGCAGGCATTTTAAAACTCTCCATGGTAATTATTATAGCTTTATTTGTATTTATTATTTTAGAGAAATTTAATTTTCATATAAGATCATTAAATATAGCTACTTTAGTCAATTATTTAAGAAATTATGGCCAATATGCAGCCATATGTTTCTTGATTATTTGCGGGCTAAAGCCTCTAATGCTTTTTTTACCAGCTGCTATGTTTTCTGTAGTAGGAGGAATTTTATTTGGCCCTTTTAAAGGTTTTATATTGAATATGACAGGATTTTTTTTATCTGGGACTTTGGCCTTTTATCTTTCTAGATTTTTAGGAAAATCTACTATAGACAAGATTCTTAAAGGACGAGCCATCAACATAAATGCCAACTTAGAAAAAAACGGATTTAAAATATTATTTTTATTAAGACTTCCTCCAATATTGCCATATGATCCACTAAGCTATACTTGCGGATTAACAAAGATAAAATATAGGAATTTTATTGTAGCTTCCCTATTAGGAGTAATACCTGAGACACTTTGCTATTCATTTATGGGACAAAATATATTAAATCCTTTTTCTCCAAGATTTATAATTCCATTAAGTATAGTAATAATTGCTACAGTTACATCTACCTATGTATTTAAAAAGGCACATTCACAACAATAGGAAACTACAAAGAACAAATAATAAGGGGGATTTTTGATAATCAAAAATCCCTTCAGCATTTATTATTTATAATTTATTATTTGTTCTTTATTATCGGGTGGTAAGAAAGCTGTGGCAAGTTTAATTAAATTTCTTATAGATTCTTCTGTAATAGGACTATTAAGATTTAGTCCCATAATTATTATTTGTGCCATATCTAATGCCTTTTGTTCTTTTATATCATTAGCCTCATCTTTGTAATTTGATTCCACATAGTTAACTGCTTTAGAAACAGCACGTAATATTTTCTTTACATTTTCATGGGTAGCATCTTCTTCACTTAATGTATTTAATATAGAAAGAGTTATTCCAAAATAATCATCTTTTATTGTAATTCCCTTATCCCTTAGAAGATAAAGAAAGTAACCGATACCCACAACTAGAAATACTATAAGAACATATTCAAGTATTATGTTTGACATAAATATCTCTCCTTATATATCTTCCTAATAATTTTATATGCAGATACAAGAGAAATGTAACCCTTAGAAATTTAATTAAAAGTTTTTCGCAATGCTAATGGAGAAAAATTATCAATATTTATTATTTATTCTTTAACATTTATAATTTATAATTGTCTCTGTCCTCTGTCCTCTGTCCTCTGTCCTCTGAACAAAGGGAACGTTTGTTTTTCAAGGAGATATCTGATATAATTTTAATTTGTGAAGAGCTTAAAATAAGGAGGATTTTTATGGATAATGAAATTGAAAAAGCTTCCCTATATGATGTAACAGCCCTTACTTCACTTGAAAAGTTAGAGCCTGTGCGTGTAAGACCTGGAATGTACATAGGTTCCACAGGATCAAAGGGACTTCATCATTGTATATGGGAAATACTAGATAATGCTATAGATGAAATTTCCAATGGCTTTGGAGATAAAGCCGTTATTACATTAAATAAAGACAAAAGTGTAACTGTAGAGGATAACGGGAGAGGAATTCCTACAGGAATACATCCAGTAAAGAAAAAATCAGGAGTAGAGATGGTTTTTACAGAGTTGCACACTGGAGGAAAATTTAATAACTCTATTTATAAAACCTCTGGAGGTCTTCATGGGGTAGGAGCTTCTGTAGTTAACGCCCTTTCAGAATGGTTAGAAGTAGAGGTAAAACAAAATGGGAAAATATATAGGCAAAGATTTGAGTATGCCTATGATAAGCATTTAAAGAAGAAAATGCCTGGAACTGCAGTAACCAAATTGGAAGCTATAGGGAGTTCAAAAGAAACAGGTACAAAAGTCACTTTTATGCCTGATAAAGAGGTCTTTTCCATAGTAGATTTCAAATTTGACATAATAGACGAAAGACTTCAAGAATTGGCCTTTCAAAATAAAGGAATAACTTTAAAACTTATAGACAATAGGAAAGAAGAAACCATAGAAAAAGAATATCATTCAGAAAGAGGACTTTTAGATTTTATAGATTATTTAAATGAAAGTAAAACAGTGATTCATAATCCGCCTATTCTTTTTGAAGGTGAAAGAGAAATAAATGGAATAAATATGTATGGAGAAATATGTATGCAGTTTACAGATTCAACTACGGAATACATTGCAAGCTATGTAAATAATATTCCAACTACTGAATCCGGAACTCATGAAACAGGATTTAAGACAGGCATGACTAGAGCCTTTAAAGAATGGACTAAAAAGCTTAATCTTTTAAAGGAAAAGGATATTGAATTTGAAGGCGACGATTTAAGAGAGGGCATGACAGCTATAGTAAGAATAAAACTAAGTAATCCTATATTTGAAGGTCAGACCAAAACAAAACTTGGAAATAATGAAGCCTATACTATGATGAATGATTTAGCTTATACTAAGCTTTCTGAATGGATTGAGGATAACAAGGAAACAGCTTCTTTAATAATAAATAATGCACTTGATGCTGCGGGCAGAAGAGAAAAAATAAAAAAGATAAATGAAGCTGAAAAGAAAAAAATAGGAAAAGGAGCTGCTCCACTGGCAGGTAAAATTGCAGTGTGCACCCTAAAGGATTCTTCTATAGCTGAATTTATAGTGGTGGAGGGAGATTCTGCTGGAGGTTCTGCAAAACAAGCTAGGGATAGAAGATTTCAAACCATTATGCCTTCAAAAGGTAAAATAATGAATACAGAAAAACAGAAGTTGGAAAATGTATTAAGCAGTGAAGAACTTAAAATATTCAATACAGCCATAGGTACTGGTGTTCTTGATAACTATAAAGAAGAAGATTTAAAATATGATAAGATAATAATTATGTCGGATGCGGATAAACTATTGTCCCCTATGCAAGTAATTGCATAGTGATAACCTTGTGAACTGCGGGAAGTCCCTTAGAGCTTTAACTACTAAACTAATTTGGTGACATATTGGTGGCAAGGAGTAATTACCGAGGTATAGTAATAAGGTTAAAGATTGGGTAACCACGCAGCGAAGCTTCTTAAATTAAGAAGAACGCTCAACGATCATCCCAGGCATGGGAGTAGGAGAAATCCGAAGCGCAAGGCTCTTCTGTAAAACACAGAAGATGATGATATGATCTATGCCCTATAAGTCTAGATGGGATTTGTGTAAATATATTTAATACAGGGATAATATAAATAAGCTTTTATATTTAAGTATTGGAGGTATTAACACAATGCCTAAAAAATATCCTATAACTACAGAAGAGGTTAAAACTATAATTGCAGATTATACAGCAGGGAAAACTTTAAGACAAATGGAAAAGAGCTCAATACATTGCAGGAATTATATAGCTAAAATATTAAAAGAAAATGGTATTACTATTAGAGACAATACCATTAATAGTAGAAAATATACTCATAATGAAAACTTTTTTAGTTGTATAGACGATGAAAAAAAGGCTTATTGGTTAGGTTTTATATATGCAGATGGATTTATAGAGTCTAAAAGGGAAAATGGAAATCAAAAATTAGGTATAACTTTAAATGTGATTGATAAAGATCATATCGAAATATTTAAAGAGCATATACAAGCAACTAATCCTATCAAAGTATATAGAGGAAGTGGATATAACTCTAATGGTTATTTTGCAAAAATATTATTAACTAGTGAAAAAACTGTTAATGATTTAAAAGAACTCGGAGTATTAGAGAATAAAACTTCAAAATTGATTTTTCCTGAGGAGACCAAAGTATCTAAAAGTTTATTAAGACATTTTGTTAGAGGATATTTTGATGGAGATGGAACGCTATATTATTCATATGATAAATATAATAATAGAAATTATCAGATAAGCTTTATAGGAACTAAAAATATGATGCAGGGTATAAATAAGTTTTTTAATAAAGATTTAGTTATATTACAACAACGTAGTGCATGGAGAATAAATTTTGGTGGTAATCTGCAAGTAAAAAGCTTTTTAGATAAGCTTTATAATAATTCTAGTGTTTATCTAAAAAGAAAATATATTAAATATCTAGACTTATGTAAATATATCGAAAGATAGGGTAGTAACAGGTAGACGGCTATCATATTAGAACACTATGGATGACATATATATATAGATATATGAAACCATTAATTACAAATGGACACTTATATATAGCTCTTCCACCACTTTATAAAGTCTATAAACAATCAAAGGGTGAGGAAGTAGTAAAATATGCCTATAGTGATGAGGAATTGGAAAGGGTAAAGAAGGAAGTAGGGAAAGGTCATTTAATCCAAAGATACAAGGGACTTGGCGAAATGAATCCAGAACAGCTTTGGGAAACTACATTAAACCCAGAAACAAGAACCCTGCAAAGAATTACTATTGAGGATGCAGCTAAAGCTGAAAAAATGGTGTCTTTACTAATGGGGGATGTAGTAGAACCGAGAAAAAACTATATGTACAAATACGCGGAATTTTAAAGGGGTGTTTCGATGTCAAAGAAATTACAAATACCAAGGGATAGAAATATTATTTCTATCCCTATAGAAGAAGCCATGCCGGACAATTATTTACCTTATGCAGTTGAAGTGGCAAAGGATAGGGCACTCCCAGATGTTAGGGACGGGTTAAAGCCTGTACATAGAAGAATTATTTATGGAGCTTATAAGCTTTCAGCTTTTCCGGATAAGCCCTATTATAAGTCAGCTAGAATTGTAGGAGATATTCTAGGTAAATACCATCCTCATGGAGATACTTCTGTATATGATGCTATGGTAATATTAGCTCAAGATTTTACCACTAGAAAGCCTTTAATAGATGGCCATGGTAACTGGGGAAGCCAAGACGGAGACAGTGCAGCGGCTATGCGTTACACTGAGGCTAGACTTACTCCTATTGCCATGGAAATGATAAGGGACATTGATAAAGGAGTAGTGAATATGGTGGATAACTACTCTGCTTCCGAAAAAGAACCGGAAGTATTACCAGCAAGATATCCTAATATACTGGTCAATGGAGCCTTTGGTATAGCAGTAGGCCTTGCTACCAATATTCCGCCTCATAACTTGGGAGAAGTAATAGATGCCACATTAGCATATATAGATAATAACAATATAGATGTAAAAGGTTTAATGGAATATATAAAGGGACCAGACCTACCCACAGGGGGAATATTAATAGGCAAAAACTCATTGTTATCTGCCTATGAAACTGGTATAGGAAAGGTTACATTAAGGGCTAAGGCAGCTATTGAAAGATTGGAAAATGGAAGATTGGGAATTGTAATTACAGAATTTCCTTATAGAAGGAATAAAGCAAAACTTCTTCAGGTTATTTCTGAAATGACAGCAGACAAAAAACATTCCAAAGCATTAGAATCTATAAGCGATATAAGAGATGAATCGGATAGAACAGGAGTAAGGGCGGTTATTGAATTTAAGAAATCTGCTGATGAGGAAACAGCTTCAAAGGTTCTTAAATATTTATATAAGAAAACAGATCTTCAATGCAATCTGTCCTTTAATATGGTAGCTTTAGTTAATGGAAAACCGGAAACCATGGGACTTAAAACCATAATATATCACTATGTAAACCATCAAAAGGATGTAATTATAAAAAGAACAAAGAGAGAATTAGAAATAGCAGAAAAAAGATTTCATATAGTACAGGGCTTTATAAAGGCCATAGATATTATGGATGAAGTTATTAAAACTATAAGAGGCTCAAAATCCAAAAAAGATGCAAAAGATAATCTTATAAATAAATTTTCCTTTACAGAAATACAAGCTGAAGCCATATTAGAGCTTATGCTATATAGACTTACTGGACTTGAGATAAAAACCTTTGAAAAAGAGTATAAGGAATTAGAAAGAGAGATAAAAAGACTTAATAAAATACTAAAAAGTGAAAAAGAGCTTTTAAAGGTAATAAAAAATGAACTTTTAGAAATAAAAAACAAATATGCTGATGATAGAAAAACAACTATAGTAGAGGATGATGAAGAGGCAAAGATAGATGTGGAAGAACTTATAGTTGAAGAAGATGTAATAATAACTATGTCTAATGAAGGTTTTATCAAGAGGGTTCCATTGAAATCTTATAATCGTTCGAATATCAATGTGGAAGATATTGAATATAGAGAAGGAGATTTTAATAGATTTCTAATCAGCTCCAATACTAAGGACACATTGACATTATTTACAGATAAGGGAAATATGTATCAAATAAAGGTGATAGCTATTCCTGAATTAAGATGGAAGGAAAAAGGAGAAAGAATTGATGGACTGATAAAAGGATTGAATTTAGAAGAAGCTATTGTAAATGCATATTCAATAGATAACTTTGCAGCTCAGAAAGATTTTATGTTTATAACCTCTAAAGGAGCAATAAAGAAAACTAATTTAGATAAATACAATACAAGTTATACAAAATTAATGGCATTAAAGCTTAAAGATGATGAAAAATTAGTTAAGGTGAAATTAATGCCAAGGGATAGAGAAGAAAAGTTTATAAAGATCAAAACTGGTGAAGGATTAGAATTTACTATGGAAGAGCCATCACTTCAAGCTGTAGATAGAAATATTTTATCTGTACAATTATTTAACTTAAGTGATAAAGACTTTATTCAAAGTATAGACTTTGTAGAAGAAGGAAACTATAAAATTTTTCATTTAGGAATAATGAAAAATGGTAAAGTTAAAGAGGTAAGTGAAAGAGTAAAGAGTTGTGACTTCATAGTAAATACAGATAGCTCAAGTAAGTTGTTGATATTTTTAAAGGATGGGAATGTAATTTTAATACATTCATATATGCTGCAAAATTTAAAGGATAAAGGTATAAATATATTAGATTTACTAGGAAATAATGATAACAAAAATAAAGTCTTAAATGTATTATCTTTTAAAGGAGGAGAAGAATTAGGCATATATTTCTTTACTAAAAATGGATTAGTAAAGAAAACCATGCTAAGTGAATTTTATGGAGATTATTTTGTTACCACAGGTTATAAATTTAAGAGTGATAAAGACGAATTAATAGCTGTGGATTTTTCAGAGGAAGAGAAAAAAGAAGATATAATTATAATAACAAAAAGAGCTATGTGTATAAGATTTGATAAAAATACAGTAAATCCTATGGGAAGGATAGCCTCTGGAGTTACAGGTATAAGTCTTAAAGAAGATGATAAAGCAGCATTTGCTTTTATAATAAAAGAAAAACATAAAAAAGTATTGATTAAATCTATGAAGAAAAATGAAGAAACAGTTTCACTAGAAAATATAAAGGTGCAGAATAGAGCAGGCAGAGGGAATAATATAATGTTAGTGGTTATGGATGATTGTTTAAAGAATGTAGAAATCATTAATTAAAAAAGTGACTATCTCAGAAAAATTGAGATAGTCACTTTTTTACTTTATATATTTAAATGTCCAGTCCAACAAATCCATGCATAGATCTGCGGTTTCATCATTTTTATCTAGTCTAGGGTTCAATTCAACAAAGTCCATAGATTTAATAAGCTTTGTTTCTCCTAATACCTTTAGGAGGGCTTTAGCTTCTTCTACAGTCATGCCATTTTTAACAGGAGTCCCAGTTCCAGGTACATAGTTTGAATCAATACAATCTATATCAAAGCTTAAATGAATAGCATTAATATTTAATGCTTTTATTTTATCCATAACATCCTGAAATATAGAAGGAATACCTTCTTCTTGTACTCTTGCAGTGGAATAAACATTGAGATTTTTATCTTCAATAAGTTCACTTTCTCCCTTGTCTAAATCTCTAGCGCCAATTATAAATACATTTTTAGTATTAACTTTTGTGCCATGAAAATATACATTAGTTAAATCCTCATAGCCAACACCCATAGCTGCTGCAAGAGGCATTCCGTGAACATTGCCAGTTTCAGTAGTAAGATAAGAATTTATATCTCCATGGGCATCTACCCAAATAACAGCAAAGTTTTTGTAATATTTACTTACACCAGAAATACTTCCTAGACCTAAAGAATGATCTCCGCCTAATACAAGAGGAAAGCTTCCAGAACTTAAGGAGGCATAAACCTGTTGAGCTAGGTTAGTATTTACTTCAACTATAGGTTTTAAATATTTCATTTTAGGATGGTAAGCATATTTATTTTCTTCTATTTCAGTTGGAACATATAAATCACCTAAGTCATAAACTTTGTGATATTTGCTTAAAATTCCATAAATATTTTTTTCTCTTAATTTTTTAGGACCAAATTCTACACCTGGTATATCTGATCCATAATAAATAGGAACACCTATTAAGTTAATGTCCATTTCGTGACCCCCTTGAATATCTTACATAATAAAATTATTTTACCATAATTATAATATTAGTACTTTTATATTACGTTAAAGAATTATATACCAAATTAAAAAAATATATAAGGCTTTTTACTAAATGCAGACAATTAAAAATATTCAGAAATAGTATTTGTCTATATTTAAATAGTTATGAGTGTTATTTATCAAATTTTTAGTTATGCTATAATAATAGTATGAAAAAAAGTCTAAATGAAGTTAAATCTATAGTTGAAAAAATGAAGTTAGGGAAAAAGGCGTAAAGGAGTTAGCTAATGAATATAAAAGGAATACTTATTGAAAATCCTGTAATAGCAGCATTAAGAAATGATAAAGATCTTGAAAACGTATTAAATAGTAAAGCCTTAGTAGTATTCGTACTCTATGGAAATATAATGAATATAGCTAAAATCTGTAATAAGCTTAGAGAAGCAAAAAAAATAGTTTTTATCCATTTGGATATGATAGATGGACTTAAAGGAGATCAGGCAGGCATTGAATTCATTAAGGAATTCGCTAATCCAGAAGGTATTATTACCACAAAAAGTAGCAATGTGAAATATGCAAAGCAATTAGGACTTTATACTATACAAAGGGTATTTATAATAGATTCATTGTTTCTAAGGACTGGTATAAAAAATATTCATGAAACAGGGCCAAATGCAGTAGAAGTTATGCCTGGTGTTGCAAGTAAGATAATTCATACTATGGAAAAAGAAATTAATGTACCAATAATCGCAGGTGGACTTATAAAGTCTAAAAAAGATGTTATGGACTCGCTAGCAGCAGGGGCTATAGCTATATCCACCACCTCTACAGAGTTATGGAACCTATAGAAGTTGGTGGTAAAACCTAACAATTTCGGACAAGTTTTAAGGGTTTAATTAAAAATAATAAAGAATAGATAAGGAAAGCTTACCCTATAAGGGTAAGCTTAAATTAATTAAAAATTTTTCGCAATGATAATGGAGAAAAATTATCCATATTTATTATTTATTATTTATTCTTTAACATTTATAATTGCCTCTGTCCTCTCTCTCTATATACTTCTATTTTCTCTATTATACTAATGTATTCTTAGATTTT
>ENA-UOOE01001719-UOOE01001719.1-fermentation-metagenome-genome-assembly--contig:-NODE-1719-length-17707-cov-109.623215_pt1 | contig 17707 bp, 11 predicted proteins | sample MGYA00245776_ERZ724021 | MGnify/ENA primary metagenome ERZ724021 (study PRJEB28704, sample SAMN03018321) | fermentation metagenome | biome: anthropogenic terrestrial biome; feature: soil... | reverse complement strand
ATGAAGGTTTCACAGATGAAGGTTTCACAGATGAAGGTTTCACAGATGAAGGTTTCACAGATGAAGGTTTTGAATGGCTTTTTGATGTAACTGCTTTGGAAAGAGCTGCTTTTGAAGGAACTGACCTAGAAGGTGCTGCTTTTGAAGGTGCTGATCTAGAAGGTATTGCTTTCGAAGACAAACTTTCTAAAGATAGACTTTTTGAGATTGCAGCTACTGATGAGCCTTTTAAAGCCACCTCTCTTGATTTGGAGCCTAAAATTTTTGACGTTTGCAGCCTTGCGGAGGTTTTACTGAAGCTTCTTGATGTTACTGCAGCAGCTTTTCCTAAGGATGCAGTTTTCGAAGTAGCCTTGCTTGCAAACAAAAGCTCATGGTCTTTGCTTACGGATTTTTTCTCGCCTTGTCGGAACATTGGTTTCGCTTTATGTGTGTTTCCAGGCTCAGATTGTACGGATGCTTTTGAACCTACGTACTTTTGACTTTTCTCACTCCTGAATTTTCTCAATGAGCGAGGGCTCTTTACGGTTATTGAAGTTCCTTTGTTACCACTGTTCAGCATTTTCACAGGAGAAGCTACCCTTCTAGCAAGGAGACTGATTTCTGAGTCTTTCAAAGATCCAGATGTGAGTACTTTAAATTCAGGCATGGTTGGCATACGCTCATGTTTAACGAGATGTGTCGCAACGGGCGATTTTCCTACATCGAAACCCTTAGCCGCTTGCAGTTTTGCATACTGTATAATTTCTTTTGCGATTCCAGTTTTGAAAGTCACCTCATTTGCAACACCTATCTCAATCAAATCTCTAATGTCTTTAGACCTTCCTGGATGGACAGGTTTCAACGTGCCATCCTGCAACGTTGTTGCACCAGCGTGCTTTCTTGCGGCCTGTTCCTGAAGCTTCATTAATTTTGCTGAGTCAACTTTTAGAGGTTTTAGAGAGTTGAATCCGAATGCAATTCTATCCTCGGAACGGTAGCCCTGAATCACTGAAGCTTTAGAATTTTTGGAGGCAAAAACTTCAATACCCTTCTCCCATTTCCCATTTATTTTAAATTCAATTTTGGGGGAATCAGCGTCAGCTCTTCTGATCCGGTAGTCAGTGCCTTCTTTATAGCCTGATTTTGCTGCTTTTGTTTTGAATGTAGAAACAAATTTGTTCACATCTTTAGTAGACACTTCAATATCTTGGGGCACTCTGCTGAAAAAGCCTTCCATTTGCAATTTCTGAGCTACTGATCCATAAACCTCGATATTTTTTGAAGAAACAATAGTGTCCTTCACCACGGGTTTCATATTACTGGGGATGTTTTCGCTCAAAATTTCGAATTTCTTAGGGCCAGTAACTGGTTTTCTAAGATTGTAAGCCACGCTTGCGATTTTTTTGCCGCTGTCAAAAATTAATACATCTTCCTTACTGGCCTGTTTTTCTAAAGTTTTTCGGAAAGTTGCTGTGTCGCTTTTATCAAAGGACTGTATAACTTTATTTTTAGTGAGTGTTGAGTCTAGGGCAGGTGCACCTCTGACAAACTTTCCTTCTCGAGTGCGAGATAGAATCGGTTTTCCTCTAAGCGAAAAAGTCTCGCCTGCTCGGATGTCCATAACAGCTGTGTCATGTCCTGAGGAGACTGCCTGCAGTTTTGTAGTTCTCGCATTAGGAAGAATCGAAATTGGATCTTTTACTGTTTTTGCGCCTTTAGAGTAACCAAAACCACCAACAGCTAAAGATGCTGCAAAATTGACGGTTTTTGCTGCGTCACCTTCTGCAACTGTTTTCAGCCCTTCGGCGGCAACACCAAGACCTAAGCCTGCACGACCTGTTCCTTGGACATGCTGTGCTGTTACTATTGCTGCTTTTTTGACAGCTTTTGAAGATGCTTTTACAGCAATTCCAGCGGCCCCCCTAGCTGCAAGTCCTAACACACCTTCAACGGCAACCCCTGCAATCATCCCAGTGGCGTACATTGCTGCTACAGTTAAGCCGGCGCTTACAGGTTTTGTGCGAACGGATTCGTATGTACCCGTTAACAAATTCATACTAGCTTCGCCATACTGGTTACCATAGATTGCTTTTTGTCCACGGCGCTGCAGCGCTAGAGCGTTATACCCCTTCACGTTGATTTTTGCAAGATGCTGGTCGCGCGAATTTTCAATAGATACGAGTGTAGGAAGGTCTATAGCGTCCGCAATTTTTTTGTTTGCACTAGCGAGGCCCGCGCTGGTTTTTCCCTTGACATTTTTCCAACTTCCTGCTTCCCTGAATGCAACGTCAGCCTTCACGAGAGAGCTTGCCAGCTTGTTATCACTTTGCATTAATTTTGCCTGTCTAATCTGATCTTTCGTTTTGAAAGATGTTTTACTTTTTGGGGCAGAGAGCTGACCGTCAAGTCCTAAATATTCCATCTGCAAGCGCGTTTTTGTTGCATTTGAGGTATTAGGAGTATGAGAAAGTTTATAAGCTCTAGCTTCTTGAATAAGTTTTGCTGTACTCTTGTTTGTCTGAGGAGTGATGGAGAGTTTGTCTAATGTGATTGAGGAGCCATCACTAAGTTTAATGGGTTTATTAAAAAGCTTGTTTTCCCTATGTAGCTGTTGAGCAGTTTTAGAAGCAGCTATAATATTATTATTTTTATCAAGTTTTATAACCCTTAAATTGGCTTCTCCCGTACCATGAAGACTTTTAGATTGTATAGCATCAATTACTTCCCCTGTAGCTGCTAAAACAGGCACATATGCTGCAGCAATTCTCTTCGCTTCGGCAGCCTCTGCGCGTTTAGTCTGTTTTACAGCGTTAAGAGCTTTTACGTAAACTGGATTAATAGAATGAGAGGTTGACTTACCGGCAAGTTTATTCCGGTAGTCCTCAGCTAGCTGTTTTTGGTATTCTTTTGTAGTTCCAAAAACCTTCGCAACACCTTCACCTTTTCCAGATCCTCCTTGTCTCTGTACTTGACTGACCCATGTGCCATCTTTTAACAAAATCTGGCCTGTGTGATCCTGGACTCCAATTTTCTCTGCAGTTACTGAAGTTTTTGCAGCTTTTGCTTCAGCTTTTTTGACTGCATTGTTAACTGTAGCTGCTTTTGTTGCTGAAATTCTAGGGCTTGCAAGAACAGTTGCGGCTTTTTTTGTAGCATCAGCTAACTCTGAAGTTGATTTCGCATGTGCATCAGCTGCTTTTGATGCGATTTTAGCTGTTTCAGATGCTTTTTCAAGGGTTTTAATTTCCTTTTTAAGTTGTGTTTTTGTTTTTTCATTCACTGTGTTTTTTAGCTGTGCTTTTACAGCTGTCACTTGTTTAGCTTTTGCTGTAGCTTCGGCTTTTGCATCTCTTGCAACTTGTTTAGCTTGAGTTGCGTTCTCAGCTGCTTTTTTAGCCTCTACTTGCTTCTTCTCTATAGCTGCAGCTTTGAGTTGCTGAGTTTTGGCAGCAGAGATTACAGTAGGTTTGTTATTTGCAGCATTTCCCTTTGTAGCAACTTTCATCTCTGCAAGTTTAATGTCACCAGACCCTATTCTTGCAGCCTGTCTGTTATTTGAACCAGTGTCTTTAACAGCTTTTACAGATCCGGTACCATTTGAGGAGTATGACCTGTTGGTTATCTTTGGCTTTACATAGGAGCCTGATGTTGTTTCTGTGGTGAGCCCTATACTTTTGCGGAATTCATACTCTGTTAATTCGGGTTTACCCTGCTGTTTTCTTGTTTGATTTTCGCGAATAAATTTATTTTGCTGAGCATGGCTCATTGTCACAGTGTAAGCATACCCTGAAGTTTTTTGAGGATCTACATTTGTAAACGTAGGTGCAGGAGCATTTTCAAGAGCTTTGTTAACTTGTGCAACGTAGCTGTCCAGCGCTGCCTGAGCTGCTGCCTGGGTTTTGAACTGTGTCTGGGTGGGTTTGTTAACTGTTACTCCATAACCCTTACCTGCATTGTATATTTCATTATACTGACTGGCTACATCATATGTAGCTTCAGCTTCAGCTTTTTTAGCATTAGCTTTAGCAGCTTCAGCATTTTTAGCAGTAATTGCTGCATTCGCTTTTTTAGTGTAATCATCAATTATAGACTGCGCTTTTTTTGAATCAGTTATAGTAGTGCCATAGCTGGAAGGCTTTGAGAGTGATACACCTGCATTTTGAGCTTGCTTATAGATGTCTGCAAGGCTTTTATCTACATCAAAATATGATGCACTCCCTTTACTTGTGGTGCTTTTAGTGGCTGCTGCTTTTTTAGCAGTTTCAATATTTTTAACAGGAATTTTTGCATTTTTAGCGGCAATTTCTGCGTTTACTTTTGCTACATAGTCGTCTATAATAGTCTGAGCTCTTCTTGAGTCATTTATAGAGTTGCCGTAGCTTGGAGGTTTAGGAAGTGATACACCTGCATCTAGAGCCTGTTTATGGAGATCAGAAAGGCTTTTGTCAACATCGAAGTACGGCATGTTTCTGTGGCGCTCTTCTCTTGTGACATCAAGCATGTGTTTCGTTGCAAGTTCTGCATTTACTTTTGAAACATAGCCGTCAATGATTGCCTGGGCTCTTTTTGCGTTTGTAACAGAGTTGCCGTAGCTTGGAGGTTTAGGAAGCGAGACACCTGCTTCAAGAGCCTGTTTACGAATTTCTGCAAGATTTTTGTCTACATCATAGTAAGGCGTGTTACTGTTTCCTGTTGTACTTCCTCCATTATTTGCAGTTTTTGCTGCATTAAACTGGCTTACTAGTCTTCCTTGAATAGCAGATTTATTGCGAGCTGCGGGTCCATTTCTATCAGTGATCAACTGTTCAAAAGCTTTTCTAGCTTCTGCTTGTGAAGGCTTCTGTGTTGACTCACTTTTAAATGTTGCAGGGTATATATTTGCTGCAGCCTGCCTAGCAGCAGTCTCCTTTTGTATGCTAACTTGCTGAGCTGCTTCAGATGCTGCGTTAGAGGCTGCAACACTTTGTGCAGAAACTGCTGCAGAGGGTATAACTGGTTTTTTATTTATGCTGCTTGAAGGCCTGTAGCCTAGTCTTCGGTTTTTAAAAGTGTAAAACATAATTTCACTCTCCTTTGGGTATGATTAAACAATTTTAGAGGTTATTTTCACCAAGGAGGGAGACATCCCGCTTGTTTTTGAGAATGAGTTAATGTTACGAATTACTTTATCGCGGATTGACGAATTGGGACACTTGTATTTCACAATTGAAATGAAAAACCAGCCTTTTGCGATATGTTTTACAACTGATGTTGAAATACCGCGAGAAGTTAAAACAGCCTGTGCCTGCTTTGCAGCGGTTTGTGATGAAAAAGGTCCGTTTTTCACGTTTACAGATACAATATAGGTTTTTTTGGAATTCCCTGTTTTTTTCATACCAATCACTCCATATGGACTTATTTTTATTTTTATAACAGTATAATAATAATTTTACTGTTATATAATATAGGCTTTTTGTATATTTAAAGCTTTCGAAGAAAAAAGAAAAAAGGCTATTTATGCTGAAATTTGAAAAAAGAAAGAAAAGAACTTTTTTATGGAATGTTTACCATAAAATGTTATAATTTGATACAAAACCCAGTGATTCATAGTGCTTAGGTTTATACTCCTCTCCTTTTGCAACTCTCACGCGAGAGTCTCCATGTGTGCAGTCTATGAATACTAATCCGGCGTCAGTTGTGTTAAATACATTACAAGCGTGGTCTTCGGGTCCATTTTCTAGGTCTACGAATACCCACCCACATTTATAGCCTGCAGCTTCAGCATTATCATGAAACTCTTCCGAAAAGTCGCCACATTGATATTTTGACGTATATTTTTTCGTATTAGTTAAATCTTCACGGGCAAATGCCTTAACCTGCTCAAAGGTTGGATCGACGGCGGTTTTATTGTTGTGCAAAACGATTTCGTGACCGTCGGCACCATCATAGCAGGTGCGGGTGATGCCACGAAAATCATCTATAGCAAACATTCCTAAAGCAAAAAGAATAATCAGTGCGTAATATCGAATATCATCAGACATGTTACCCCAACCCCCAAAATTTATTTACAAACAACTTTTTTAGCTATTTTGAATTATTTTCTGATACTATTATTTTTTAATTATTTGAATATCGGCAGGCAACGACGTGTTGCCGTAGAAGGTGTTGATGTCTGAGCCTGGCTGATCACCAAATTTCTCAAACATCTGGTCTTCCAACTTTGAGCGGGCACTACCAAAACTTTTCAAAGCTGATTTTAACAATTTTGCAGCGTCTCTTTCTTTGCCGTTGCCGTTAGTGATTTTAACATAAAGATGAGTCATTCGATTAGCAAGAAAACTCATCTCGGTCCCAACTTCCTTAAATTCTTCAAGTGTTAATGTTTTTCCGGTCATTGTTTTTCAACCCCTTTTCATTTTTCACACGGACAAAGCCATGTATCTCTTTTTCAACTTTCCTTATTTTTTCTTATGATCTCAAATTCGTGTAAGGCTGGATCGTAATCCCTTAGAATATCAACGCCGACTCGAATCCGATGATATTTTAGTTCGTCGTTCGCCAGGGGGCGATCAATTACCACTCTTTTGATTTTCGATTCGTTGAATCCAATGAAACTAACGGGTGCGTCCATTTTTCACTCTCCATTATATTATATGTACCCTAATCTATATAAATATTTTGTCTAATTATTTATTAATATTAGCCTAATAAGGAAAGTTAATAAGTTATAAAGGTTTCGTTTATAAATAGAGAAAAGTTTATAGTCATGTTCGCATATCTATAGATTCACCGGACTATGAAAAACAGTGTGTAGAACTTAAAATTGAAATGAAAAGTAATTAAGGGCAATACCTCAAGTGAGTTAGAATATATAGGGATTTGACGTATTCTATTTTGAAATCCCTATATATATGTCAAAAACAGCAGCAATGCAGGGTATGTAGGGCAGAGTCAACAACAACTGTCTAAACGTGGTGTCAGGTGGCAGGGTAAAAACCAATCCATTTTACTATATTTTTTCACACACACATCCTTTTGTTTATATACTGTGTGTGTGAAATTTTTTTTTGCTTATGTGTGGAATAGATTTTTAGTCGGACAACAGGTTTAGATTATTAGACAGAAGAATAGAAAAATTCCGTGAACTACCCCTTCCTGCATGGCTTGCGAGTCCGGCAGAAGGGTAAAAACTACTTGCTGATAGCGATTCTTTTACGCCGGACAGGGGTAAAAATGCGCCGGACAATTAGCAAAGCTTGTTTTAATTGTTGGGAGACACTGCGAATTTCCTCCGCCGGACACGCCGGACAGTTAGGTTAGCCTAAATCGTTATGTAGAGGCTTGCGCCGGACAGCCGGACTAAAAAATTGAAAAAATCGTAAAATATTTTGAGAATTTTCACACACACAGTTTCATCCAAACAAAGCAGAAACTCAGAGTACTGAAGGAAAAAAAATTCTATAGAAACTGTAAAAACCTGTCCGGCGTGTCCGGCGGAAGGGTAAAAACTACTTGCTGATAACGTTTTTAACGCCGGACACCCCCCTATTTTTCAGTCCGGCGTTAGTCCGGCGAGTCCGGCACAAGAAAAAACAACTGAGGGAGATTTAGTATAGTATAGTATATTATTTGTATTAGTATTAGTTAATTAATTAGTAGTATAGTGTGTTTCACGCAATTGTTTTTTTTTTGGGTTTTTTCTAGTCCGGCGTTAGTCCGCTGAGTCCGGCGCGAATAAAAAAGTCTCTTTGTTGAGAGGAAATAGTTTTAGAAAAAAGGTTCTACTCAAGGTTCCAAGATGTCCTTGAGTAGATGAAAAAGAGTTAGTGTAAGTTGCAGATTTATGCTTCTGCTGCTTGTGCTTCAATTATAGTTTCAGTGTTTGCAGATCCCCTAGATGCATCAAGCGTTATTTGATATGCATCAGGTTGTTTTTCTATTTTTGATGCTTCCAGTTCAAAAATGTCTAGTTTTTCCATGAACGTTTGTAGTGGAACTGCAATTACCTGTATTCGCGACTTACCTTCATGTGAAACTTTTATTTCCTTGGTCTTAATTTTCCTTAATTTGCCTTTTTCATTTTTAACTGTGGCGATTAATATATTTTCATTTTTCCAAGCTTCCATTACTGTTTCATACTTATTTGCCCCAAATTCTTTTGAGATGTGATCCTTAAGCGGGTTTTCAATGAAACACACACACTGCCCATGACTTATGAAATCACGCATCCATCCATATCGAGTATGATTGACTGTTTTTTTGCCGTTCTCAGTTTCAAGATCATCTTCAAAATATACTGCATTTGCTGCATACCAGTTATAAACTGATCTTAATATTTTAATATGATCAGGTGTAAATCCTTGGCGAGCTACATTCATTTCATAATATTTTGTTACTGTTTCTAATGGATTCATTGGAGTTATTCCAATGTTTTCGAAAATTTTTTCAAGTATTACTCCTGCTGTCGCTGCCACTGCATATTGTTTTTTAACACGATCTTCAGAAATGCTGTTGGAAGCCGGAAGCTGTATTAAATTTTGTCTGAAGATGTCAGGGATTTCATTGCGGCGTTTGAGTACTTCTTGGATGAATGGTACAATTATATGACCATAGTTTTCAGAAAGTAACAACTCCATTGAACTGATATCTTCAGGGGAAAGTTTTGCACTTACACCCTCCGTTAATGGTAAAACTCTCACATCTTCTCCCCCATTTGAATTTTCAGGGATTATAGGATTTTCCCCTGTCATTAAAAGCACGGTTGACATCTCTGAAGGAATCACTATTCCTGCTTTGCCGTCACTTTTTCCTTTAACTCTCTTCCCTGCGTTTCCCACTGAATAAGCGAGTTTTCGGGCTGTCTCAACATTTTGGCTGGTTTCATCCATGAAAGTTGGTATGTCGATACAGTACGTTAGCATCCCCAAGACACCCACTGATGTGGAACTGCCTGCTACTTGTTGAGCCCACGGTTTCCCAAAACATCCTGCTGCTAGAGCATTGCTGACCGATTTGAGTCTGCCTGTTTCAACGTGATTGTCAACCAAGTAAGAAGTTAGTTTCAACATTCTTAAGAGTGTTGCTGCAAACGCATTGTAAACTTTGAATCTAACCGCAGGGTAGTCTATTATATATTTCGCTCCTTTTACCCAATCTTCTAAAGTGCCTTGGACTTCAAAGTTAATTGCTGTTGGGTTTTCCATTTGAACTATCTCAGAAACGCTATCTGAAGTAATACACCTATTCCCTATGACGTACATGCTGAAGTTTTTCTTCCACCCTCCTGTCGATACAGTAAACTCTTCTTTCAGACTATTGCTCGCTCGAACTATGTAAGCATCCAGGTATTCAATTACGTCATTTGCATCAACCTCTTTGAAATGCATACCTACCTCTTGCAGCTTTAATACTTCTGTTTTTTTCATTAAAGCGCCTGTAGTCTTCCATATGAAAGTTTCAGCACCTTTTAAGTCTTGAATCCTCAGCTTGTAGAGTAGTTCTCGCGTGTCAATATTTCTCCCAATTGCAACAACACTGCAGTGAGATGCAGTAATTCTTTTTTCGTGCAGACCTCCTTCTTTATCAAAAGTCATTTTGAAAATACCGTTATCTCTCAATATGAATTGATCAAATCCAGAAATATTATTAAACAGTTCGCTAGGCTTTTCTGTCGTTTGAATTTTCTTTACTTTTTTGTTCACATTTTGCTTAATAGTGTTAATCTGTTCTCGTGTGAAACCAAAATGTTTTTTAATATTTTCGTCTATGTATGCTTCTCTGTCAAGCTCAGAGACTTCCGTTAAATACTCCTCAATGAATTGTATTGCAAGTTTTTGTTTTTCAACCAGATCACAGTCCTTTTTAACCTGTTCTAGCATGAAGGGAATGAATTTTTTAGCCTGGCTTTTCACTACTTCAAATTCATCTTTGGTGTGAGTCAAGAAAAACTCGGCAACATCAATTTTGCTGAGGCCCCCTTTCGGCAAAACCATAATTTTAACGTCTAAACCGTTATTGGTCAATAGTTTTCCAGTTCGAATTGCGCCATCTTCTCCTGCACCGCTGTCTTCATTATCGTTGCAGATGTACACTGTTTTCAATCTTCTAGCTGCTTGGAGAAGCTTTTCTATATCATGTTTTGCAAATTTAGTTGTTATTGGAGAAAGCACAGGATATCCGTTTTGTACTAATACTATAGAGTCAGCTATGCCCTCAGTGATAATGCAATAATCGTTACCCTTTAAAGTGTCCTCACCAAATAAGTATGAATTGTTTACACAGCTTGCTACATAAGGGTGCTTTTCATTGTGTGTAAGCAGTTTTTTGTATTTTATAATGTCGTTTCCGTTTTTCTCGTACTGACTATCAGGCGTATTTATAGGGTCGGTAAAATCTCCTCTAGCCGCAAAATTTACAACTTTTCCACCCTGCCAGTATGGAAATACAACTCTTCCTTTAAAAATTTCATATGCCTTCTCATGTCCCGCAGCATCAGGAGTTGCAAGCTTTGCAACAGAAAATAGACCAGACTCTAACCATTCATCAGAATCAGCAATTTTTCCTAAATTAGTGTTGCCTTTACCTGGTTTAGCATAACCTATTTTCAATCTGTCTATAGTTTCGTTACTGATGCCCCATTTTTTGTTAATGTAATTTCTAATTTCGGGTGTAAGATATGAGTGGTAGATCTCAGCAGCTTTTGTTAATATATTATGTATTTGCTGTTTTTTCTCAATTTTCTCAATTTGTTCGGGCGTGGGTGTTTCGAGTGGTATGCCTGCCATGCTTGCAGCTATTCTTAGAATTTGAGGGAAATCAGAATCTGTACTTAGACCGTGCTCGAAGGCTATCCAGCTAAAAACGTCACCTCCCACAGGTTGAGCGCGTCCAGACAAATCATGCCACAATTGCAAATTTCGGTCAACGTGGAGGGAGGCACCACTTTTACTAAGTGAAGAAGTAGCACCTGTATACTCTCCAAAGGAACTCTTTGTGAGTTTTACTGACTTTCCTATAACATCTACGATATCGAGAGCATTTTTGATCCGCTCTGATATACTCTCTGTTTGATCGTTGTTGCCGGTCACGCTTAGACCCCCCTCAAAAATGCGGCAACCTGACCGTTATTTTTACTAATTTCGTAGTTAACAATTGCTAAAACAATAACAGCTTCTGCTATGACATTAACGAAAGATTTATAAACATTACAGATATAATTACTATTAGTAAACATTTTTAATCACCTTTTTTCTCATAAGGTGAAGTGATCGAATTTTCTGATTCCGAGTGTCGCCAAACATCAGCGGAATCAGAAATTTCCTGTCGCCACTTCTTTAATGAACGAAGCCTTCGCCTTTTCCATTGCATTGCCAAATCTGCACAAGTACTCAACCGTTTCTTTTTTACTCTCATAAATATTCTTTAATGCATCAACTGCTGCTACACTGATCATTCTTGTTCACTCCCTTTTGATTTGGATTAAATAGCTCTTCAAAAATCATCCCACAGTATGTTGATCTTTTCAAAAACCCACGTGCGTCTTCAATGGCGTAATAAGTTTCAGGTGTTACGAACAGTGTTATGCTAATTTTATTTCCTTCAATTTTTGAGACCATAATATTTTCCTCATTTTGATTTTTGTCTATATTTTGCAGGGTTTTTCTTTTTATCCCCTAAACTTATATTTGTTCGTTTTATTATTTAAACTTTGCTAAACACATTAAATTATTGTACCTTAGTATATATACTAAAACCGGACATACGGCCAAAAACGTCCTAAACAAGTTTAATGAGTTTAGTTCAGAAACTAAGTTCATGAAAATTTTTTCAGAATTTTAAGTCTACGCACAATGAATTAAGTTGCGGCAAAAAGTAAAACAGCAATAGAAGAGGTCTTAAAACTTTTATAATTTATAAAAGCTGTCGTAGTCTTCTATGGTATAAAAAGGTTTTCCGTTTTTCCAGAAAAAAGACAAGTTAGTCAAAGATAAATAAAGATTCATTTTTCAAACTTTAGTCTTTTTGCTATTTCTTCAAGAATTTCAGGGTTCAACACGGCCGCTTTCATAATTGCAAGGTCAATTTCAGCTTCTGCTTTCTCAATAGCTTCGCGTGCTTCATCTTTTAAAGGCATTCCGCATTTCCCGCAGTACTTGGATGTTTCAGGATTAATTTCCTTACAACGCGGGCAGCGTTCCACTTTAAAATTATCATTTCTTTTTTGCGTAGACTCAATACCATGCATATTTAATACTGCGTCCTCTATATCCCTTTGTGAAAGATGAACGTATACGGCTGCCATATTAGATCCAGCAGTCCAGCCTAAGAACTGCTTAAGCTGCTGCTCCGTAAATTTATTTGCCAAATGGGACGCGCGGCTATGCCTGAAAATGTGAGGGTAAATCTTTTTCTTTATTCCAGTTCTCTCTTTTAGAACACGCATAAGATGTGATAGTCCAGAAAAAGAGAAACGTGCAAAGGGTTCCTGAAGAGAACAGAATAGCGGGTCACAGGATCCCTTAGTGGGGTGACAGTCGATCCATTGACGTAAATATGATGCAGAGTATACTATAGGTAATGTGCGTGATCCCGTTTTCCCCCTTGGGATTGTAACAGTTGCGCCGAATTCCGTAAAAGTGATATTTTCCAGCCTGATAGAAACAAGCTCACCTTTCCTGCAGCCAGACTCGTAAAGAAAAGACACTAAGGCTCTGTCTCTTGGATTCCTGCACGCTTCTATGAGCCTTTCAACCTCTTCCTGTGTCAATATGATTGGCGGTTCTCTCTTCTTAACCTTTAGTTTTATACCGCGTGCTTGTTCCGGCGAGATAGTAGATAGAAACTTTTTTAACACTGCTCTATATTGGTATAATGTGCTATCAGAGTAATTTTTAGGTTTCAAGGATCTGAGATACGCCATAACAGTTTTATCTGATATCTCCTGATTACCTAGCCATTTAACGAAAGGAGTTAATACAAAAATGTTATTATCTATCGTTCGTTTACTTAATCCATCATCCTCTAACCTTTGCAAATATTCCGCTAAGATTATTTCCCCATCCATGCTTTAGTATATAAACTATCAACTATAAAAGATGTCACATTTGAGGATCTTCTATGATAAAAGAAATCACTGCCAAGTATAACGCAGAACAAATTGAAAAAAAGGTAACGCAGCTCTGGGAAGATAGCGATGCTTATCGAAAAACCCGAGAGCACCGCAAGACCGGAAAAAGACTTTTTTTTGTTGACGGCCCCCCATATACGACCGGACATATTCACTTGGGGACTGCCTGGAATAAAGTAATTAAAGATTCCATTCTCCGCTATTACTCCATGAATAACCGTAATATTCTCGAGCGCCCAGGCTGGGATATGCACGGCCTGCCAATTGAAGTCAAAGTCGAAGGCGTGCTCGGATTCAAATCTAAAAAGGACATTGAGAGCTTCGGGGTAGAAAATTTTATTGAAAAATGTAAAGAATTTGCCATCAACCAGAAACAGGCAATGACCGAGCAGTTCCAGAGGCTTGGGGTCTGGCTGCAGTGGGACGACCCTTACATGACCTTAAAAGATGATTACATCGAAGCTGCCTGGTGGACTCTCAAGCAAGCCAGTGAAAAAGACCTTCTGGATGTTGGCAAGCGCTCAGTCAACTGGTGCCCGCGCTGTGAGACTGCGATTGCAGACTCCGAGGTTGAATATGCCGAGAGAACCGACCCATCAATCTATGTGAAGTTTAAGGTCAAAGGCGAGGAAAACACCTTCATAGTTATCTGGACAACGACCCCCTGGACAATTCCTGCAAACGTGGCTGTAGCCGTACATCCAAGTTTCGAGTACTCTAAATTCAGGGCAATCAGGCAGAATGGCTCGGAAGAAATTTTAATTGCAGCCTCTGATCTGATAGAGAATGTCCTTAAACAGGGCAGGTATGTTGACTATGAAGTGCTTGAAACAATGCTTGGGGAAGATCTCACAAAGCTTGAGTACGAAAGCCCTGTTGGGGATCTCGTGCCTGTGCAGAACGAGATAAAGCATGGCGTTTATCTTGCTGATTACGTAACTGCAGAAAATACAGGCTGTGTACATATTGCCCCAGGGCACGGTATGGATGACTTTAACGTTGGCGTGAAGTATAAGCTTCCGATCCTCTGTCCCGTGGGTCCGAATGGTTCCTATACCGAGGAAGCCGGGGAATACGCGGGCAAAAACGTCAGGGAAGCAAACCCGATTGTAATCAAAGATCTCAGGGAACGTGACAGGTTGCTTGCAGAAGGGACTGTCACGCACAGATACGGGCATTGCTGGCGCTGTAAGACTCCTATAATCTACCTAGCAACCGAACAATGGTTCCTCAAGGTTACAGAGATAAAGGACAAAATGCTTGAGGCGATTGATGCCGTAGATTGGTACCCTGACTGGGCAGGTTCAGCCAGATTCAGAACCTGGGTTGAAGGCGCTCGGGACTGGTGTATCTCCAGGCAGCGCTACTGGGGAATCCCGATTCCGGTCTGGAAGTGCAAGAAATGCGGAAAGCTTGAGGTAATAGGAACCAAAGCCGAACTGCTGGAAAAATCCGGAGCAGGCAGCGATGTTGAACTTCACCGTCCTTACGTGGATAAAATAACTATTCCCTGTGAGTGCGGAGGAGAGAAAAAGCGTGTTGAAGACGTTTTCGATGTCTGGTTTGATTCGGCTGTCGCTTCCTGGGCTACCCTGAAGTTCCCGCAGACTAGGGAGGAGTTCGATGAATGGTGGCCTGCGGACTTTATCACTGAGGGGCATGACCAAACCCGTGGCTGGTTCTATTCTCAACTCGGAGCAAGCATGGTGAGCTTCGGACGGGCTCCGTACAAGAGTGTACTCATGCACGGTTTTACGCTTGACGCAGGCGGAAAGAAGATGTCCAAGAGCCTTGGGAACGTAATTTCTCCAATTGATGTAATCGATAAATATGGTGCTGACACCCTGCGTGCCTATGTGCTTTCATCAAGCGCACCCTGGGATGACCTTAAGTTCAACCAGGAAGAAGTGGAAACCGTTAACCGTTCAATAAATATCCTCTGGAATGTCTTCAGGTTCCCGCTTCCTTATATGGCGCTCGATAATTTTGATCCGCTGAAGGTTAGCCTTGATTCCGTAAAAGACGCGCTCAGGGAAGAGGACAAGTGGATTCTCTCAAGAGCTCAATCCGTTGTTAAAGCTGTAGACGAAGCAATGAGCGGGTATTTCCTGCATAAGGCTGTGCGTGAGATTCTGGAATTCACGCTTGAAGACCTATCTCGTTGGTATATCCAGCTTATTCGTCCAAGAACTTGGACCGAAGCTGATGACCCTGACAAGCTTGCAGCTTACTGCGTGCTTTATGAAGTCTACGCAACCCTTACAAAACTGATCTCTCCTTTCATGCCCTACCTGGCTGAAGAGATGTATCAGAACCTGATACGGAACGTAGATCCGAATGCACTGGAATCGGTTCATATGTGCGACTGGCCGAAGGTCAATGAAGACTATCTTGATCCTGAGCTCGAAGCTGCCATGAAGACTGCACGTTCTATTGTGGAAGCCGCCTCAAACGCCCGCCAGAAAGCAGGAAGAAAACTCAGGTGGCCTGTTTCCCGAATAATTGTTTCCCCTGAAAGTGAGGACGCAGCAAAGGCTGTTAAGAGATTGCGCTCAGTTCTTATGGACCAGACAAATTCCAAGGCAATTGTCCTGACAGGTGTTGCTGAGAGCTGGGATGAGCTCGGGCTTGAAGTAATCCCTGATCCGAGCAAAATAGGTCCTGTTTTCAAGAAGGATGCAGGAAAAATCATCCCTGCCCTGCAGAAGGTTGACGGTCTTGCTTTGAAAAAGGCCTTTGCCGAGAATGGTGAGTTTGAGCTCTCCCTTGCAGACGGAACAATGGTTACAGTAACTCCGGGCATGGCAAATTTCAAAGAAACCCTTCCAGGAGGGACAGCAAGTGCAGAGTCCGATGCCGGCCTTGTTTATGTAGATGCAAACCTGACTCCCGAGCTGGAAGCTGAAGGGTATGCAAGGGAAGTAATTCGCAGACTTCAGGACATGCGGAAGGAACTTGACCTAGTAGTGGATGAAAACATCCGTGCTTCCGTTTGGATCGAAGACGATAGAGTCCTGAAGCTCGTTGAAACCCTCAAGGATCTGATTGCAGAGGAGGTAAGAGCCGAGATATTTGATCTTGGTAGTGATCTTGAGGTTTCCGGAGCCCTTGTAAAGGATTGGGATGTCGAAGGCATTGCCATGAAAATGGGAATTGCAAAGAAGTAATCTCTTAAAAAGAAGTAAAACAAAGAAATTTAGAACTCAAATTGCAAAACGGAAAGGAAACTGATTTATATGGATTTTGCTACCTGGGAGCCGATTTACGAACGAATCCTTGAGGATTTTGGGTTTGACCGAGAAGGTGATGAAAAGGCAGCTCTATTCCTTTCCCGCATGCTGACAGAGGAAAACACTGCCAGCCTGTCCAAACTTAGAGCCCTAATTTCCGGAAAGCCTGTTCTTGTGTGCGGAAACGCTCCCCGACTCAGAGACGACCTTTCGGAAATCAATTTTTCGGATTTTACGGTAATTGCAGCCGATGGAGCAGCCGCAGTTCTCATAGATATGGGCATAATACCTGAAGTCATCTGTACCGATCTTGATGGCAACTCTGAAGCTGATATTGAAAAAGAAATTCTAGCCTGCGAGATGGGTTCAATAGTCCTTATTCACGCGCATGGGGACAATATCGATAAGCTTGAAAAATATGTGCCTCGCTTTAAACGATTTATTGCAACTACCCAGGCAAGACCTTTTGATAAGGTCTACAATTTTGGCGGCTTCAGCGATGGAGATAGATGCTTTTTTGTAGCTAGAGAATTTGGAGCTAAAAAAATTAGGCTGGTAGGTTTTGATTTTGAAGATAGCGATGTAAACCCGATTAAGAAAAAGAAATTGAAATGGGCAAAGAAATTAATAGGGATTTACGATTCTTAAAAATCAAAGAGCCTAAATTGTTACCCCATATGTCAATAAATCGATGCGCTGGTTTACATTTATTCTTAATCTGAATAGAAAAACTTACCTTATTGAATAGTGATCCTTTATATAAATATTTCACTTATTATAAAAATAGCTAAATTGATGAAGTCCAAAAATAAGAGAGGTTATATAACTTTCCCAATAAAATAAACGCCTTATAAGGCCTTAAATTAGATCTAACCTCGTAATAGCGCTTATATATACTATTGAGATTATCTTTTTTGCATATACGATGAATTACAGATTATTATTCCTGATTTATTGAGAATCTTAAAAGAAGTAGGAATTGTAGAATAAATATAGAAGTAAGCTTTTTTATTGATAGGGAGTTTACTCAGTTTTTCAAAGGTTATTAATATTAAGAAATAGTTATTCTAAATCTTTTATATAATTTGCAATTATATGTTAATTCATACTCTCATGGCAGTCGAATCGTTTCTCGCCATAAGAAAATAAGTAATTTGAATAATTTCTAAAAAAGTTCCCATGAGAGTATGCTTCGGGAGTGGATAAGGGGTTTGATTAGAGTGATAGTTCTTAGCTCTCTAATCTTAGGAAATCCACTTTCTACGATATCTGAACTAAACAGAATAATAAGCAAAATCACGGAGGTAAATATAATGTGGTGGAATGATTGTGGCTGGGGTGGCTGCGGCGGCTGGGGTCGCTGGGGTCGCTGGGGTCGCTGGGGCGGCTG
>ENA-UOOE01001717-UOOE01001717.1-fermentation-metagenome-genome-assembly--contig:-NODE-1717-length-17715-cov-2.990091_pt1 | contig 17715 bp, 9 predicted proteins | sample MGYA00245776_ERZ724021 | MGnify/ENA primary metagenome ERZ724021 (study PRJEB28704, sample SAMN03018321) | fermentation metagenome | biome: anthropogenic terrestrial biome; feature: soil; material... | reverse complement strand
GGAGAATTAAAGGATATAATTATAGCCGCGTTGTGAACAACTCCAATCAGCTCATCGAACAGGGAATAGAATACTTTTTAAAAAAAGGCCGCCAGCGAATTGCTTTTATTCAAGGATATGTTTCTGAACAAACCAAAAGTCATACAGTTAAAAGCCTTATAGATATTATGAAAGCCCATGGTCTTGAAGAGAACCCTGAGTATCTTTGCATGGGTTTTTATGGTGAGGAAAGTGGTCGAGAACTAGCAAGAAAGTTATTAAATGTTAGCCCACTGCCAGATGCTATTATTACAAATGAAGACATGCTTGCATTAGGAGCTGCAAGAGAAATCCAGTCCCAGGGGATTTTGATACCAGAAGATATTTCAATAGTGGGAGTAGGAGATTATTTACTTGAACCCTGGCTTACGACTTTTCGATTGCCCAACTATGAGATGGGAAGAAGTGCTGCAGATATATTAATTAGAAAGTTAAACCCAACGAACAAAGAAAAAGAAGAATTTACAGAGGTACTCAAACTAGAGCTTATTATTAGGCAGACGTGAAGGAAGAGGCTACAAGATATTTCCCTAATCCTTCGAGGAGGCGTAAAATGTGGAAGTGACCGGATTGAAAAATAATAATCTGTTTAAAAGCAAAGCTTTTTTCATAATCGCAAGTTTGACACCATTATTGTTTTTTTACACAGTCTTTCTCGTGATCCCAAAAATCACCTCATTTTATTATCCTTTCACTGAATACGACGGGATCAGCGAACCAATCTGGAGTGGCTTACAAAACTTTAGAACCGTGTTTCAAGATGCTGATCTTTGGGGTGCCATGAAAAATAACTTTTTCTATTGGGCGATTGCGACCCCCATCAACTTTTTCGCAGCGCTGATAGTGGCATTTTTGTTGGTGAAAAAGCCCTATAAAGAAGGGAAATTTTATCGCATCCTCTATTACTTTCCTGCAATTCTCCCCAGTGTGATTACAGCTCTCATGTGGCAGTTTGCTTTCCATGGTCGTTATGGGATTTTCAATGCACTGCTTAACGCTGTGGGTGCGAATGTAGGGGAATTTTACTGGCTCACCCATGCCACAGCTGCGAAATGGGCTATGATCATCCCCATGGTTTGGGGTGGCTGGGCTGGGAATATGTTAATTTTTATGGGAGCCATCCAATCTGTGCCTGTAAGCTTATATGAATCAGCAGAGCTCGACGGTGCATCAGATGCACAAAAACTGTTCTTAATTACGATCCCTGTGATTTGGGAGACCATGAAGACGATGATTTTCTTTAGCATCATCGGGTTGTTTGGAGCATTTGAGATAATTTTGATCATGACCAACGGAGGGCCGGCAGGGGCAACTGAAGTTGTGGGTACGTATATGTACAAAATTGCCTTCGGCGCAGAAGGAGTAGCTGCTTTCGGTTATGCAGCTGCAATCGGATTAATTCTTTTTGCTATTTTAGGCTTGATCAGTATTATTGCCTTCCGGTTCATGGATCGGGGCGAGGCAATCGAGATGGCGGGCTAGGTCGCCAGGCCGAACATGAACGGGAGGAATTAATATGACTAAAGATGTAAGCAAACATAATGAGCCAGGGATGGTGAAGCGCCTTGAGGTAGGGGATATTGTAATCCGGGTTCTGCTGGCCCTCTGGGCACTTGTGATCATCCTACCCTTGATTTGGGTGTTCTACACTTCGCTGAAAACGAACCAGGAGTTTTTTATGGGCGCTTGGGAGATTCCCAAAGTCACGCAATGGAGTAACTATTATCGCGCTTGGGCTGAACTTGGAATCGGGAAAAGTTTTTTCAATACCATTATCCTTGTGATAGGCGGGATGGCTCTCAATACATTTTTGGTTGGCTTAGGGTGCTATACCTTAGCGAGGTTTGATTTCAAGGGCAGAAATATTGTCTATTGGTATATTATTGGTAGCTATTTTATTACAGGGATGAACACTATGGTTACAGGCTATATCTTAATGAGGCAGCTTGGGCTTCTCAACAGTATCTTTGGCTTGATTATCTACTATGGGGCGATGCCGATAGTCTTTAACACTCTAATTCTTACAGGCTTTATGAAAGGACAACCTAAGGAATTGGATGAGGCGGCATATATAGACGGTGCATCTTACTGGCAGACCTTTTGGCATGTGGGATTGCCTCTAGCCAGGCCAGCTTTACTTACTATCAACGTTTTCAACTTCATGAAATATTATAATGATTTTATGCATCCGCTGCTGTTCATTCGTGATCCGGAAAAGTATCCTCTCTCGGTTGCGATCTATTCCATGTCTCAAACGATGACATATAGGGCTGATTGGGTAACGCTCTTTGCAGGGTTCGTGATTATGATGGTTCCGACTATCTTAGTTTATAGCATTTTCCAGAACTATATTACTCAGAACCTGAACATTGGTGCTCTCAAAGGATAATTAGGGGGGAATAGCGATGGCAAAAAGTAGGGGTATTAAGTTTTCAATTATCATGGTTTCACTGTTTTTTTTACTCTGCTTAGTGCTCGGGGGGTGTGGTAAGAAGCAAAGTCAGTTTAAGGTAAAAGTAGCTGGTGGTGGTGTTTATCCTGAAAATGGTTTACCAAAGGATGAGATAGATTTAGAGTTTATCTTTCCTGTACAGGGGTTAGGGAAAGACTATTTTCAATATGCAGTGGATACTTTCCAAGAAAAATTTCCAAATGTCAATATAAACGTGAGATATATTGAAAGTGGAGCAGTTAAGTATGGGAACATAATCCAAGCCTTGATGCAAAGTAATGATGATGAGGGGATGCCAGATTGGATCTATGGCCTTGCAGGTGAATCAAGAGAGATATCAGCTATAAATGGAAATAAACTAGAAATACAAGATGAGCTATGGGAAAGAAGCTTTTATGATAACCCAGATCTTCTTGTAAAGGATGGTGTACTTGCAGATCGGGATAAATTATTCAGCTATGGACATATGTATGCACTTTCGCATTCAGCTAGCCTTAGTGGTGTTTATTTTAATAAAATTTTTTTTGAACAGTACGCTTTAAACGCGCAACCTAAGGATTGGAATGAGTATCTAGATCTTTGTGCGAAAATTAAAGCTCAAAATGTGAACCCCTTGGTGATGGCTGGCAAATTTGCTTATTCATATTTTAGGGGCAGTTGGGGTGCTATTCCTTATATTGTAGGTGGGGATCAATTTCTAAAAGATGAGTATAACTATGCTGAAAACCTTTATCTTCAGCCTGCATTTGTAGAATCCATGAAGAAATTGGACCAGTTCTCTCGCTTGGATTACTTGCATCCCGGTACCATCAGCTTTGATCATACTCAGTCTCAGATGGAGCTGATTCAGGGTAAAGCGGCGATGGTTACTGTTGGTGCTTGGGTAGCCAATGAGATGAAAGAAGTAACACCTGATGATTTTCGATGGGGTTTTATGCCCTTCCCTGGAAATGATTCTTTCGAGCAACATCAAGTAATAATAACAAATTCATTTTTTAACGGGATTATTTGGAAGAATAAGCCTGAACTAAATAAGAAATGGGCAAAGGAATTTAGTCTTTGGCTCTTGAATCTTGATGTCCAGAAGAAATTAGCGGATCATGGTGGAGTGCCATTTAGGAAAGATTATGCAGAGGATCCAAGTAATCTGGAGGGAATTTCTCCGTCTGTAGCAGTAGTTATGGAAGCAATCAGGGATCCTAAAATAAAAATAGTGCATGCCGGTATACGCGACCCTCAAAAAAAGAAGTTAGTTAAAAGTGAGGCTGAAATGGCTAAGATCCAAAAAACCTTAGGCGATTGCTATATTTCGGTTATCACGGAAAAAATGACTGCACTTGAAGCGGCAAAGGCTGTTAATAAGCAATATATGAAAGGGTTGACTGGTAAGTAGTATAAATAAAGTTAGAGTTAAACTAAGAAAGTTGTTTTTCGAGGCTTGGCAATGTAAATAGATCCTATTTTGTTGTGAGCAAGTTCAATTTTGCTAGGAAAATAGATAGTTTTCTTTCAAGATAATAAGAAGAATAGGATTTGAAAAGCAGCTTGAGAAAACTGGAGAGAAGTTGTAATAGTTTGTGATTAGTGGTGGGTTAGAAGGTTCCTAACCGAAAGGGGCTGTAACATTGAAGAATAAAGCTATAGAATTAGTGATTGCATACCTTATTTTTCAAATAAGTTTTATTTGTATAGATAATGCATTCGCCTCTGTGGTCATAAGCGAATCTTTCGAAGGCTATAATGTGGGTAACTTTGAGTCTAATCCTGCTAAAGGAATAGTGACAATTAAAGGAAGCCCGGAAGAAATCACAGTTTCCGAACAGAGTTCCTCCGAGGGGGCAAATTCCATTTTAATAAATGCTAATCCAGATAGTCAATCTATCGTGAGCCTAGGTTGGTCGTTTCCAGAGATTAATCCTGTTCTTGGTATTCACTTTTCTTTTGATGTACTAGCAAGTGCTTCTGATGCACTATTAGTGCAATTATGTGGTGAAGGGAAGAAACCAGGTCCAAGTCTGCAACTAAATCGGTTTGGCAATATAAATGCAGCCACTCCGGACGGTGCGAAAAAAATACGAGAATATAGTAGTGATGTTTGGTATCGAATTACCATAAGAGTTGATGACTTTTCAATGAAAAAGTATGATTTAAGATTAACCGATTTAGATAAAAATATTATTATTCACGAAGAGAAAGATATTCCATTTAGGTATTCAGATATTACTGGAATTAACTCTATACGTTTTGCCAATTCTTCGGCTGGGAATGGGAAGCAATATCTCGATAATGTAATTCTAACAACTAGCTATGAAGAAGTAAGTGAAGAAATCAATATTGCATTAAATAAGCCTTATACGTTTTCACATGAACCCAACAGGGAAAGAACCAATGATGATGATGATTTGATACAATTAACCGATGGGCAGTATTCCCCCGAATCTATGTTTTATCAAAAATCTACAGTTGCGTGGCAAGGTAATGCTTGGCACAAAGAATTACTTACAATCACGGTGGATTTAGGCGAAATTCAATCAATTGGCGGTGCAGCATTTAATACAGCCGCTGGGGTTTCCTGGGTTGAATGGCCCCGAGGTATTTTGATTTTTACAAGCGATGATAACGAAGACTATTATTATGCTGGCAATTTGGTCGATTTAGCTAAAGCATTTCCTTCTAATAATGAATATACAGTTTATAATTACAAAGCAAATGGCTTAAAGGCAAAAGGTCGCTATGTCAAGTTCCTTATAATACCTGGCGGAGTGATGGTATTCGTAGATGAGATTGCTGTGTTTCGAGGTCCGGATTCAAACTTATCCCTGCCAAGAGGAGAAAGAGTAGAAGACTATTATCAATTCAGTGATCATGTTTTGATCAATAGCGGGATTAGACGTCGTATCTTACGCGATATCAATGAGATTAAAAAGGAAATTCTAGACTCCGCTCTTTCTGCGGAGAAGAAAAGCCAATTAATGAATGAGCTTTTATTGCTTGATCAAACTAATGATGAGGCAATGTATGTCATAGATGAAAATTTTAAAGATACAATGCCTTTGAATGCACTTCACGAGCAAGTGCTACAACTTGGTGCAAAGCTGAGGATTTTAGAAGGATGGCCTGAATTAATAGCCTGGAAGAACAATCGCTGGGATATGCTTTCCCATCGTCAACTGCCTTCGGTTAATGAGAATTCTGTTCCTCAACTAAGTGTTTATATGATGAAAAATGAATTTCGGTCTGAGGCATTTAACATTACTAATAATTCTCCTGAATTAATTAAAGCGAAGTTGAGAATTGAGAATTTACCCGGCGGTATAAACCCTGGATATATTAAAATTCACCAAGTTGAATTTGTCGATACACGAGAAGGTATCGTTATAGCGGATGCCTTACCATTAACATTTTATACGGAAGACTATTATGAGATTGATATACCATCAGGTATGACTAGGCAAGTTTGGTTGACATTTAATCCCATTGAGATAGAAGCGGGTTTATATTCAGGTAAAATTTCGCTTGAAGCAGCTACCGTGAATAGTTTTCTTCCTTTGACATTCAAATTATACCCATTTGAACTTCCTTCGGATCCAGCCCTATCTTTAGGTGTTTGGGATTATACAGATACATTTGAAGGCAGGGGCGATATTAAAGAACATCTAAAGGAGCAAGCTATTGAAAATATGCAAACTCACTTTGTTAATTCGCCATGGTTATGGGCATGGTCAGTACCTTGGCCATCAGAGCTTATTGTCACTGAAGATAAAGTTGAAATGGTAATTGATTATAGCAAATTTGATAGTTGGGTGGCGGAATGGGAACATGCTAAGAATTTTATGGTTTTTGTGAGTGTAGGTGACTATTTTAGAGACGCTAAAGATTTTTACGGAACAACTGAAATTAGCATTAATCACCCGGATTTTGGAAGAGTTGTTGCCTTTTGGGCTAAGTCCTGGGCAGAACATATTAAAGAAATGGGATTTGAACCATCTCAATTTAACTTGCTCCTATCAGATGAACCAGTAGAAGAAGTGAAAGAGTTACGCATCTTAAATTGGGCAAATGCAATCAAGAGTGGAGCACCTGAATTTACAATATTTGAAAATCCGGTTAGAGTTGATCCTAGAGAAGGTATTCAGGGAATGTATTGGGCTTGTGATGTCTTAAGTCCACAACCTCATTTTTATTATGATGGTGGAGACACTACGATTGCTTTTTATGAAGAGTTAAGGTTAGCTGGAAAAGACTTATGGTTTTACCAATGTACAGGTGGTAGAGTCTATGATCCCTTTTATTATCATCGTCTACAGGCTTGGATAGCATGGAAACATAAGGCTGTCGGAATAGGATATTGGTCTTATACAGATGGTGGTGCAACTAGTCCATGGAATGAATACATTGCTAGAAACAGGAAAAGCTACACCCCTGTCTACTTTGATGACAAAGAGATAATAGATGGTAAGCACTGGGAGGCTGTGCGTGAGGGCGTTGAAGATTATGAGTACTTGAAAATGTTAAGAGATCGAATATCTAAGTTAGAAGAAAGTGGATTTAAGGGACCTGAATTGGAGCGAGCAAAAATATTATTAGAAGAATCTCCTGACAATGTAATTGGGGTTTATGATAAAAACATATTAAGATGGGATGTTCCGAAAGAACGAGAAAAACCAGATAAGGAACGTTGTTTAATTCTGAAGGCACTGGAAGAGTTATATCGAGTAAATATTGATTAGTAGCTGTCATATTCGTTGGTGATAAGATCAGAGAAGAAGGTGAAAGAGCACATGACTACTAATAAGATTCTCAAATTTATGCTTGTTGTGCTGGTTTGTTCTCAATGTTATAATATCGCGAGTGCAAATAGAGAACAGGAATTCAAAATATTGTACCAAGATGATTTTGAGATAAAAGGTCAAGCTAATGTTGGCTTTAATAATACTCGCGGTCTAGTTGATGATATGGGATTTCAATCATATCAGGTCTGGTTAGATTTCCCTGAGCAAGGTGTACCCATTAATGTTAAGTATAAAGCTAAAAGTCCCGATGGTGCCCAAACCGGGGTGGTTGTTCTTTTTTATGATGGGGCCGTTGATACTAAGCGTAGAGCTACACCTTTTTTCAATCGTAATCTCGGTACAGGATATGAAGAATTGACCGCCTCTTTTATAACACCTACCGATATGAAATTTACTCGAATGCTAATTATTTTATATAGATCAAATAGAGAAGGAACATTATTTATTGATGATTTAAAAATAGAGAGAAAGCAGCCAACGCCAATTTTGTTTGAAGATGATTTTGAACTTAAGGGTACACCTAGGGCGGGTGTTAATGGAACTCGTGGTTTAGTAAATGATGCAGAATTTCAGGTTTATCAGGTTTGGTTAGATTTCTCTAAGCAAAATGTTCCTATTAATGTGGGATATAGGGCTAAAAGCCCCGATGGAGCTCAAACAGGGATTGTTATTCTCTTTTATGACGGGAATGAAGATACTGATTATAAGCTAACGCCTATTTTCAATTATAGTCTAGGTGAGAACTATCAAGATATCTCAGCTTCATTTCTTACACCAGCTGAAGTAAAGTTTACCCGTATGCTTGTTGTTTTTTACAGATCAAATAAGCAGGGAACAATTTTTATGGATGATGTGGTTATTCAGAAAATGATGCCTAAACCACCTCAAAATTTGTCTGCTAGTAGAGATTCAATAAGTGGTAAAGTTACTCTTTCATGGAATGAAGCAGAAATCTGGGTACCTCCTCTTGAAATGAGACCTGTAAAATATCATATTTATCGTTATTCAGATCCGCAATTAATAAGTAAGAGGAATTTATGGGGTATTGTTTTTGCGGAAAAAGGGAAACGATTATATACTTGGTCAGGTACAAATAACTCTGAAGGTGAGAGCGAAGCTGAAAAGCAAAATGACTTCTTTTATTCGATAGTTTCTGTTGATGATAAAGGAATTGAAGGACCACATTCTGAAAGAGTAAAAGTCGGGGCTACTGTTATCAGTGCTCCGGCAAACAAGAAGGTAGCAAGTTATGAAACTGAAATAACTATATCACAATTTGCTTCTGTAATTATAGGTGAATCTTTCGAAGCCTATAAATCTGATGTTCAGGGAGAAAGTCTGGAAAATAGTTTTAAGTTAGAGAAAAAAAGCAATAATGAAATTGTTATAACAGAGGAGAAGGCCTCTCACGGCTCACGATCCTTGTTGATGAAAGCGGATTCATCGTCTCCCATTTTAAAAGCGACTTGGACTTTTTCTGAGCTTGCTTTGGATAAGCCGATATATTTATCGTTCGATGTGCTTCCCGAAGCATGCGATGCGTTTATAATTCGTTTTGGAGATGGGGAAAAAGGTGGTCCCACTTTGCAAATCAATAAATTTTTCGCTATCAATGCATCTTTTCCTGGTGGTAAAAATCAAAGGATTTCCATGTACGATCCAAAAAAATGGTATAGAATCACAATAATCATCAATAACTTTTTTGATAAAACATATGATATCACAATAAAAACGCTCAATGGGGTAGATGAGGTAGTCAAACGGGATAACATACCATTTAGATTTGAAGATATTACTAAGTTAAACACATTGATTTTCAATAATTATTCCAAAGGTCAAGGTACTCAATACTTAGATAATGTAGTTCTGATTAGTAGCTTTCAATGAAATGTGGGAGTCAAGTTTATCATAACTTAGCTTTAGAAAATGATTAACGGAATTTCTAATCTCCCAAATAATCAATATTAGCTACTCGCTAGACTGTAAGCGCATCAATATTGAATCGAGGAGGCGTAGATCATGAAGAAAACCGGAATCATAGTTTCAGTTATAGTCTATCTGGTATTAATAAATGCATTTTCTAATTTTACCTTTGCCGCGGTACTCGTTAACGAATCATTTGAAAATCATGCAGTGGGGATGATAGAATCCAATGAGGATGCAGCTATAACCGTGAATAAAGGTCTTCCACAGGAGATCATGATTACAGAAGATGAGTCCTCTGATGGCTCAAAATCATTGTTTTTAGATGCTAATGCTGATTCCACATTAAGATTAGAGGTAGTATGGTCTTTTCCAAAGATAGATAGTGACAAGTCTGTCTATCTATCTTTCGATGTTCTTCCGAGTGCTGTTCGCACTCTAGAGGTTTATTTAGCAGGGGAACGAGATACATCAAGCACTATCGCGAATGGTCCAACAATTCGCTTAGATCAATATAAGCGCATCCTAGCAGTTATACCTCCTGGGAGTACCGATAAGATTTCTGATTTCGATCCCCATACTTGGTATAGGATAACTATAACTTTAGATTCTATATCACAAGGAAAATATAATATCAGTGTAAAACCACTTGATGACTCAGGAACATTTTTTAGCAAGGAAAACTGCGAATTTAGATTCAATTTGAAGGATATCAGGCAGTTGCATATTCGCAACTATTCGGCAGCTACTGGAAGCCAATATATCGATAATGTGATGCTCGTAGAGGATTATACAAACATAATTTAAATTTGTAAATTAAGGTAGTATGCTTGCTTATGGGGAGACTAACTAAGTTGGATTACTGTAAAATAAGTTCACAGCTGAAAATGATTTTTTACTAAAAGTTATAATTTGTGCTTTTCAATCAGTATAATAGCTAGATTTTTGTAGCTAGTAGTTATTTTTTAATCTATAATTACCACGCTAGATTTCAATTGTATTGGCATTTTTATGAGGAGGAGTGAACTATGAAGGACAACAAAGCTATAGTTTTAGCTATAGCATCTCTAGCGTTACAATTTATTATGATGAATATATTTCCTAATACAGCATTTGCTTCCACACTTATAAACGAATCATTTGAGAGTTATGAAGTGGGGCCGTTGGAATCAAATGAGGAAATAGGGATTAATGTGAAAAAAGGCTTTTCGGAGGAGATCGTTATAACAGAAAACAAGTTCTCCGATGGCACAAAATCTTTATTTATGGATGGGAAAGTTGGTTCATCACAAAGATTAGAGGTAGAGTGGCCATTTCCTGAAATTGATGGAAATAAGTCTGTTTATTTATCTTTTGATATATATCGTTCTACAATTGATCTTTTGGAAATCTATCTCGAGGGGAAACGAACTGGCTCTACTTCGGTTGCGAATGGACCATCTATTCGTTTTGATCAATATAAACGTATCGTGGTGAATGTACCTAAACCTGACGGTTCAGGAGCGGAGACGAAACAAATCTGTCTTTACGATTTAGAAACATGGTATCGAGTAACGATTATTATAGATGAAATTTCACAGGGGAAATATGATATTATCATAAAACCACTTACTGAAACCGGAGAAACAATTACTGGAGAAAATTATGACTTTAGATTTCCTCTTGATAATATTAGCCAGTTCCGTATTTATAACTATTCGGCAGCAAAAGGAAGCCAATATATTGATAACATCGTGCTTATCGAAGATTATACAAATTTTATTAACAATATAAGCGTAGAATTGTATCAAGATTTTAATAGTGATGGCGTACGAGAAATAATCGATGAGCCTGTTACTGGTGGAGCATTAGCTAATGATGAAAACCTTGAGATCGAAGTAAGTATTTTCAATTTATCAGGAGAGCCCATAGTAGGAAAAACATTGTCTCTTATCAGTAGTAGAGGAGATGATGATGTTATATTTCCTTTAGATAAGGGAGCGGGTCCTGGAACTACCAATAGTATTGGAACTGCATATTTTCAGCTTTGCACGCGCAAGGCCTCAACAATTAGTGGAAGAGAGCCAGCACGAATTTCAGTTTTAGATGATCAAACTACTGAAGTTTATAGTTTTGATATCAACTTTAATCCGGCTCTTAGCCTTGAGAACAGCCAGCTTGTATTAAAAACTGCAGAAGAAGACATTGTGGCAAACGATCTTGATGAACATGCAATAGAAGTACAGCTTAAAGACTTTGAAGGTCTTAACATGATATATAGTGATAATGGACCCTGGGTGAAACTATTTAATACTAGTTTTCCCAATTCCATAATTACAATAACTCCCGAGGAGATAAATGCCAATAATAATGGTTTAGCTGGAGACTTTTTTATAAAGTCTGCTCATTCTGGTGTAATAGAAATTGGTGCGCTAATAGATGGTAAAGCTCTGAACCCTGTTCAGAATGTGGAGTTATTTTTCGCAAGTCCAGTGTCAGACATTCTTGAGCTTCATAGAGATGCTAAATTGGGGGTGGGTTTAGAAAAACTACCAGTTGAAGAAAGGCCTGATACCGGGGCTGTTCCTGCAGATGGTATTAGCTATTGGGAAGTTCAGTTGAAGGCAATTGCTGTTAACGATACTGTTCTCGCGGGTGAGGTAATAGCATTATCCACAGCTGATACTGGGGTCTCTATAGAGCCAAACGTTGTTACAACCGATGACAATGGAATGGCATTTTTTAATGTTGCTTACCTAAATCCAGAGTTGGGGATGGAAGAAATTATTCAAATTGATTTAAAGGTAGATAATAGCATTTATCAAAAGACGCTTCAATACAAATTTATAAAAGATAGTTGGGGTCCTATTTGCCTTGAAAGATTTCCACGAACAGATTTAGGGGAGTCGATGGAAACAACAGACCCTATCTGGGTAGGTTTTAATAAAACTGTAGATCTTAGTTCGGCCACAATCAGACTTGTTCCCCGGGATGACCAAGGAAATGTTATTTCGGCTTTGATAGTTAGTAATGATGCAGTTGACCCTTCGTTAGGTGGAGAACTCAAACAAATAGCATTTGCAGAATATCCACAAATATCCCAGAGTAATACTCTTTATTTTAAACCTAATAGGAAATTAAAGACAAATTTAATTTATGCTATTGAAATAAGCTCCGTTAAAGACTTGGCAGGCAATGAATTAAATAGCTATGATCTAGCAGAATGGGAAATCTCCTGTATAGATACTTCTCCACCTAAATTGGTTTCTTCAACTCCCAATCATGAAGAACGAAATGTTGATATATCTTTAGAAGTTATTACGCTTGAATTTAACGAAGAACTTGGGCTTGATGGTGGACATTTGATAGGTACTTTCATGTTTGAAGATATGACAGGCGGCAAGGTGGTTACACTGGGGAATGCAACATTTAAAAGTTATAATTATAACGAAGAACTTGAAAGAGCTATTGTAGAGATCCAATTACCTGTGATGTTAGAAAGTGATCGCTATTATAGATTAAAAGTTCATGGTATCTGCGATGTTGTTGGCAGTGGTATTGCAAATTCAATTCCTGAAAACGAGCCAGAAACAATACTTTTTAAGACAATTGATACACGTCCTCCAATTGCGATTGAAAGGTATCCTGAATCTCGGCAGGTGGGTATTCCCTATAAGAATTTAGTTGTTTTGATTAGATTTGATGAATGGATTGTGGAAAACCCAGTGAGCTCTGTTATTATCCAAAAAGTTGATTCAAATGGTCAGGACATGGGTAGTGCCATGAGCGGGCTTCCAGAATTTTCAAACGTTGGTGTAGTGGGTGAGTTGAAAGCTTTGTTTACCGATTTGGATCCCGACACTGAATATAAAATTACTGTGAATGGGATTTATGATGAGGCTGGCTTTGATTACAATGAGAGCTGGAACTTTCATACAGCTGCAGCACAGCTTGATTTTTCCGATCCATTTTTTGATGGCGAACAATACATAATTACTGCACCCGTGTCTGATATGGAGAATATTTTTGTATACATACCTAAAGCAGTATATTCACCAGAACTAGATCTAGAAATTCATAAAATTGCTGAAGCTGAGATATTGCAACTTTTACAAGGGACATCTCAGGGTCATAGTGGCACAGCACAAATGTTTGATTTTATTTCATCTAACAAGAATTTTTCAGATAAACTCACTTTTAGCCTGCCTTTTGTTTTGGATAGTAACGGCAAGGTGGAAGTATTAACTTCATCAGGGGAGAGAGATTATGTAGAGTCAAATCAACTATATGCTGCTTATCATCGTAGCTGGGCAATACCTAATGGAGCTACTGTGGGCGAATGGGTACCTCTACCTACCAAGATCAATGCTGAAAATGGTCAGCTTGAGTTTCAAACAGATGTACCAGGCAAATATGCTATTTTTGCTAGTCCAGTTTGGAAAAGCAAAAAGCTAATCCAGCAGCTAACGCTCACAGCTAATCCTTTTGTGCCAGGTAGTGGTGGACTTAGGGGGGAGACTACATTTAAGTTTAATCTTGCTCAGGATAGTAAAATCACTTTGACCATTTACGATAGCCAAGGCAGGCTAGTGGCAACATTGCTTTCGGATGAAATATATCATGCTGGCTATCAGGGATTTAGCTGGGATGGAACTGTGAATGGAACAGTTTTACGCTCAGGGTTATACGTTTATAGACTGTTTGCTCGTACCTTTGGTGGAGATAACCCAGATGTGGGTTGGGTAAGCGGTGCATTAGGTATTAAGAATTAATTTGATACCAAGGGAGGAATAAGGTATGCGAAAGCGATGTTTTGCTCACGGTTTACTATTGATGATCCTGCTTTTTAGCTGCACCGCTATGAGCTGGGCATATGAAACTATGCCAAGCTCCGCTCGGGCTCTTGGCTTGGGTGGAGCCGGAGCTGTTTTGCCAGGAGGATTAGGTGAGGTTTTAGCTCTAAATCCAGCGCTTCTAACAACTACTAATACGGGCGTAAATCTATTTTATACTAACAAATTTGCTATACCAGATTTTACAGAGCAAAGCATAAGCCTGAGCTGGAAAACAGGGAAAATTCATTGGGCCTCTATGCTTCTAAAAGATGGTGCAGTATTATTTGAAGACAACCAGGGAGATATGCATGAAAATCAATGGCAGAATTTTAAACTGGGTATTGGTTTTGCCATGCTATTAAATAAACACATGAGCTTAGGGTTGGGGTTATGGACCAAGGAGCAAACAATAGCCGTTGCTGAGGATCATGATGGATTATTTGGAAATAATAAAGATCTATTTACAACGATGGGTCTTTATCATGATAATCTAAAATTTGGTATGTCGGCAGTTATTGAAGGTCTGATGGGAAATGAAGGAACCCAGACCAAGCTTGCAGTGCGTTTGGGGGAAAAAGGGAAGTTAATGGCGCTGGGTGAGATGAATTACGAATTTAGTGAAAGCCGAATGAATGGTTATGCCGGTGTTGAGGCATGGCTAGCCTCAAATTTTGCTATCAGGGTTGGAGTAGATCTAGCAGGAATGTTTACTGCGGGATTAGGTATGGGAAAAGGTGCTTGGGAAATTGACTATGCATATAGAGTTCATCCGGCCGGCAATGCCCATTATTTGGGTAGTGGCTATCGTTTTTAAGAGAGGTGGTATAAATGAAACCTTGTTCGCGAATTAGCCTGCTTGCCCTTATAATGATTATAATTTTAGGTTGTAGTTGTCAGGCTAAGCTGGAAATTGGAGGAACAATATTCGCTGAGTTTATTAGCGATCCGAAGAATTTCGATCCTTCAGTTTCACGTACGGATCCATGGCGAAGTGGAGATCAGGGGGGCTTGGTATTCCCTGGTTATTATGTTGGACAGTTCACCAAACTTAATCTTAACCTAAAGATTATAGATAGATATTTAGAAGCCTTTGTACCGATGACATTAAGTGTGAACCCTTTTTCCATCGGAAGTGGCAGCATTACCTGGCAAGCAGTGATGGTGGCAGAGGACTATTTGAACATTCCCTATTACTTTTCCATGAAAGCTCCTAATTTCACTTTTTCGGCTAGTAGCAGACCGCTATCAGATGTACGTTTTGGCTTCCATAGTTTTAATGACCCATTAGGTATTATTAAGAGACCAAACTCGCTACAACCAATCCTTACTTTTAAGATCGACGCGGAGATGCCTAATAATTATTTTGGGAAGGGCTATGTGTTATTTGATCAAGCAGTCTCTGGTCTTCCTATTTGGGAACAAATCCCCCAGACTGTGAAAAATGAAGTATTAGGCGGAAAGAAAATAAGTGATTATGGTTTTATTGATGAAGTCCCGCAGTATACTCTAGCTCGGGTGGAAAAGATCTTAAAGTATGGGCAGTTAGGTATTTTTGTGGGTCAAAAGAGTGTTGAAAATCCATATTTTAGAACTAGAAAAATTGATGGTTCCCTATCTTCTGGAACAGCATTTACCAGATGGGGTTATGAGAAGAGCAACTATGGTTTTGATATTGCAACGCAAATAGGCTCTATTTTGCAGATTAATTCAGGTATTGTAGGAAGCGATGTAAAATGGTTTAAATACGACTCTGATCGAATAAACGAGGATCATGGGTATTTTATTAAGCGCTGGTACCCTTCAGAATTACGAGGAGAGCTCTCGGGATTAGCAGGAAGTTTCTCAGCAGAAGTGGATTTGGGGAGCAATCGTTTCTCATTTGAGACTATCGTGGTTGAACCTGATTTTCAAGCTGTGGCCGCTGTACATGATCAGTTTTCTCCTCTAGAACGTCTCGTCCCACGTTCCTCAACAGAGTCAGTTCTAGAACGCAAAACCCAAATGCTATATGACCCAACAGGCTCACTTTTTGGGAAAGTAATAAACAGTAGCGCTGTGGTAGATTACCTTGGTAAAAGAAGCCTAGGCATCACATTTGCTAAAGAGGGATATCTAGGGATAATACCAGTTACCTTCACGATTCATAGTAAGGAGATTCGGTCTTTAGATACGGTAAGCAAATTGGATAAGGATACAAAAACGGGTGCATATTTATTAAAAGATCAAAGGGGAGTTAATGTTAGTATTAGTTCCAGTGATAAGATAACTAGTTGGGTTTTTGAAGGGCAGAATACTAACTTTCTTGCGAATCAAGATTATCTCCAGGCTTTACGTTTAACCACTAATCATGGTTGGGGCTGCCTAAGCCTTGCTAATACCTTAGAGAGGGTGTGGCGGTTAAAAGGAGCCGGGTTTGAAAATACTGAGGGCGCCACAAATAAACTTACCACGAAACTGTCTGGTGAAATAGGCCAAACAAAATATATGCTAGGTTTTGATTTAAGGCAGGGAAGTTATGATTATGATTTATTAGAACCAATTAGTGATCAGGTTGTTCCAGTATACTCATATTTAGGCCTTTCAGCTTATTTGGAGAAAAGTTATGAGTTTAAGGTGAAAAATCGCATTGTCAAGCTTTCACTTGCCGGTGAGATGATTAAAAGAGAGACGGATCTTCCAGATGTGCAGACAGGAAGTTCTTTAGTGGGCTACTTTAATGCCAACTATCCACTAAGCTCCAAATGGGAGTACGGAACGACAAATATTTTTGTTAATGGTCCCGAAGACTTATGTTATCCTTCTGGAAGGTTGAATAATGTTTCTCACAATGAGTTGGTGTATATTTATTCCAAGGATGCTTTAGTACGTTTTGGTTATACGATCTTAGATAATCAGCATCAAAATGGTTTTATAGATTTAAAGCTAGCTTTGGGACAGGGTAACTTGGGAGTTTCCCTTGGACGTGGAGCTGCTCCTATTTTCAAAGAGGGTATCGATCTTCCGGGCATTTTAGCTAGGCAAGATTTCTATCATCAAAATTATCTCCCCTCACAAAGTTTGGCTGACCGCCCGTGGCAAAATTGGGATACGAATAACTTTTATGCCTTATGGCAAAATCAGCTTCGTTCTACACAAGATGCCTGGGCAGGCTATATGATGGTAAACTATTGGTATAGTTTTTAAGGTATCGGGGGTGAAAGTAAATGCCAAAACGTTCTATGATAGTCATATATGGGTTGTTACTGCTTATTTGCTTCCAAGCCCAAAGTGCTGAACCATTTCGTTATAGGGGATATATCCAGCAATTTGTGGCATATGACCCTCAATACTTGTACCCTACGATAGTCGATTGGCGCAAGGATTATTGGGTAATTGGGCCTGGCCTAAATACGGGAAATTCAATTGTGGGCTGGGGAGGTACTCGCATGTACCTACAAACTCTTTGGGGCACACCTGATAGTCCGTTATATCTTGATTTACCATTTTTCATGTACAATCGGATGGTAGAAAGAGGTAGTAGCCGAATAGCACTAATGAGTAATAGTTTTGTCATGAAAGCAAAAAGCGGTCTTTTTCAAATATCTCTAAGTTCTAAACGCGTTGCAGAAAACCCTCAGTGGTCATATACAAGTTTTTCAGATCCTTTGGGTGCACTAAAGCTACCTAATACCTCAGCCCCCGTGTTTACAATGAA
>ENA-UOOE01001716-UOOE01001716.1-fermentation-metagenome-genome-assembly--contig:-NODE-1716-length-17724-cov-55.014489_pt1 | contig 17724 bp, 16 predicted proteins | sample MGYA00245776_ERZ724021 | MGnify/ENA primary metagenome ERZ724021 (study PRJEB28704, sample SAMN03018321) | fermentation metagenome | biome: anthropogenic terrestrial biome; feature: soil... | reverse complement strand
GGTAACAGGATGGGCTATGGGCTGCATACAATGTTCAGTAAGTCGACCACAAAAGTGAAGGTATTGCATCTACCATAAAGCGTCAGCACAAGAAGCCAATCAGTCAGGGAGGTCCTCAATGTGAGCGTGTTACCACATTGCAGCTTGGAATTGCTGCCGGTGGGTTGCTTTGGCCGTGTTCTCAAAATTATAGGCGCTGGAATCAATGTTCGCCGTCTGATGGATCTGGGATTAATTCCGGGAACAATTGTGGAGTCGATTCGACGCAGTCCATCGGGTGACCCGACAGCCTATGGCATTCGTGGGGCTGTAATTGCACTCCGGGCTGAGGAATCACATCTGGTTTTGGTAGAACCGCAACCGCAATAAATTGGCAGAGAGGTAGCGATTATGAATTGTGTGGACTATGTGATTGCCCTGGCCGGAAATCCAAACACCGGGAAGAGTACAGTTTTTAACGCCTTGACCGGTTTGAACCAGCATACTGGCAATTGGCCGGGCAAAACAGTGGCACAAGCTACAGGCAGTTATGTCTATAATCATAAAAAATACACCCTGGCAGATTTGCCGGGGACTTATTCATTGCTGGCAGCTTCAGTGGAGGAGCAGATTGCGCGCGATTTTCTGCTGTTTGGCAACCCGCAAGCTACGATTGTAGTAGTCGATGCCACCTGTCTGGAACGCAATCTCAATCTGGTTTTACAGGTGCTCGAGATTACCGATCAGGTGGTGGTCTGTGTCAATTTGATGGATGAGGCTCGCCGCAAAGGCTTGGCGCTTGATACGGCTATACTGGAGCGGGAACTGGGGGTACCGGTTATTCCAACAGTGGCACGTAGCGCACGCGGCCTGGAAGAATTGAAGGAGGCGGTTGCTGACGTGGCAGCCTGCCGAATCAAGACCCACCCTAGCCGGGTTATATATCCTGAGGCGATTGAGGGTGCGATCAAAACCTTGTCTGCAAAATTGCAGCCCCTGCTGAGCCGCAGCAATGCCCTTAGGCGGCGCTGGATCGCTTTAAGGCTGCTGGACGGGGACGATACAGTCCTGGCGGCGCTCACAGACTACTTTGTTAAGAATAGCAGGGAGGAAGGGACAGTATGAGCGAGCAACTGCAGGAAGTGCTGCAAGAAGCCAAGAAACTGCGCGGCGAATTAGGGTCGGCAGCTTATCATCAAATCGTTACGAGCCTGTATCAGAAGGCGGAAGCTACTGCACAACAGGCTGTTCGGAAAGCGGCTCGCAGAGATTGGGATCGCCGCATCGACGATATCTTGACTTCGCGGGTCTTCGGTTATCCCATCATGTTGCTGCTGTTGGCCGGGGTCTTTTGGCTGACCATCCAGGGCGCAAACTACCCATCTGCACTACTGTCGAATTTACTCTTTGGACTCGAAGGGCACTTGATTAATTTCTTTCTATGGCTGCATGCGCCGGCATGGTTATATGGTTTTCTGATCGCTGGCGTTTATCGCACGCTGGCGTGGGTGGTGTCAGTGATGCTGCCCCCGATGGCCATCTTTTTTCCGTTGTTCACACTAATGGAAGATTTGGGTTACCTGCCACGGATCGCCTTTAATATGGATGGATTATTCAGGCGGGTCGGTGCGCATGGCAAGCAATCGTTGACCATGGCGATGGGCTTTGGCTGTAATGCCGCGGGAGTGATCGCGGCCAGAATCATTCAATCCCCGCGTGAGCGCCTGATTGCTATTTTGACAAATACTTTTGTGCCATGTAACGGGCGGTTTCCGACGCTGGTCGCTATGGCGGCCATCTTTTTCGGCGGTGCCAGCGTCTCGGCGCTATCCGGCAGTCTAATAGCATCCGCTGTAGTGTTGGGGATCGTGCTGCTGGGTGTGCTGGTTACGCTGGCGGTATCATGGCTGCTTTCACATACCGTGCTCAAAGGGTTGCCCTCCAATTTTGCATTGGAGTTGCCGCCCTACCGACCACCCCAAGTCGGTAAGATCATTGTGCGGTCAATCCTTGACAGGACGTTGTTCGTTCTCAGAAGAGCCGCGATTATTGCCGCGCCTGCCGGAGGGCTAATCTGGATATTGGCAAATGTTTCGATCGGCGGGACCAGCATTTTGAGCCATGTAGCCGGCTTTTTGAACCCATTTGCGGAGCTGATTGGTCTGGACGGAGTGATCTTGCTGGCGTTTTTGTTAGGTTTGCCAGCCAATGAAATTGTCGTCCCCATAATCCTGATGAGTTATCTGGCGGCCGGTACGATGACTGATTTGGAGAGCATTAGCGCGATGCGCAAAGTGTTTGCTGAAAATGGTTGGACCTGGCTAACCGGCTTGAATGTGCTACTGTTTTCGCTGTTGCACTTCCCCTGCGGGACCACTCTGCTGACGATCAAAAAAGAAACCGGCAGCGCCAAATGGACCTTGCTGGGCTTTGCGCTACCGACTGCTATTGCGGTAATAATCTGCTTTCTGGTGACCCAGCTTGTCCGGTTGATCGGCTTGGTCTAGCAGAATCTAACACTGATTCGAAATTACTCGAGCCATTCGAGGGATAGCGGCAGCCCATAAGACGAATCCTAGCTTCAGGACCATTATTCCTGAGGTGATGGATTTGAAGTTACCCCGTCTCACCAGAATTCCAAAACATATTGGAGTAATACCCGACGGCAACAGGCGCTGGGCGCTGGAACACGGGTATACCAAGGAAATGGGTTATGATCATGGGATTAATCCCGGCTTCCGGATGTATGAGCTTTGCCAGGAGCTGGGGGTTGAAGAACTTACGCTCTATGGCTTTACGCAGGATAATACAAAACGCCCTGCCATTCAGACCAAGGCTTTTCAGAAAGCCTGCGTAGATGCTGTCCGGATTTTGGCGGATCGGGACGCCAGACTGCTGGTGATCGGAGACAGCGATTCTCCCATGTTCCCGGAAGAGCTAAAGCCTTATCGGACGAGGAGCCAGTTTGGTTCCGGCAGTGTGAAAGTTAATTTTTTGGTTAATTACGGATGGCTTTGGGATCTTGATTATGGCAGGCGTCGACAAGCTGAGACCGGCGGGAAGCTATTGGAGAATATCGCCTCCGCCGACATCTCTCGCGTAGATTTGATCATTCGTTGGGGCGGCAGGCGTCGGCTGTCCGGATTCCTGCCGGTGCAATCTATCTACGCCGATTTCTATGTTGTCGACGAATACTGGCCAGATTTTACACCCAACCAGTTCTATGACGCCCTGCAGTGGTATCAAAGTCAGGATGTCACTCTCGGGGGATAGTGGAACTTTGGGGACGGTTCTAAAAGTGCAATTTTACTTTTAATGGGATTTTGCACTTTTAGAACCGTCCCCAAAGTTCCGGCGATCTAGTGTATTAAACCGGACATTGCTATTCCAACCAGGGCACCAATTACAATACCATAGGTGCCGCTGTGCGATTCGGATAGCTTTTGGGCTTCCGGGATCATTTCGTCGCAAGTAATATACAGCATGGCCCCGGCAGCAAAACCGAGCGAAAGTGCCAGAATAGTGGAAGAAATCCCGCCAAACAAAGCTCCCAAAAACGCGCCGATGCCTGTCGGTATCCCAGCGGCGAGGCTGGCAGTCAAGATATTCCGACGGCGGATGCCCCCCATGCAAAGTGGAATCGACATGGCGAGGCCTTCAGGAAGATTATGCAGTATGATCAACAGGGAAATCCCGGTGCCAAAAGAGGAGTCGTGGCGATAGCCAGCACCAATCGCAAGCCCCTCGGGCAGGTTGTGCATGGCAATGCCAATGCCCAGCAGCAATCCGGTGCGTATAAAACGGGCGTTTTCTGATTCACCGCCACTCGTATGACAATGCGGGACCATGTAGTCGATTAGGGTCAGAAACAGTGCCCCGAACACAACGCCCATAGCACCCCAGATAAAGGGGGCGATTTCAAAAGCTTCTGTAGCCAAATCCATGAAGACGACTGACAACATGATGCCAGCGGAAAAGGCCAGCATCCAGCTTAGAACGCGGTTACCGGGTTTGCGGAAAAAGATTGATACAAAGCCGCCCAAGCCGGTTCCTGTTACGCCTACCAAAAGTCCGATGATTGAAATCCGAAAAATGTTGTTCCAGTCTAACATAGGTAAGCGACCTCCCGAAAATAATCGATAACGAGTATTAATTCTGGAACAGACTTAATTGAAGCATGTGTTCTTTTTGGGACGGTTTATGCAGAGATGAACGCGTCCTGATTCGGACTCGAGCTGGTGTTCTTCTCCAGGTTTCGGAAGCGCAGCCAGAATAGCAGAGTGGCCGTTAAGTAGAGGATCGCGCCCGCCACAAAAACAGGTGTATAGCCGTGCGCTTCGATTACTTGTCCGCCGACGTAAGGTCCGATGACCCATCCCGTCGAAAACACCAGTGAAAGCACGCCGCTCATCAGACCGTGTCCGTTTTCGCCTACAGTTTCCATGGCAAGCACACTGAACAAACCGTTGTTCATATTCATCAACATCGTGCGCATTAGGAACGCCACAACGGCCGGGCCAGGCAGCGGGACAAAAGCTAGTATTAAAAGAAAGGGAATAGACAAGCATTGACAGCCGATAATAGTTCGCACTTTGCCAAAAACCTTAGCCATGGACGGCGCCGCTAGCATGCCAATAGCCTGGGTAAGCGAAGAAATCGCCATCCAATTGCCAATGGCGGCGGTGGAAAGTTCGAGTACGTCACTCATGTAGAGGTTCATAAATGATACAAACAAACCGGCACCAAGTCCAATCAGGAGCTGACTGAGGCCAAACCAGAAGATGACGTTGAGCGCCTCTTTTGATAAGGGGGGGGTGGCTCCTCTGGCCTTGGGTGCGGCCTGCTCCGGCCACGTCATCGTCGCAGTCATTGTCGCAGGCGCAGATTCTCCGTTCTGAGCACTCTGACAGCTATCCTGACGCTTCCGGCTTTCTTTGGTTAATAATATTGGTACAATCGCGAATGCCAACAAAGTGGCAGCCACGATAAAGGTCAGGCGGTAGGATTCGGCGCTTTCCGGATTCCAACCCAGTATGATTGCAGCCAGCGAAGGGAGCGTCCCGCCCAAGTAGCTGCCAACAAAGCCGGTGGCAACACTCATTGCAGAAGAGATGCTGAAAAGATGGACTCGCTCGTTCGGGGAGCTGGATTGCGTCAGAAATGGGGCAATAGTTACTTGAGTAATGGCGGAAGCACAGCCGACCATGAAGTTGTTGAATAATAGGCTGCTGCGGCCAATGGCCAGGCCCCGTCCAAGTGAAAATGGGATCGCCAGTGCGAACCCTATGATCATTAAACGCCGCGGTCCAGTCAGATCACAAAACCGGCCTGCAGGAATCGCCAAGAAAACGATAGCCAGATTAGTAAGGCTGGTAATCATGCCGGGGAACTCAGGTCCGAAACCGAGTTCTTTCAGATAAAGATTGTATAGCACAAAGAACATGCTGTTGGCAATGCCGGCGATCATGGCTGACAATAAATAAAGCTTGGCATTCCGGGTAAATGAACGGAAAGAAGATAAGTAATCCGAGATGAAGCTCATGGTCTAACCTCCAAGTGTAAATAAAAAATATAAATAAAATGAATCGGCCCCGACAAAGATGCGCCACGCCGGATGTCGCCAAAATCAAATTCAGCGCCCAACTTAAATAAATTCATTATCTGGGTAATAAATCCTGCCACGCAGCAGTCAGGAAGCAAAATAAAGCGGTAGCGATCACACCTCTTGACAATTGGATATTTAGGTATTAAAATACTTAAATAGGAGGAGGTGTTTTGAACGGGCGGAATAATACACGTCCCGGAAATGATCTCTCTGGCGTTGCACGGGATGGCTTACATTGCTAATAACAATAATAGAACCATAAGTATTAAGGAAATAGCTTCCGGTATCGAAGCGTCCGAGGCTCATCTTGCGAAGGTGATGCAGCGATTAGTGCGGGAAGGTTTGGCGCACTCGGAACGCGGCCCCAAAGGAGGTTTCACCTTAACCAGACAGCCGGAAAAAATCACGCTGCTTCATATTTACCAAGCCTTCGATAATAATATGGAAAAGACGGATTGCCCAATGGCGAGGAACAAGTGTCCTTTTGAGCACTGCCTATTTGGTGGGATTCTTGGAGAACTGGAAGGACGCCTGGACGACTTTTTGGGAAGCCAGACACTGGCTAGTTTCGTCAACCGAGAAGAACAAGGCAAAGAGCAATCGCCGGGAGAGGAAGAACAAGGTAAAGTGTAATCACACCAAAACATAAGGGGGAATCTGTATTGGGTATGTTCTGTTATCAATGTGAACAGACGGCCAAAGGAACCGGATGTACTGTCGCAGGGGTTTGCGGCAAAGAAGAGCAAACAGCCGTACTTCAAGATTTACTTGTGTATGCTGCGAAAGGGATATCAATGTATGCCCATCGGGCCGGCCAGCTTGGCATGCAGGATCGTGCAATAGGCAGATTTGTCATTGACACTTTGTTCACAACGGTTACAAACGTAAACTTTGATCCGGAGCGCCTCAAGAAACTGCTTGATCAAGCTTATGAGGTTAAAGAAAAAGCGGCCGCATTGTATCAAGAGGCCTGCCGCGCCAAGGGTGTCACCCCGGAAAAACTGGACGGTCCGGCTCAATGGAAACCGGCTGCTGACTTGAAAGGACTTGAGGAGCAGGGACGCAGCGCTTCCATTGAACAACGCGCTGCAAAGCTCGGCACCGATGCCGCTGGATTACAGGAACTGATTATGTACGGACTAAAAGGTATGGCGGCTTATGTAGATCATGCGCATGTACTTGGCGAGGAAGATGACGCTATTTATGCTTTTGTTTTCGAAGCATTGGATTTTCTCGCAGCTGAGGGAACCGACCTCAACCAATATCTGGGCATGGCGTTAAAAACCGGTGAAGTCAATATCAAAGCGATGGAGTTACTTGACAAAGGCAATACCGGACGTTTTGGCCATCCGGTTCCGACTTCAGTGCGGGTTACTCCTGTCAAAGGCAAGGCCATTCTGGTCTCCGGTCACGATTTGGAGGATCTGGCCGCTCTGCTCAGACAGACTGAAGGCAAAGGGATCAATATTTATACCCACGGCGAAATGCTGCCGGCGCACGGTTATCCGGAACTGAAAAAATATCCGCACTTGGCCGGTAACTATGGCGGTGCCTGGCAGGATCAGCGGAAAGAGTTTGACGAATTCCCGGGTGCGATTCTCATGACGACCAACTGCATCCAGAAACCAGCTGATTCATACAAACATCGTATCTTTACCACCGGCTTGGTGGCCTGGCCTGGCGTGCATCACGTACCCAATGGCCAGTTTGCTGGAGTTATTGAAGCGGCGCTGAACGAAAAGGGATTTGAGCATGACGAACCCGAAAAGACTATTATGGTTGGATTCGGCCGTAATGCGGTGCTCGGAGTAGCCGATAAAGTGATCGACGCCGTCAAAGCCGGACAGATCCGCCACTTCTTCCTGATTGGAGGCTGTGACGGTGCTAAGTCCGGGCGCAATTACTATACGGAACTTGCCCAAAAAGTACCGCAAGATTGCGTGATTTTAACTCTGGCCTGCGGCAAATACCGCTTTAACAAACTGGACTTCGGAAATATTGGCGGCATTCCCAGACTCTTGGATGTCGGACAGTGCAATGATGCTTATTCGGCCGTCAGGATCGCCATGGCACTGGCGGAGGCATTTAAGACTGACGTTAACGGTCTGCCTCTGTCGCTGATTCTTTCATGGTATGAGCAGAAAGCAGTCGGAATTCTCTTATCACTGCTATCCCTGGGAATCAAGAACATCAGACTGGGACCGACGCTGCCGGCATTTCTCACGCCCACAGTTGTTAAGATTCTGCAGGAGAAATTTAATATTATGCCGATAACCACTGCCGAACAGGATTTGAAAGCAATTCTCGGATAAACAAGCGGACCAGAACCGGCCTTTGCGGCCGGTTCTTCGCGTGTAATGGGTAATCGCCAGGCGGGGGTCATGGCATGGGACCAGCGCTGCATTTGGCCGCGGGCTCACTCAGGCTTTCTAGTCAGCGCTGCCCACAGAATGCCGATGACAATAAACCCTACGGCAAATAAGGCCGAATTAAGCAGCGGCTCAAATGACCCACCTTTACGCACCGTGTTATAAATCATTAGCGGAATAGCCGGCCACGCCAGATGGCCCTTATCCCCCTGCAAAGCCAGCAAACCGCCAATTTGTACCACCATGGCAGCAGCCAGCGGTACCACGAAGTTCTTGCTGATCAGACTGACAGTCAGAGCGAACGCCAGACACGGCCAGAAAGCAGCAAGTAAGGCAGCCTGAGAAATCGCTGTATGACGAATTACGTCTGTCAGAGAAGACCCTGCCGCTGGGTCGAGGCCAAGTGCCATTGGAACCAGAATTGTGATAATCCCGGCAGCCAACATTCCAATTGCCAGTGCGATCATGCCCCAAATATTTTTGCCAGCGAAGATGGCAGTGTTTGACATTGGCAAAGGCAGCAGGCTTTTCATCGTTTTTTGCCGATATTCCAAGGTGACGAGATAGGCACCGATGATGGCAACCATCATGGGGCCCAACAGCAGTGCCTCCGCTTGCAGGGACTGATCGACAAACCAGTCCAAATTCCATAAATTGCGCCTGACCAGGTCATCTTTGCCAAAAACGAACATAACCAGTACCATTAAGGTGGAGCCAAGCAGTCCGGCGACCGAAAGCCAGAATATCTTGTCGCGGCTCATTTTAAGGGTTTCAGCTCTTAACGCTTTAAGCAATTTCATTCCCCTCCGTTATGCGTAAAAAGTAATCTTCCAGTTCTTGAGCAGGGCAGCCTGCGGTATCGTGTTCAGCCACCAGATGTCCGTCATGAACAATGCCTATGCGATCGGTGACTTGTTGAATTTCAGAGAGTATATGGCTGGACAAGAAAATCGTCACTCCACGGTCATCACGCAGACGCCGCAGCAAAGAGCGTACTTCGCGTACTCCGGCTGGATCCAGGCCGTTAATCGGCTCATCAAGAATCAATAGTTGAGGATTGCCAAGCAAAGCCCAGGAAATCCCCAAACGTTGCCGCATGCCCAGTGAGTAGCGCCCAACGAGTTTGGAAGCGGCCTGGCTCATATTTGTCAGGTGTAATGCTTCCGTGATGGCGCTCTCAGGAAGATCCCGTACCATACATGCGATGGCCAGATTGTCATAACCGGATAAGTGATCATAAAAGCCGGGTGTCTCCACTAGTGAACCGACGTTGCGCAGCTGCATCCTGCCGCCACGGCTGGCAGTATCAGTGCCGAAAAGCCGGATGTGACCGGATCGCGGCTTTAGCAACCCCAGAATATTGCGGATGGCCGTACTTTTGCCGGCTCCGTTACGGCCCAGAAAACCATAAATAGACCCTTTTTCGACATTCAGTGACAGTTCATTCAATACTTGCTGGCTGCCATAAGACATACAGAGTTTTTCAATTTGCAGGACATACTCGGACATCAAAAAACCTCCCCCAGACTATTTCGCTAAATTGGTGCTGCAATTCCAATCTTAGCAGGAACAGCTTAAGGAAGGCTTATGCCATTCTAAAGATTTTCTAAAGATTGACAGCCGGCAGTTTCAGTATAAAAGCCACTTTTCCGCCGGGCAGGTTTGCGGCGCGGACATCCCCGCCGTGCGCCCGGACTATTTCAGCCGCAATAGCAAGGCCTAATCCGATCCCAATTCCTTCGTTCTGTGATTTGCCGCGGTAGAAGCGCTCAAAGACATGAGGCAGATCCTCCGGATCTATTGGCGTGCCCTCATTGGTAAAGGTCATGACAATGTTATGCGCAGTGGTTTGCAGACTCACCTGCAGGCAGGTGCCCTGGTGGGCGTAACGGATAGTATTTTGAACGAGGTTGCCAATCACCTGATTCATCTTACGTATATCCATTTTGATTAAGGAGGTTTGATCCGGAATTTCGGCCTCAACACTCAGTTCGGCAGCCGCAATATCCGGCTCATAATAGGCCAGCGCTTCCCGCAGCCATTCTTCGCATTGCACTGTGGAAAGATTGAGAGGATAGTGACCGCTCTCCAGCCTGGAATATAGCAGTAAATCCTCCACCAGCTGTGCCAGTTCCCGGCTTTTGTTGCGAATCACTGATAGGTACTGTTTGGCTTTTTGAGGATCATTTGCCAGGCCTTCTTCAATGGCAGCGAGATAGCCTTCAATTGAAGTGAGTGGACCGCGCAGGTCATGGGAAACGTTCGTGATGAGCTGCCTTTTCAAGCGTTCGAGCTCAGCCTCCTGTGCCCGGGATTCCTCCAGGCGATCAGCCATATCATTGAATGCTGTCGCAACTATGCCGATTTCATCCCTAATGGCGGTACTATTAATTCTGGTGCGGTAATCGCCAGCGGCCATAGCTTTAATAGCTTCAGTCAGATCGGCCAGACGTGCTTTCAGCGAACGCGCCATATAGAAACTCGCAAAAGCGCCGGTGGTGATGGTAGCCAATGCCGCAATTAAAAGAAGACTATACTGATTTACCTTCAAATGATTAGCGCTACTCAGGATTGCTATAATCAGAAAAACAAAGATCGTGAGAAAGCCTGCCAAAATGACTGTCGCCACTGAAACGAAAAAGTAGCGCCTGCTGAGGTTGACTGGCTTGGCCAGCTTGGCATGCTTTTTGCTTTGAGTTTGTTTGGCATGGTGAGAGCGCTTCACTGCTTCGGTTGATTTGGCGGGGTAACACTGCATCTGTCAGGCACCTCCTCGGGCTGAGGTATAAATTTGTAACCGATCCCGCGGATGGTGACAATTAGTGAAAGTCCCTCGGAGCTATCGCCAAGTTTTTGGCGTAAATGGCTCAGATGTACCATTAGCGTGGCATCGTCGCCGAAGTATTCCTCTCCCCAGGCACCTGTGACTAACTGTCTTTTGGTAAGGACCTTTCCGGGCCGTTCAGCAAAGTACTTGAGAAGCTGGAATTCCTTAGCCGTCAGGTCGATAGCTTTGCCAAAGCGCGTGACCTGGTATGCTTCAGTGTCGATCTGCAGCCCTGCAAAGCTGAGAATTGCATGCGAAACCATGGTATCGCCGGTGTGTTCCGGGCTGATATCGCCTGTGGCAGCGGCAGTGGTAGCAGCAGAAGTCCGGCGCAGGAGGGCTTTGACGCGGGCGACCAGCGTTCTGGGACTGAATGGCTTAACAATATAGTCATCCGCACCAAAGCCGAATCCCAGGAGCTGATCAACCTCATCATCACGTCCGGTCAGGAATACAACGGGAACATGAGAATTAGCCCTGATGCGACGGCAGACCTCCATGCCGTCCATACCAGGCATCATGACATCCAGGATCACTAAATCAGGATGGTATGTTATGAAATGCTGCAATGCCTGTTGTCCATCGCAGGCAGCGATGACCTCGTAGCTTTCAAAATGTAGGTAAACTTGAAGTAACTCCCGGATATCAGGGTCATCGTCGGCTATCAAAATACGCGCAGGAATCATTGGGAAAACTCCTTTGTTTTTGGAATGCTTTCTCCTATTTCGGCTTCCCTCGATGATCCCCTGCCTTTGGTGCGAAGATGCTCCCCAGTTGCAGATCCCCGCTCGGATGCCAAATTTCCTTCGGGTTCCTTATTAATTTTGCAGGAGTCCCGCTCAGACCTGCCGAAGGGAAAGGAGGAGAATGATAGTAAAACAGTGATGGGAGTATAGGGCGTACAACATCAACATAAGGCGCAGAAACTGCTGCTGACGGAGGGGTTTTCTTGAAGATACTGATGCGACTGCTGAAGTTCACCAGACAGGACTGGCCGAACTTTATCATTGCAACTGTTTCGGTATTGGTCATTACCGGGTTCAATTTATGGATCCCCATGATTATCAAGCAAATATTGGCACTGATTGGTGACGGCCAGAGTCCTGATGCACTGCTGGGGATCACCCGTAGCGGATTAATGCTGCTCGGCGCCTATTTGGGCAGAACAGTCTGCCAGTTTCTGCAACGGTATTACAGCCATGTGGGTGGTTGGAGCTTGGTAGCACGTATGCGGCAAAAGACCTATGATCATATCCAGAAACTATCCCTGAGATTTTTTCAGGATAAACCGACCGGCCAGTTGATGTCACGTATGATCAGTGATACCGCTAACATGGAGACCTTGACGGCCCACGCCCTTCCGGATATGTTAAGTAATACATTGCTGCTAATTGGTGTGACCGTGCTGGTCTTTTCCTTGAATGCCACTCTGGCATGCTATGCTTTGATTCCGATTCCACTCTTGATCTTTGCACTCTTTCGATTTAACACCAAAATTCGGCCGGCGCTGCGCAAAGTGCAAGCAACGCTGGGGGATCTGAGCGCGCTGGTGCAGGATAATCTGTCCGGGATTAAAGAAATTCAGCTTTTTACGCAAGAACCGCATGAAAGTGAACGCGTCGGCGGTTCGGTTTGGAAATATACTAACGGTATGTTGGCCTCGCTCAAAAAGACCGCTTTCTATCACCCGCTGTTCGAGTTTTTGACCTCGATCGGCACATTGCTAGTGGTCTGGTTGGGAGCACGGCAGATTATGATCCACGGTACGATGGAAGCCGAGACATTGGTAGCTTTTATTCTCTATTTAGGCATGTTTTATACCCCGGTGACTACGTTGGGGCGGATTGTGGAAGAAATCCAGACCACGCTGGCTGGCGCGGAACGCGTATTTGAAATTCTTGACACGGATCCCGACGTGGCTGATTCGCCAGGGGCCTCGGCCATGCCGAAAGTCAAAGGCGCTATTCAGTTTGACAATGTTTCGTTTGCTTATCGGAAGGATGTTCCGGTGCTGGAGCACATCAATTTCGCAGTCGCGCCCGGTTCTTCGCTGGCACTGGTTGGTCCTACCGGAGTTGGCAAAACAACGATCGCCAGCCTGATCCCGCGCTTTTATGACCCAACCGCAGGACGGGTACTCATCGACGGGGTTGATATTAAGACGATCACGATGGAATCACTCAGAAGTCAGATTAGTCTGGTGCTTCAGGATGTGTTCCTGTTTAACGGCACAGTGGCGGATAATATCCTCTACGGCGCACCCCAGGCCGATGAAGCGGCCATGAAGCGGGCGGCGGAGCAGGCCCACGCCTATGAATTTATCAGTCAGTTGCCGGAAGGTTTTGATACCAGGATTGGCGAACGTGGTGTAAAGCTCTCTGGAGGGCAAAAGCAGCGTCTGGCCATTGCCAGGGCGATCTTGCGTGATACGCCGATTTTAATCCTGGATGAAGCGACTTCAGCCGTTGACTCCGAGACCGAAACAGAGATTCAGGCCGCCTTACGTGAATTGATGCGTGGCCGGACCACCATTATCATTGCGCATCGTCTGTCCACCGTCCGTGAAGCGGACCAGATTTTGGTTCTTTCCGACGGGCGCATTGCCGAAATCGGAAAGCATCAGGAACTGCTGCGCAAAGGCGGATTGTACAGTAAGCTTTACCACATTCAATTTAAGGATGCACCTGAGCCGCCGGAAATCCTGGAGCATGTTGAATTAGCCGGTGGCCGCGGATGATGACTGGCGTCGGGAGGAGAGGTTAGCGTGGCGGATCTAAAACGCGATTTTATGGCCAATCCGATCATCGCAGCTGTCAGGGATGTCAATGGGTTGAATACGGCATTGAAATCCGCAGTGGAGTTTGTTTTCCTGCTGGATGCCTCGCTGATGAATATCAATCGGAGGGTGCGACAGATCAAGGAATCCGGCAAAAAGGCGTTTGTCCATCTAGATATGGTGGCGGGCCTTGGTAAGGATGCCGGTGCGTTGGAATTCCTGTGGGAGGATTGCCGCCCGGAGGGGGTCATCCTGACCAAACCGAATCTGATCCAGACTGCCAGACATCTCGGATTTGTAGCGGTGCAGCGGCTGTTTGTACTGGATTCTTTGTCAGTACAGACCGGTCTTAAGATCGCCAATGAGAGCCGTCCGGATTTTATCGAAGTCATGCCTGGGGCAGTAGTCGCGAAGATTATCGCCCAGATTCGTCAGAAAAGCGCTGTGCCAGTGATTGCCGGCGGTCTGATCGAGACGCGGGGCGAAGTGGCTGAATTGCTGAAGGCCGGGGCTTTGGCGGTATCAACGAGCAAGACAGACCTATGGAAAGCGAAAGAGGTTTTTGGATGATGTCTAGTGCGAACAGCGACGCCTCCTTAGACAGACTGCGGAGTATTAAGACCTTCCTGCTCGACTTGGACGGTACATTTTATCTGGGAGATCGCATTCTGCCAGGTTCGCTGCGTTTCATTGAGACTTTGCGGCAGACTGGCCGAGAGTTCTATTTCGTGACCAACAACTCCTCCAGAAATGCGTACTATTATGCTGAAAAAATCTCACGCATGGAGGTCAATATTAGTCCGCAACAGGTTTTCACATCCGGTGAGGCCACCGCCTATTACCTACAGAGCATGGGTTTTGGCAGTGGTGCCAAAAGCGCTAAACTGTTTGTAGCTGGAACCGAGTATCTGAAGGATGACTTCCGGAAAGCCGGCTTTGATCCGGATTGGACGGCGGAAGGAGCGGCTGCGGGTCGCGTCACTGCGGGCTGTAACGCTGCTGGTCAGCCGGATGCTGTTGTTTTAGGCTTTGATACGGACTTTGACTATTCCAGGCTGACACAAGTCTGTAACCTGGTTCGCCAGGGCGTTCCTTTTATCGTAACCCATCCCGACTTTAACTGTCCGACTCCGGAAGGTCCTATTCCGGATTGCGGAGCGCTCACCGCGGCAGTCGTTGCTGCTACTGGAGTTGAACCGGTGGTGGTGGGGAAGCCGGCAGTGCATATGATTGACGCCTTTTGCGCGAAATACGGAACCGCGCGGAATACACTGGCCATGGTCGGCGACAGGCTGTATACTGACATCGCCATGGGTATTAACGCTGGGATTTTGGCGGTATTAGTACTCAGCGGAGAAACTACCGCTGATGATCTAATAACGGCAACGCATCGCCCGGATTTGGTCTTAAAGGATCTTGGCGAAGCAGCCGGGCTCCTGGTGCCATAGTAGCGCGCAGCATTTGGGGCGGCGGCACCATGGCAACTGCCTAATCGTTGACATCAGTGCCTGTTTTGGTATAATTAGAGTAACAGAATAACATTGTCCGGAGAAATGAGAGGACCAATCACCGCCAACCTTGGCGGTAATTGGTTTTTTTCTATTTGGGGGATGATTAGATGGCACACAAAGAAACCGATGTCTTGATAATTGGCGGTGGAGTTACCGGGACGGCTTTGGCCAGAGAATTAAGTAGGTATGAAGTGTCGGTCATGCTGATGGAAAAAGAAGTGGATCTGGCATTTGGTACCTCCAAGGCTAACAGTGGCATTGTCCACTCCGGGATTCATGACCGGCCAGGAACCCTGAAAGCCCGGCTGTGCGTCGAAGGCAACCGAATGTATCCTCAGATGGCGCAAGAGCTGGACTTTCTGTACCAGAACAACGGGGCGGTAGTCGTGGCCCGTCAGGAGGACGAAATCCCGGCACTTAAGCGCTTAATGGAGCAGGGACAGCAAAACGGCGTTACCGGAGTACGCTTGATCGGGCGCGGCGAATTACTGGCGCTAGAGCCGCATCTGGCCCCGGATCTGGCGGCGGCCTTGGTAATGCCCAGCGGTGGTATTGTGATCCCCTTCGATCTGGTCTACGCACTGGCGGAGAATGCTGCGGCTAATGGCGTTGAAATTGTGCTGGGCACTCAGGTGACTGATATACAGGAAGAAGACGGCGCTTTTACAGTGCAGGCCACGCATATCGCAGGACGGACGCCTCGGGCGGCCCAGGCGGCCCAGACGATCCAGGCGGCCCAGACCGCCCAGACGACGGTGCTGCCGGTGGAGACGGTGCGCGCCAGATACATTGTTAATGCGGCCGGCTTGCATGCCGGCACAGTGGCGAGTATGATCGGCGACGACTCCATCAGTATTCATCCCCGCAAAGGAGAAGAGTATCTACTGGACAGAAGATTGGCAGGCTTTGTCAGACATACCGTCTTTCCGCTTCCGACGCCCGTTTCCAAAGGCATCTTGATTATTCCGACAGTTGAGGGCAATATCATGCTTGGTCCGACAGCCTGTGCAACGGATTCCTTTGATGATTATGGTACAACTGCCGTCGGATGGCGCGAAGTCTTTGACTATGTGCGCCAACTGGCGCCAGAGTTGAAGGCTTCGGACCTAATCACTGCTTTTGCCGGCCTGAGGGCGGCCAGCAACCACGAGGATTTCATTATCGGTCCATCCGCTGTGTCACAACGCTTTATCCACGCTGCCGGAATGGAATCGCCGGGGTTAACGGCTGCGCCGGCGGCCGCCCGCCTAGTCTGTGAGCATTTGCAGGAGGCTGGGCTGGATCTGAAGCCGAAGAAGGTTTTCGACCCAATCCGCAGGGTGATCCGCATCCGAGATCTGAGCGCATCCGAGCAGGCGCAATTGATGCAGCAGGATGCAGCTTATTCAAAAATAGTATGTCGCTGTGAATATGTCAGCGAGGGCGAAATCCGCGACGCGATCCGCCGTGGGGCTACGACGCTGGATGGCGTTAAGCTGCGCACGCGGTCTGGCATGGGAAGGTGTCAGGGCGGTTTTTGCACGCCAAAAATCATCGGGATTTTGAGCCGCGAATTGGGACTACCCCCGGAAAAAATCACGAAGCGCGGTCCGGGAAGTCCGTTACTGGCAGGGAGGTTACGCTAATGCATGAGGTAAATGTCGATTTGCTGATTGTCGGAGCAGGACCGGCCGGCTTGGCGGCAGCTATTGCGGCGGCGGAAGCGGGTGCCGGTGAAATAGTACTAGTAGATCGTCTGGCCGAACTTGGCGGGATTTTGCAGCAATGCATCCATAACGGTTTTGGGCTGCGCTTTTTCAAAGAAGAGTTGACCGGCCCGGAGTACGCTCAGCGCTTTATGGATAAACTGGCCGATTTTCCTCAGATCAGAATAAAGACGGAGACAATGGTGATCGAAATTGCGCCTGATCAGCGCGTCACTCGCGTAACCACTGTCAACGCGCGTGACGGTCTGGTAATCTACAACGCTGCCGCCATCATTCTCGCCATGGGTTGCCGTGAAAGGCCACGCGGCGCCATTAATACGCCTGGAACGCGTCCGGCTGGTATCTATACCGCCGGAAGTGCGCAGCGTCTCATGAATGTCGAAGGCTTTTTGCCGGGTCGGCGCGCCGTCATTCTCGGTTCCGGTGATATCGGACTGATCATGGCCCGCCGTCTGACACTGGAAGGGATTAAAGTGGAGGCGGTTGTTGAGCTGATGCCCTATTCGAGCGGTCTGACGCGCAACATTGTGCAGTGCCTGGACGACTTTGGCATCCCCTTATATTTGGGACACACAGTGACCGAAATTGTCGGCCGGGATCGGGTGGAGGGTGTTGTGGTGGCACCGGTGGATAGCACCCGCGTTCCGGACCAGAAACGTGCCTTCCGGATTGACTGTGACACCCTGGTGCTGTCGGTTGGCCTTATTCCTGAAAATGAGCTTTCGTTGCAGGCTAGTGTCCTGCTCGATCAGGCCACTGGGGGGCCAGTCGTGGATTCGGATTACCAGACCAGTGTTCCCGGTATTTTTGCCTGCGGGAACGTAGTGCACGTACATGATCTGGTGGATGATGTCAGTGAGGAAAGCATTGTCGCCGGTCGGTCGGCGGCCGCCTTTGTGAACAGCCGGCGTGACGAGCGCGACCTGTGCGACCGGCGCGACCGACGCGACC
>ENA-UOOE01001711-UOOE01001711.1-fermentation-metagenome-genome-assembly--contig:-NODE-1711-length-17763-cov-15.623278_pt1 | contig 17763 bp, 16 predicted proteins | sample MGYA00245776_ERZ724021 | MGnify/ENA primary metagenome ERZ724021 (study PRJEB28704, sample SAMN03018321) | fermentation metagenome | biome: anthropogenic terrestrial biome; feature: soil... | reverse complement strand
CTGCATAAGGGCAGCAGGCTGTAAATCACCATCTGATATGCAAGGAATAAGCCTTGCCCTGCAGGGGTATAACTTCGGAGGCGGATATATCGCATGGGCAAAAGCGCGTGGTGGATATTCGACCGAAAACGCAATGCAGTTTTCTTCACTTAAAGCTTCTGAGATGGGCTGGAAGGGTTATGGCGATCCGCAGTATGTCAGCCATGTTCTTCGGTATTATACCGGCGGCGCAGGCAGCGGAACATTTGCACTACCGCTTAAAAAAGGTACATACCGCATCTCCCGCGGCTGGGGCATGGACGGCTCAGAATTTCACAAAGGCATAGATTTTGCAGCTCCGGCTGGGACAAATATTTATGCTGCTGCATCTGGTACAGTCATAGTAGCCTGCTACGGCCAAAGAGGTTCGGGTTATGGCGGATACGGCAATGTAGTTGTGATTCAGCACAATTCTACTTATTCAACGCTTTACGGCCACGCTGAAAAGCTGCTTGTTAAAAGAGGACAAAAAGTAACTGCCGGTCAGGTAATTGCCCTGGTCGGCAGCACAGGAGACAGTACAGGCAATCACTGCCACTTTGAAATTCGTGTCCATGGGAATCAGGTCGATCCAGCAACATATATCAAGCCATAAAAATAAAATAACGTAAAGTCATGTTGACATAAAATAAACTTTGAGTATAATAATAATAGATGGCGCAGTATACGCCATAGAAGAATACGCCTACCGAGCGGCGTGATAAATTGCCGGTTAGACTGAATACGCTTACCGAGCGGCGTGATAAATTACCGGTTAGACTGAATACGCCTACCGAGCGGCGTGATAAATTGCCGGTTAGAAGAATTAATATCATTGAAAAGCCCTTTGCCGTATTTTTGGCAGAGGGCTTTTCTTGTTAAGGAGATTTTTTAATGACTGAAAATGGCTTTTACAAGATAAAACCGGAGTTCGTCGATTTAATCAATCGTATCGGTGGCAAATATCTTGACAAAAAATCGCGCCCCGTTTTCTGCTGTATTAAAGACAAAGATATAGAATCATTATACTGGGCTATTCCTACAAGCGACTATTCTCACCGATCTCCAAAGCAAATTGATAAAATTAAACGCTGGTGTACAGAAAAAAGCATCAGAAGCGCATATTACCATATAGGATTTACCAACAGACCGGCAATATATAAAATCAGTAATTGTTTCCCTATAACAGATAAATACATAGAAGCAACATACATATCACAGGGGCGTCCGTTAATTCTTAAGAACAAAAGAGAGATTAAAATTATACGGTCAAAATTACACCGCATTCTATTTGATGAGTCAATTCACCCAAATAAATACGAGCAACACATTACGGATATCAAAAACTTTTTGATTGAAGAAATAAAACAAAATCAATCGATAAAAATTGATACAAAGAATGTGCAGTCTGAACATACTCCATTTAATGATTTACTAATACGGACAGTAAAGGATAAAATGGATATAGACAAGTTAAATGAACAGGACATTGAACGCTAAGTCGGGCAAAATATCTGATTCCATTTATTCGTGTACAGCAGGGGAATTGTCCCCTGCTGCTTTTTTGCGTTTAAACGATATACTGCTGAGGCCGATACATAACTGGTGTGAATAGCCTCAATGCTGTAAAGCAAATTACATTATAGCATAATTGGGAGGCTATATTATGAAACAAAAAAGCAAAATATCAGTAATGGAATGGATTGAAAAATGGCTGCAAACATATGTAAAACCCAATTTAGCCTACAAAACATACGGCAGTTATCGCGTGGTTGCAAATATTCTAAACACTCATTTCCCGAGATTAAATGATATACCTGTAAATGAGTTCAATACATATCAAGCTCAGTGTATCATCAACAGTCTTGCGGATAAATATGCTCGTTCTACATTGTGCACTTTAAGAGTTATTTTCCATGAGGCATATTACTATGCAGGGGAAATCCCGTCTTTGAACGCGCAGCAGATTGGAAAACTTAAAATACCCAAAATCGCCCGTGTCAAAAAAGTCCGGGCAATGACACGGCCTGAACAAAAAGCTGTAGAAGATGCGGCAGAGACTGTTCTATTGGGTCATATCGCCATTTTTTTCTTACGGACCGGATTAAGAGCAAGCGAATTATGTAATTTAAATTGGAATGATTGTAATCCGCGCAATCAAACGATTAAAGTCCGGGAAAGTAAAACAGAAGCTGGAATTCGTTTTGTACCTCTTTGTGAGGACGCACAGAGGATTTTGGCCGCACAAAGAAAGCATATGTCAGATAATGCAATATTCCATTCGAGCACTGGAAATCCAGTCACTCAGACTGTTCTGAAAAAGCTTGCGTTCCGTCTTAGAAAGGAAAGCGGAGTGACATTTTTAACGACTCATATTTACCGCCACACTTTTGCCACGCGCATTGGAAGACGGTATAAACGTCAAAGTACTGTCGCGTATTTTGGGACATACAAATGTTGCTTTTACCATGCAGCGGTACTGCACACCAGACGTAAACTTTCTGAGAGAACAGATTGATATGCTTGACAGGGTACGTAAAAACAGGCCGGATGGGCTGTAAATGCAGTAAAAATTTGGATAGGAGAGACCGCATAAAATTTTGTGTAAAAGTTGAATATGGGATTTTCTTTCAGACAATGATGAGGGTAGAAAAATTCAAGTCTGAAAGGAAGTCATTTTTATGAGCACAGTACCGGCGGAAGTTCTAAAGGAGTATGGAACAGTCAGAAGTTCAGCAGCACCGCGGACGTGATGGAAGCCTTGAAAGACATGTTCCGTGATGTGCTCCAGCAGGTTATGGAGTGCGAGATGAATGAAACTCTTGGCTATGGAAAAAGCAAAAGGCTACCGAATAACGTCAAAACGGCGGAGCCGAAAAATTACAGGAACGGGTATTCCGAAAAGACAGTAAAACGCAAATCGGTGAGGTTCCGGTAAAAATTCCGCGCGATAGAAACGGTGAATACGAGCCGAAGATCATCGGCAAATACAACCGAAACGCCGACGGAATGGAAGAAAAGATTCTCGCGTTGTATTTCTGTGGGGTGAGCCAGTAGTGCTAGTATATAAATATTACAAAGTAAAAAGAGATAAATGCAAAGCAATAGGGGAAGTCAGTATGTCAGCACCGCATGATATGCAGTTTAAATTAGACGCAGTAGCATATCGTAAAGACCACAGTGAACTTGGTATTAAAGAATGTGCTGAAAACTTGGGAATAGGACGAAGCACATTGAGCAAATGGACAAAATAGTTTAAAAATTCAGGTGATATAAAAGTTCGCGGGTAAAGTAATTATTCCAGTGATGAACAAAAAGAAATTGCGCATTTAAAGAGGGAACTGCGTGATACACAGGACACACTTGATGTGTTAAAAAAAGCTGTCTGCATTCTGGGAAAATAAATAAAGAAGCCATTTATATTTGCGCTTTTAAAGCAGATAGATAATGCCCGCAGAAAACATCGCCGCATATCTACCTCTGGAATGCTGAAATCATTAGGTGTGCTCTGCAAGTGTTTTTCCCACAAACAGAAATCGTTATACAAATCGTCTCGTAGAACACATTATTTCCAATCCTATGTCGTCAGGCTGCGGTTTTGGTATAGATTAACCGACATTCACCATGGTGAAAGATATGCCAGCCATAACAAGCTCCACCATTAAGAGTGGAACCATTCCGTCGATGTACCATGAATGTTCCTCCAAATTATAATACAGTATATAGCAGATGAGACTGATTAGCACAGATACTGTGATTATGGCAGTGAAAATGAACGAAATTTTATGAGAGAATATCTGAGTTACATAAAGGGCGTTGATTTTTAACAGCGCCAGTACGGCCCATCCAACAATGAGAAAAAGTTCTGTTGTTACCGGCCTTTTGAAAAGCAGACGCGTGATTAGCAGCAAAATAAGATATGAAGCAGTACCGCCCCATATCAGCGAACCGCTTGGAAAAAAATGCTGTGCCGTCCGGTGCAGCCTGTATCCCTTTTATGGCTCCAGTGGGCTTGAATGCCAGCAGCCACCAGGCCAGATAGAACGCACAGCAGATGATTAGAAAAATATTGCTTTTAAAAATGAGATTCGCGGTAATGCCAAAATTATGAAGTGCCAATTATTATCACCTCTTTGCCACATGTGATAAATACCTGATGCGGGATTAGTAAGGTATATGAACTTCGTGTCATCCATATCTAACTTTGCGCTGTACAACTTCAATCATAGCCATTTATGCTGATTTGGCAAATAAATTCTGCCATAGACTGATACCTGCTGCTTCAGAATATGCTGAAGAGTTGCAAATTAAGATACGAAAATAAAATTCAGGCTTTGGCGTGCTTGTTGCATATGCTGAGGCCTTTTTATATTTTGCGCTTTTGGGTTAGGCACATGGAAATGCGAACAGATTATTACTAATATGCAGATACACAAGTTGAATGTTACGTGCATGGCTTTTCTGCTTTTTTGACTGTAAACCGGTCAGAAAAATTTGCTGGATTATTTTTCTGTCTCCCAATTTCCATAAATGAAAAATGCTATGCTTAAATTTTGTCTTTTCAGGCATCTTAATTAGTGCAATAATTAGACTTCCAAAGACAGTCTTTCATCGCGTATAATAATTAACAGTTTTAGAAAACAAGATTGAGTAAAAATAGCTACTTTTGCGGAAGAAAGGCAAATGAAAATGAATTATCCAATCGATGGCAGATGCAAGAAGGTGATGGCTGCGCTGGAAAGATCAACTGACCGGTACATCACAATCCAGGACCTGTCCAGGCAAGTTGGCCAAAGTCGCAGAAGCACGCAGTACGATATCTGTAAACTAAACAACATTTTCGATTTAGTCCATATCCCCCACATTGAAAGCCGCCGCAATAAGGGGGTAAAACTTCTGCCTGAACATCTTGAGTGGTGGCACAGCCTGGTTAAGCAGGGGAGGGACAGAGCCGAGTATGTCTATACGCAGGAAGAACGTATTGCCTTTCTTATATGCAAGCTGATTTCCTGCAGCCCTTCTGAAAAAGTATGGACTGTTGAGAAATTCAGCGAAAAGCTTTCTGTTAACCGCAGCACGATTCTATGGGATATGCGGCAGGCCCGCGACAAATTGGCCGATTATAAAATCAGCCTCGAGTTTTCGAATGACAGGGGATATAGTATATGCGGCAACGAGCTTGCCAAGCGGTCTGTCTTTCTGTACTATATTTCAATGCTATACCCTTTAATCCGTGAAGGAATCATAACAAATTTTACTGGACCGAAGTACTGTTCTATCCTGAAAACGCTGCGGCAGATAGAAAATGACCTGGATGTCCATTTTCAGCAGGGAGTTTTGGAAAAGACGGCAATTATTTGCCAGTATCTGGGATCCAATGGCCTGAAAGCAGAGCTCCAGATTGAAAATGCCGCTGAAATTGCAAAAACACGTGAGTATGATGCTGTTTCGAAGTTTTTTCCGGCCCTGCAGGAATGCGACAGACTGTATATTTCCATTCAGCTTCTCGGGGGAAGAATTCGCGATATTTACACGGTCCCTCCGGAAAATCTTTCTGTTTACCGCAACTATGCGATGATTTTAATTCGCTGTTTTGAAAACCTCGTCAATATGGAAATCAAAAATAAAAATCAGCTGGTCTATAATCTGGCAAGACACCTGAGCCGATCGTTTTACCGCTACAAATACGGCCTGACAGATTTCTGCGTGCTGGAATCTGAGATTACGACGAAGTCAAAAGAATTGTTTGCCCTTGTCAAAATGGCTGTGCAGGAGTTTTCCCGCATAATTGGCTATCCAATCAACGATTCAGAAATTACTTTTCTCACTATTCATTTTGGTGCCCATTTTCGGAGAAACCGCTTTAATGCAGGAAAGGTCAGAGCTATTCTGGTAGTTTCGAAAGATGAGGATGCAGAGCCTTTAAAAAATCAGATTGAATTGGAATTTCCAATGCTTAACCTTGTAGAAATAATGCCCCCGTCTCAGTTAATGGTGCAGGAAAAAGACAGCTTTGATATTGTAATTTCCACGCAGCTCCTGAAATATAACGGCCTTTATGTGTATATTTCAAACCAGTTTGACAACCATGACAAGCAGAAAATTGTTGAGCTGTATGTGAATTTCCGCACGCTGAATTTAGAAAAAACAGGGAATGACATTTTTCAGCGGATACAGCCCTATATTCCAAAAGAATACCAGAGCCGGGTTCTGGAGGAAATTCAAAATAGCTTTTTCGACACAGCCCCAAACCTGCTGCAGCTTCTGGACCGGCAAAACATCCAGTGTATAGACAGAATTGACAACTGGCGTGATGCAATTACAGAAGCAGTAATGCCGCTGATTGAAAACGGCAGTGTCCTGACAGAATATATTGATGACCTTATTCTTTATACGGAACTTTATGGTGCCTTTACCTATCTGGGAAATTATGCCTGCCTTGTACACGCGAAGAACAACGGAAACATCAAACGTTCTGGAATTTCACTGCTTGTAGTGCGTGATGGCGTGAGATTTCAGGACGGAAAAAAAATCAACATTTTGGTTACGGTGGCATCTGTTGACCAGAGGGAGCATCTAAAAGTGCTGCAGGAAGCGGTAAAGCTCTGTGACAGCGAACAGAAAGTAAAAGAGATAATGAAATGCCGCACAGGCACTGAAGTATTTGAAAAACTGAAGAAGATGATTCCATGAATCAGGCAGCAGAAAACCCGCTGAGAAACAGCGGAAGAAATGTCGGAAATAAAGCGGCCGTTACGCACACGGGTACTCTATGGATGAAAATAATGAATCAATTGATGGAGGACTTTGAATGTATGAACGGAACATTATGATAAAAAATACTTCAGGGATTCACGCAAGGCCGGCAGCTCAGCTTGTCAGACTTGCAGAGCAGTTCAAAAGTGAGTTTATCATTTCATATGATACGGTGGAATGTGATCCCAAGAGCATTTTCAGTCTCCTTTCCGCTGATTTGCACACTGGCCTTACGGTTACGATCCGCGGGAAAGGAGAGGATGAAAAAGAAGCAGTAGACTCCCTTTGTAATTTTATCGATCATATGGAGGAATAGAACAATGATATTAAAAGGCATAGTAGCTTCTCCCGGAAAATCACTGGGTAAAGCCCTTTGCGTTCGGGCACTCTCTGAAACTGACACGAATGGAAAAAGCGGGGTGAGCCGGGAAGAAACCGCTTTAAACATCCGAAGGGCGATTGATGAAACTTCAAAAGAACTGGAAGGACTTTCCCAACGGCTCCTTGAAGAGGGAAAAAACATGAAATCCGAAATTGTGGGCGTTCAGAATTTCATGCTCAAAGACCGCATGTTTCAGGATGCAGTTCACAGAGAAGTGGAAGCGGGTTACAGCGCAGAAGCATCGGTTCAGCGCGGAATCGATACCCAGTGCCGAAAGATTCAGACAACCGCAAACTCTTTTTTGAAAGAGCGGATAGAAGATATACACGATGTAGGCAGCCGTATTGTATGCCATATCCGCGGAATAAAATATCCGGATCTGTCGGATCTCAGCGAGGTAAGCGTGCTGGTGGCAGATGAGATTCCACCTTCTCTGTTGGCAAACACTGATTCCAAATATGTGAAAGGAATTCTGCTGTCCAAGAGTTCGAAAACTTCTCACGTTGCCATTTTGGCGACCAATATGGGTATCCCCATGCTTGTTGGGTGCCGCGGGCTCGGTTCTATTACGGAGGGTCAGACGGTTTATTTGGATGCTGTCAGCGGAGAGGTCCATACTGACCTGACGCAGCAGGGAAAAGTCCGTGCAGAGGCCGAAATTGAGTCATACAGGGAAAAGCAGAATTTTCTGAAAAAATACATCCAAAAGGAATCCGTTACAGCGGATGGCACGCGGGTTTATGTTTATGCGAACCTGATGGATGCACGAAGAGTAGACAGCCTGACACGGATTGGCATGGACGGGGTTGGGCTGTTTCGGACAGAATTTCTTTACATGAACCGGGAAGAGCTTCCATCGGAAGAGGAACAGTTTTCCGTTTTTCGAAATGCTGTAAAGCAGCTGAAAGGCTTTCCTCTTACAATTCGGACGATGGATATCGGAGGGGATAAAAAAGTCCGATCCATTTCGATTCCCAAAGAAGCCAACCCGTTTCTTGGTTTTCGAGCCATCCGTATCTGCCTTGCAAGGCCACAGCTTATTCTCGACCAGCTCAGGGCCGCACTGAGGGCCAGTGCGTATGGGCCGGTCAGAGTGATGTTTCCGATGATTAGCTCGGTGGATGAAGTAGATAAATGCCTGAAGCTGCTGGAAAAAGCCAAAGAAAGCCTGCGAAAACAGGATATCCGCTTTGATGAAAAGACTCCGGTTGGCATTATGGTTGAGATTCCCGCGGCTGCTCTGGTTGCGGACAAACTCGCGAAAAAGGTGGACTTTTTCAGTATTGGCAGCAATGACTTGATCCAGTATACCCTTGCAGCTGACCGGACGAATGAAAAAGTTGCGGACATTTACAGCGGTTTTCATCCCGCAGTCCTCAAGCTGATTGGCATGACAATAACCGCTGCGGAGAAAGCAGGGAAAGGCTGTGCCCTCTGTGGAGAGATGGGCGCAGATCCGTTGGCTGTTCCCCTCCTGCTTGGCCTTGGTCTGCGCCGGTTCAGCGTTAATCCGTCTTCCATCCTAATGGTTCGTCATCTGATTGCTCAGTGTGATATTTCCAAGGCACATGCTCTGTCGGAAGCGGCGCTGAGTGCAGAGAATACAGGGCAGGTTAAAAAAATGGCATGTGGCTTTGTCAGTGAAGAATACCGGAAATGGCTATAGTCGTAATAGCTGCCTTATGCAGGCAAGATAAAACGAACAGCCTGGAGAGAGAAAAAAGCGCGGTGGATAAGCAATCTTTCCGGCTGGGACAAAAGAAAAGGGGAGAAATAACATGTTGGTTTCCGCACTTCTTGTTGCTCTGATAGCAACATGCAGCACCTGGTGGTTTTCGCATGTGGTCACACGGACCTGGCTGTATCCGCTCTGGGTTGGCTTCTTGGTCGCTCTGGCGATGGGACAGCCTATTGCCGGAATGAAAGCCGCAGCCTATATCCAGCTGGCCTATCTTGGATGGATTACGGCAGGGGGCACAATGCCTGGCAACCTGATGGTCGCCGGCGTTTTCGGGACGGCTCTGACACTGCTTTCCCACGCAGACCCAAGCCTCGCTGTAACGTTTGCAGTTCCGTTCAGCCTGCTTGGAATCCTGACCTGGCAGGCCTATATGACGCTGAACAGCATATGGATCCATCAGGGCGATAAGTTCCTGGATCAAAACAATATCCGCGGCCTGCGGCTGATGAACTATGTGCCATCTTTTTTCACAAGCCTTGTGCTGAACGGCATTCCGGCTTTTCTGCTTGTGTATTACGGAGGCGGCTGGGCCCAGCAGGCGCTGAAAGCGATCCCGCAGCCTCTGATCACGGCTTTCCAGGTTGTAGGCGCCATGATGCCGGCACTCGGAATTGCAATGCTCCTCAACTACATGGGGCAGAAAAAGGTCATTCCGTTTTTCTTTCTCGGCTTTTTCCTGACAGAATACCTGAAGCTGGACACGATGTCGATCACAATTTTTGCCGCCATTGTCGGCATTGCCCTCTACTTTTTCCAGAACGGCCAAAATTCTTCCGGAACGAGCGGGCGCAGCGGCAAAGTAAAAGATTCGACAGCCCCTGCCGCAGGGCAGACTGCTTCAGAAAAGGAGTGACAACAAATGGCTGAAAAGAAATTAAGACATTCCGATCTGGTCAAGAACTGGCTGCTGGGGTACTCCAGCGAAACGTGCTATAACTATGAGCGCCTGCAGGCCATGGGCCGCGCCAATGCCATGATCCCAATCGTCCGCCGCCTGTATGACACGAAAGAAAAGCAGGCGCAGGAGCTGAAGAAATATATGGTTTTCTTCAATACCGAGCCTTCATTTATCGGGACCGTTATCCACGGCATTGACGCTTCCATGGAGGAACAGCGCGCAAACGGGGAGGACATCACGGCAGAGGATATCAACGCTGTACGCACCGGGCTTATGGGACCAATGGCAGGGATAGGCGATACGGTGTCGCAAGGCATTATCTACCCTATTCTGGCTGGCATTGCCTGCAGCCTGGCACTGGCCGGAAACATTGCGGGGCCGATCCTGTTTGAAGTGGTGTACAAAGTTCTGATGCTGACTCTGGGCTATACTTTCTATATGATGGGGTACCGGCAGGGCAAATCGGCAATCCTCTCTTTTTTGAAAGCAGGCACGCTCAACAGGATTACTGAGATCTTCAGCATCGTCGGCCTGATGGTCGTAGGCAATATGGCGGCTTCCCGTGTAACCATAATCTGTCCGCTTGCGTTTACCATAGGCAAAGTTTCGCTCAATATTCAAACGGTGCTGGATTCCCTGATGAAAGGGCTTTTGCCCCTTGCAATCACCCTCGGCGTGTGGAAGATGGTCGACAAGAAAATAAAGCCGACTTATATCATTATCATCATGTTTGCTGTCGGCATCGTCGCCTCCCTGCTTGGCATTCTTGGTGTGCCTAAAACCGCCTGAGCAGGAAGGCATGCGGAAATCCACAGCCTAAGCGGGACTTTTTAGGAGGTAATTATGAAGATTAAAATTTCTCCTTCCATCATGTGCTGCCATGGGGAAGATTATCCGGCGTACTGTTCCTTGTTTGAAAAGGCAGGTGTCGATTCGATTCATTTTGATGTTATGGATGGCCATTATGTTAACAATATTATGCTTGGTGTATCCAATTTTCAGGACTGCTGCCGGCTTTCCAGGCTCCCAATCGACATTCATCTGATGGTGGAACGACCTGAGAATTTTGTGGATTATTTTCCAGTCCGGCAGGGCGATAAGATCAGCTTTCATCCGGAGGTGACCCATCAGCCTTACCGTCTGCTTCAGTATATTCGGGGAAAAGGCTGTCTGGCAGGACTTGTGCTGAATCCGGGAACGCCGGTTTCGTTTCTGGAAGAAAATCTCGATCAACTGGATTATGTCACCCTGATGACAGTCAATCCGGGTTTTGCCGGACAGACAATGGCTCCGAACGCTTTGGATAAACTTCCGCGGGTTCGCGGTCTGCTGGAACGTTCCGGACGGGAAATCGACCTTTTCGTCGATGGCAACACGACTTTTAAAAATGCATCTCGGATGAGCAGGGCTGGGGCGAATGGTTTTGTGGTTGGCACTTCCAGCCTTCTGAAATCTCCGCAGGAATTTAATGAAAAATACAGCGCCTACTGTTCTCTTCTTGCAGATCAGCAGGCAAGGTAAAACGAACAGCCTGGAGAGAGAAAAAAGCGCGGTGGATAAGCAATCTCTCCGGTTGGGACAAAAGAAAGGGGGAGAAGTAACATGTTGGTTTCCGCACTTCTTGTTGCTCTGATAGCAACATGCAGCACCTGGTGGTTTTCGCATGTGGTCACACGGACCTGGCTGTATCCGCTCTGGGTTGGCTTCTTGGTCGCTCTGGCGATGGGACAGCCTATTGCCGGAATGAAAGCCGCAGCCTATATCCAGCTGGCCTATCTTGGATGGATTACGGCAGGGGGCACAATGCCTGGCAACCTGATGGTCGCCGGCGTTTTCGGGACGGCTCTGACACTGCTTTCCCACGCAGACCCAAGCCTCGCTGTAACGTTTGCAGTTCCGTTCAGCCTGCTTGGAATCCTGACCTGGCAGGCCTATATGACGCTGAACAGCATATGGATCCATCAGGGCGATAAGTTCCTGGATCAAAACAATATCCGCGGCCTGCGGCTGATGAACTATGTGCCATCTTTTTTCACAAGCCTTGTGCTGAACGGCATTCCGGCTTTTCTGCTTGTGTATTACGGAGGCGGCTGGGCCCAGCAGGCGCTGAAAGCGATCCCGCAGCCTCTGATCACGGCTTTCCAGGTTGTAGGCGCCATGATGCCGGCACTCGGAATTGCAATGCTCCTCAACTACATGGGGCAGAAAAAGGTCATTCCGTTTTTCTTTCTCGGCTTTTTCCTGACAGAATACCTGAAGCTGGACACGATGTCGATCACAATTTTTGCCGCCATTGTCGGCATTGCCCTCTACTTTTTCCAGAACGGCCAAAATTCTTCCGGAACGAGCGGGCGCAGCGGCAAAGTAAAAGATTCGACAGCCCCTGCCGCAGGGCAGACTGCTTCAGAAAAGGAGTGACAACAAATGGCTGAAAAGAAATTAAGACATTCCGATCTGGTCAAGAACTGGCTGCTGGGGTACTCCAGCGAAACGTGCTATAACTATGAGCGCCTGCAGGCCATGGGCCGCGCCAATGCCATGATCCCAATCGTCCGCCGCCTGTATGACACGAAAGAAAAGCAGGCGCAGGAGCTGAAGAAATATATGGTTTTCTTCAATACCGAGCCTTCATTTATCGGGACCGTTATCCACGGCATTGACGCTTCCATGGAGGAACAGCGCGCAAACGGGGAGGACATCACGGCAGAGGATATCAACGCTGTACGCACCGGGCTTATGGGACCAATGGCAGGGATAGGCGATACGGTGTCGCAAGGCATTATCTACCCTATTCTGGCTGGCATTGCCTGCAGCCTGGCACTGGCCGGAAACATTGCGGGGCCGATCCTGTTTGAAGTGGTGTACAAAGTTCTGATGCTGACTCTGGGCTATACTTTCTATATGATGGGGTACCGGCAGGGCAAATCGGCAATCCTCTCTTTTTTGAAAGCAGGCACGCTCAACAGGATTACTGAGATCTTCAGCATCGTCGGCCTGATGGTCGTAGGCAATATGGCGGCTTCCCGTGTAACCATAATCTGTCCGCTTGCGTTTACCATAGGCAAAGTTTCGCTCAATATTCAAACGGTGCTGGATTCCCTGATGAAAGGGCTTTTGCCCCTTGCAATCACCCTCGGCGTGTGGAAGATGGTCGACAAGAAAATAAAGCCGACTTATATCATTATCATCATGTTTGCTGTCGGCATCGTCGCCTCCCTGCTTGGCATTCTTGGTGTGCCTAAAACCGCCTGAGCAGGAAGGCATGCGGAAATTTATTTTTCGGATGCTTGTATTTCCAGGATGAAACGATTGAAAGGGAGAATATTATGGTAGGAATTTTACTGGTAAGCCATGGCACACTCTGTCAGCAGCTTGTGCACAGCGTCGCAATGATTGCTGGCGAGCCGGAGCAGTGCCTGACTGTGGACCTGCGGGAAGGAGAAAGCCCGGAGTCCTACCGGGAACGTGTCAAAGAAGCACTGGACAAACTTGACACCGGCAGCGGCGTCCTGGCCTTGGTGGATATGATTGGCGGTACTCCATATAATACGGTTGCATATCTCAGCCGTTCAGCCCATATTCAGTTTGTCACAGGCATGAATATGCCGATGTTAACTTTCCTTGCGATGGAAAGGAAGGAAAGCTCTCAGCTTACAGAACTGGCTGATAAGGCAGCAGAGTATGCAGGAAAAGGCATTAAAGTATTCCGCATCCAGAAAAAATAGATGCGGAAAATAAGAAATCAATTTCAGGAGGGTTTCTATGGAACATTTAGCACTTGCACGAATCGATGACCGCCTGATCCATGGGCAGGTCATGACAGCATGGGCGAAAGTAACACAGGCAAAACGTATTATTATCGTAGACGATAAAGTCGCTTCTGACGATTTTATGGCGGAAGTTATAAAAATGGCAGCCCCCAATGGAATGAGGGTGGATGTTTATTCTCAGGAAGAAGCCGTGAAAGTTTTGACAGGCCCTAAGCTTACAGAAGAAACTATCCTTCTTGCAAAAGTCCCAGGTACGTATAAGTTTCTGCTTGACCATGGAGTTGATATCAAATCTATCAATGTTGGCGGCATGGGCATGAATGCAAACCGCAAGACATTTTATAAGAATATAGCGGTTACTGACGAAGAGAGAGCCATTCTGAAAGAATTTGTCAACAGAGGCATAAAAGTCTTTATTCAGGTGATTCCGTCGGGAAAAGTGATCGATGCAAAAACAGTTTTAAAATAGCGCCGGAATATTGCTACAGAAATGACAGAAAGGGAGTTTATGCTATGAAAGCGATGGTCCTGCATGCAATTAACAATTTCACTCTTGATGATATTGAAAAGCCAGTGCCAAAAGGAGACCAGCTCCTTCTTAAGGTTGCGGCGTGTGGAATCTGCGGGTCAGATATCCCCCGCGTATACGAATTGGGGACGAGAGTCTATCCGGTCGTTATCGGCCATGAGTTTTCCGGAGAAGTCTGCGAGGTCGGTGATGAAAAGAATCGCGGCCTGATAGGGAAGAGGGGGGTTGTTTTTCCACTGATTCCATGCATGAAGTGTGACAACTGCAGAACAGGAAACTATGCGGAGTGCACAAATTACAATTACCTTGGCTCCCGCTGCGACGGCGGATTCGCAGAGTACTGCCTGATTCCTTCGCCATGGCATCTGGTGCAGTCCCATAATCCCAATGTCAGTTTGGAAGATCTTTCTCTTGTGGAGCCTGCCACGGTCGCACAGCATGCCGTGCGCAGGGGCGGTGTCACCGCCAGTAGCAATGTCGTAATTTTCGGTGCGGGGCCGATCGGCATTATGGCAGCGCGCTGGTGCAAAATTTTCGGTGCCGCGCGCGTTATACTGGTAGATATTGTGGATGAAAAAATCAGGTTTGCGCGGGAGCGCGGCCTGGAAATTATTGACTCCACAAAAGAAGACTGCGCCGCACGCGTCCATGAAATGACGGATGGCCGCGGGGCCGATATCGCTTTGGAAGGCACAGGCACTTCAAACGGCCTCAATACGGCAGTTGAATCGCTGCGCGCGTTCGGCCACATTTCCCTGTTTGGAAATCCGCATAAAGACACTACCATCAAGCTTGCAAGTCACAGCAACATTCTGCGCAAGGAGCTCGAGATCAGCGGCGTCTGGAATTCTTATTATCTTGACGTGCCGGTGAACGAATGGAAATTCACGGTCAGCATGATTGATCAGGGAAAGCTTCAGGTTTCCGACCTGATTTCTCACCGTGCCTCACTCAAGAATGTTAAAAAACTGTTCGATCAGATCCATAACCATGAAATTACAATATGCAAGGCCATTTACTCGGCAGCTCTGAACTAAATAAATATACTGCTGGAAGGGAAGCGGTGTCGGTCTTGAATTATGGAAAATTGATTTTAAGCGAAATGAAATCCGTTATGGATATGATCAGCGAGAAAGACCTGGAGACGGTCAGCCGCAGTGTCGTCTGCGCGCGCAGGGTTCTTGTCGTAGGCGTCGGGCGAGTTCTGATTTCCCTGAAATCATGGGTGAAGCGATGGAAACACCTGGGAATAGATGCCAACTATGTCGGCTCGGAAACTGAAGGGCCGATTGGCCCAGGTGATCTTCTGATTGTGGCTTCTGCTTCAGGAGAAAGCATTTTTCCCGTGCAGATTGCAAAACTTGCAAAGAAATTTGGGGCAAAGGTCATTTATATTGGAAGCAATCCTAAAAGCACATGCGGATGTACCGCGGATTATGCGATGCGTGTGCCGTGCAGAACAAAATTGGGTCTCCCAGGAGAGTTCCATTCTCAGCAGCCGATGTCCACCCTGTTTGAGCAGGTGCTTTTTGTGCTTGGAGATGTGCTTGCCTATTCCATTATGTCGAAAAAACATTTGGATGAGAAAACGGTAAGCGTAAACCATGCCAATTTGGAATGAATATGGCTTACAGTAATAATGATTCGGTGGAAAAGGCGGGCGGGCGCATTGACTGGAATGCAGATGAAGTAAATCTTCTCTGCACGGCATCGCAGATGATGCAGGCAAGCATCAAAACTGTCATGCGTCAGGATGAATTTGATATCCCGGCGCGTGACGCGGCGGTAAAGAATATTTCCCTCCTTATGGAAGCTGAAAGCAAACTGAAAAAAAGAGCGCCTGCCATGCCGTTTCAGGAACTGGCCGCTTTGTATGGCGCGGTCCTGTTGCTAAGGGATACGCTGAAAAAGGGAACGCCCGGCGGTGTGCCGTCGGATGAAGAGGCTGAGGTGCTGTCAGTTGCTGAGCAGGTGTGCGGGAAATTCAAGCTTTTTCTCAAAAGCAGCGGTATAAGTGAGCAAAATATTTTGGGAGGACCGCGACCAAGGCAGAAAAAACAAAAGCCGCAGTCCAGGTAGTTGGTTCTATTTGTGAAAAATGGCGAGTCTGTTTCATAACGATTGTAAAAGCGCCGTCTGGGCTTAAGCCCAAACGGCGCAGCTTTAAAAAGATTTACAGATTTCCCTAATGACTTGACAGAAAAGCAGCAAAATGATATCATATTGCCAAATTGAACAGATTATCTTCGGGGCAGGGTGAAATTCCCTATCGGTGGTACAGCCCACGAGCCGCAAGGCATGATTCGGTCAGATTCCGAAGCCGACAGTACAGTCTGGATGAAAGAGGATTTTTAAAAATACTTTACACGGTATACAGAAAATCGGGATGCCCTGAATGGCAGGATGACTGCTTTTTCAGGGCATTTCCATTTCAGTTTTACGGCTGTGCCTGTTTTATGGAACTGCCCCGAACAGATATCTGTTTGGGGCAGTTTTGCACTTCAGAAGGTGTCTTTTTGACTGACCTGGATTATATGAAAACAGCGCTGAAACTTGCGGAAAAAGGCTGCGGGAAAGTCGACCCGAATCCAATGTTAGGCACCGTCATCATCAAGGATGGAAGAATAATCGGTAAGGGGTGGCACCGGAAACACGGGGAACTTTATGCCGAGCGCAATGCTATTGCGGACTGCGCGGAGTCTCCGGGAGACGCAGTGCTTTATGTCACACTTGAGCCGTGCTGTCACTGGGGAAAAACTGCTTCCGTCACTAGAAAATCAAAATGGGTTACAGGGGAGGAATCGTGCCGGAAAGTGCAGCAGGTCAGGAACCGCTACCTGGCCATTATGACTGGCGTAGGAACGGTGCTGGCCGATAATCCATTTTTGACATGCCTGCGGACGCCGCCAGCTGCAAATGTTATAGTGACGGCGCGCGAAGTGCGCATAGTGAGTGCTTGCAATATGCTGCGTGGACGGTGCAAAGCAGCGCCAATATAAAGAGGCTGGATGTGAAGTGCTTGCCCTTCCAAAAAAACATGGGAAAGTCGATTTGAGGGCATTGATGCATAAGCTCGGTAAAATGGGGCTCAGCGGTATCCTGCTGGAAGGCGGTGCGGTTTCTGCTTCTTGTCATCCGCGCGGGAAAAGTTCTTTCAGACATGGAAACAGGCGGCAGCATCGCAGTAAATGGTGTCTGTCTCACTGTCACGTCGCTTGCCGGTGATTCATTTACAGCAGACGTGACGCACAAAACGCTTATGTGTTCCAACCTTGGAAGACTTCATTCCGGAAGCCGCGTAAATCTGGAGCGTGCCATGCGTGTGGACGGCAGGTTAGGAGGTCATATCGTTTACGGCAATGCCGACGGTATCGGTGTGGTGCGGAATATCCGCCGGGATGGGAATGCGGTCCGGTATACCATACGCACAAAACAGGAAATCCTGAGGTATGCCGTTAAAAAAGGTTCAATTACGGTAGATGGGATCAGTCTGACGGTCACGGATGTTTTTCCGGAAAGCTTCAGTGTATCGGTCATTCCACATACGATGGAAAAAACGACACTCTGTGAAAAAAAGGCAGGCGACACCGTCAATCTGGAAACAGACTACATAAGGCAACACCGCATAACGGCGAAGATGCCGTGCAATTCTGTGTTGATAAGAAATAG
>ENA-UOOE01001709-UOOE01001709.1-fermentation-metagenome-genome-assembly--contig:-NODE-1709-length-17767-cov-4.417683_pt1 | contig 17767 bp, 19 predicted proteins | sample MGYA00245776_ERZ724021 | MGnify/ENA primary metagenome ERZ724021 (study PRJEB28704, sample SAMN03018321) | fermentation metagenome | biome: anthropogenic terrestrial biome; feature: soil; material... | reverse complement strand
GGGCCGATGTGATTGACCGAGCCATTGAAATATATACTGCTCTGGGAAATAATGAGCAGGCAGCGAAACTAAAAGAGGAACTGAAGATATTGGCCTCAGTTCCGGCCAGCCTCGGGAAAAGAGCAAAAGACAGCTGTATAAAATTCGCAATGCCGACCAGGGCCAGGTAAAAATCCGCGGGGACAATCAGAATAAATAAGTGGCGGAAACGCCACTATTTCTGCTTTTCTGCCAGGATTTTCGGTAAAAGCAAAAAAAACCTAAGAAAATACCCGAATATATCATAACAGGCATTTACATCGACACTGCAACACAGTTATAATGTAGATATACATATCGCCGCCGGCAGGCAGGCATGCCAGGAGGTAGACTGATGCGATTGGCTCACCTTCAGCAGCAGATAGCAGAATTAAAAGATAATAAGGACCTGGAGTGGGGATCTGGCTCGTTTAGCAAAAGAATTGTAATGCTACACAGCTCCATTTCTGGAGCTGCACTTGCATGCAAGACTAGCCAGACTTCAAACTGTGCTTCTGAACTGGCTGCACTGGTCATTCAGATCATCGCTTTTCCTATCATGTTCCCCAGCTGGGGAGACATCTGGGGGTCCCAAAGCCTTGAAGATTTTAAGACAGATGGCATCTCCGGGGACCTCTGGGATCATTTGTACAAATTACATCAACTGGCTTCTGGCCTGGTAGGCGGACGCAGTGATATCATCCTTCTCTTTAAAATGCTTCAGGTCGCCAGAGCTGCCACCCAGCTGCAAAATATTGAACTGACCAGGGCAATCAAAGAACAGATGGACAGCTACTGGCAAACAGCATAAATGCCCTCAGGGGCATTTTTTGTACACCCAGCCTAAAGACTTGAAGCACGCAAAGGAGTGAGAAGCTCAATGGAGGAATTTCTTGTTCAATATTGGATGCTCTTGATTCCAATCGTCCTCATCGACTTAGTCCTGAAAATTGCCGCCCTGATCGATTTATTCCGCCGGGAACATGTTGCCGGGGAAAATAAATGGCTTTGGGCCATAGCAATTCTGGCGCTAAATTTTCTTGGCCCGATTCTATACTTTGTTCTCGGCAGGAAGGAGTAGGACCTTTGGATTACGTAATTCAGACAGAAAACTTGTGCCGCCAATTCGGAACAGTAAGGGCTGTTCACAACCTCAGCCTCAATGTGCCTAAGGGCTCAGTTTACGGCTTTCTGGGCCCCAACGGCGCAGGCAAAACCACTACAATCAAGCTGCTCCTGGGCCTGACAAAACCCAGCTCGGGGTCAATCCGGGTGCTGGGCCAGCCTGCAGCCTCCAGAAACTACTTACACAGGATCGGATTCTTGCCCGATGTGCCCAATTTCTACCCCTGGATGCGGGGAGATGAATTCTTGACATTCGCCGGGCAGCTCTTCTCCATTCCCCCATCGGAACTAAAGAAACGCAGTTCAGAACTGCTAGAAATCACCGGTCTGAAAGGTGTAAAGACAAAAATCGGCGGCTATTCCCGGGGCATGAAACAGCGCCTGGGACTGGCTCAGGCTCTGATTAATCAACCTGACCTGGTCTTCATGGATGAGCCCACCTCTGCCCTTGACCCCATCGGGCGCAAAGAGATTCTCGAAACCATCAGCCTCATCTCTGACCGCTGCACAGTGTTTTTCTCTACTCACATCCTTACCGACGTAGAACGAGTCTGTGACCGGGTAGGCATCCTCAAACAAGGAGAACTTATCACCGAAGAAACCATCGAAGGACTGCACAAGCGCTTTGCCAAAAATGCCCTCAGGCTGGAGGTTACAGGCGACTCTGGGCCCTTTATCTCAGCTCTGAAGAGCAAAAAATGGCTGCAAATGGTGGAACAGCAAAACGGTTCCATCATCTTGACCGTTTTTGACCTCCAGACTGCCCAGCAGAAAATTCCTTCTCTGCTTGCCCAGCACAACCTAGGCTTGTGCAAGCTGGAGCAGGTAGAAATGAATCTGGAAGATATCTTCGTCAGGCTGGTGAAACCATGAAAAACTTTGGCAGAATGTTTTGCAAAGAAATCAGGGAATTCCTGCGCACTTACAAAATTTATGTGGTCCCCGGCCTCTTCCTGCTCTTTGGCTTTGTCAGCCCCATCCTCACCAAACTAATGCCAAAGCTGCTAGGCAGCCTGGTGACAGAAATGGGAATCACCCTGCCAGAAATGACCTGGCTTGATTCTTACGGCCAGTTTTTTAAGAACCTTACCCAGATGGGCTTGCTGGCCATCATCCTCACCACTATGGGCGCTATCGCCGATGAACGGAACCGGGGAGTAACCCAGCTGGTTCTGACCAAGCCGGTGTCCAGGACCGGCTATGTCCTGGCCAAGTATGCCGCCAACCTGCTGCTGATCAGCGTTGCCACTCTCTTGGCCTTTATAGCTGCCTGGTATTATACCAACATCCTCTTTACAGGAACTAATTTTATCGCCGGCCTCATGGCCACAGGCCTGTACTTAATCTATGTGGCAGTGATCCTGGCACTGACCATTTTCTGCAGCGCCCTAACAAAATCAGCCATCGCCGCCGGCGGCCTGACAGTGCTGGGATTAGTCATCCTCAACCTGCTGCCATTATTCTCAAAGACCCTGAACAAGTTCTCCCCTGCGGTGCTGACAGATTATATGTCCCAAGCAGCCGCAGGCACCGCTGCCAGCACGGACGTTTGGGGGGCAATCGCCTTTGCCGCCTGCACAGTCATCCTCCTGTTGGCATCAGCCTCACTGCTCTTTTCCCGCAAAGAATTATAAGCTGTCACACTTTTTCCTTCACCACAGATAATAAGCTGCCCCAACGGCAGCTTATTATTTTCGCACCAGCAACAATTTACTCTCGCCCTGGCCGTATACCCCTGCATTCACTTTGGCCAGGGCCGGAAAATTCAGGTCCCCGTGGTCAGTGAGCCAGTAATCAGGCAAAATGTCGGCTTCCAGCAGACCTTGATAAAAAGGTCCCGTTTCCTTGCTCAGGCAACACCAATTGCCCCCATCCCGGCAGCCATCAGTAACTGTAGCTACATAAGCAGGTTTTATTTCGAGAGGCACCAGAATTTCCGCTACAAAGGCGATGGCATCTGCCGGAATGTAGAGGACCGGCAAATAATGGCGGGCCAAATGGAGGTCAAAGATATACCAGCGGTCAGAGGTTGCACAGCCCCCCTGGGGAGCATAGCGGCCCCGGGAACGCAGCTTTATTATCCAGTTTTCAGGAGGCTCAAGAACTGAAACTTGTGCAATCGAAATATCTGGCCCCCATTTAAGGCCATCTCCAGCAGCCTGGGCCTGTTCCAGCTTTGTCGCCAGCTGACAGCTGTAGTCCACATAAAGGCACAGCCCAGGCTTAGGCAAGTTAACCTGGAGGCTTAGGCGCAATAAAGACAAAGGCACCTTCCAATCAAACCCCGCTGCTGGATATAGCAAGACTTTCAGCTCTTTGTGCAGCTGGAGCTGGGGCAAGGCAGCTAATTCACTTTTCACGGCCATCCCCGTCCTTAACAATTTCTTACACTATATAGATACGCCCCTCGGCGCCTTTATACCTTTACAGCGTCACTACGATAAAGAAAACACTTTCACATCACTTTTTTCGCCGCAATCCCGTTAATTTCTCCAATTGCACAGGGTATATTAAAAGCCCGGATGACTACCGGGCTTAATTTCGTGAAAAATTAAACATAATAGCTATTGTCTACAAGAGAAACTTCCGTCAATGGCAGCCTTTAACTGTTCCATGGCCTGGACCAGCAGGGAGCGGGGGCAGGCGGTGTTAAGGCGGACAAATCCCTTCCCCTCGTCGCCAAAGGTATAGCCCTGGTTGAGCCAAAGATGGGCTTTGTTGAGCAAAAAACTTTCCAATTCCTGAAAGGTAAGGCCCAAACCGTTAAAGTCCAGCCAGAGCAGGTACAATCCCTGGGATTCAGTCATTCTTATTTGGGGAAGGTTATTTGCCAAAAAGTTCCGCACAAAGTCTGCATTGGCGGCTATATAGGCCATAGCCGCATCAAGCCATTGATCTCCGTGAGTGTACGCGGCCTCGCAGGCCACCAGGCCAATGGCGTTGACCTTGCCAACCCCCCAACATCGTGCCGCGGCCTGAAATTTTTCTCTGAGCTTGGGATTGGGCACGATGATGTTTGAGGTCTGCAGTCCCGCCAAATTAAAAGTCTTGCTGGGAGCGGTGCAGATAATAGAAATGTCGGAATAGGCAGCATTTACAGAGGGCAAAGGGTAGTGGCGGACACCGGGAAAAGCAAGGTCTTGATGAATCTCATCGGCGACAATGAGCACGTTATGCTTGAGGCAGATATCTGCCATGCCCTTCAGTTCCTCGGGGGTCCAGACCCGGCCCACTGGGTTATGGGGGCTGCAGAGAATAAAGAGCTTGATGGCATTTTCCTTGATCTTGGCCTCGAAATCCTGAAAATCTATAGTAAATCTGTTGCCCTTTCGAATCAACGGGTTTTTTATCAATTCACGGCCATTGCCAAGGACAGCATTGGCAAAGGGCGGGTATACAGGGGGTTGGATGAGAACAGCGTCCCCTGGGCTGGTAAAGGCGTGAAGGGCTAGATTGATGGCGGGCACCACTCCGGGAACAGTCAGCACCCATTCTTTTTCAATGTCCCAATTATACCGCCGCTGCATCCAGCCTTGTAAACTCTTGTAATATGAGTCCGGCGGCAGGGAATACCCGTAAATCTCATGGGCAATGCGCCCTTTGATTGCCTCAGTGACCTGGGGAAGGATCTCGAAATCCATATCCGCCACCCAGAGGGGAAGAGCTTCTGCGGGAATACCCATTTGGGCATGTCCATCCCATTTAGCGCTGCCGGTCCCCCGGCGATTGATTACCCTATCGAATGATTTCAAATTTACAGCCTCCTTATCTTGCCTCTCCTATATATTCTAGTTGCAGTTTTTATTATCCTGCTTTCATTTGTGCAAGTTAAAGTGACGAACAGTAACCATTCCTATAATATTCCCATTAAATATATGCGACTCCCGCCGGCTGGAAGCCCGGCAAACAGATGCTGAAACCCAACCCTGACCTCGTCGGCAATGTCTGGAAGTATGGAAGGTCAGCGAGGCCTTTGAAGATTAAAAAGAGTAATTCCAAGCTTTTTAGCAAGAAAAACCAGGCTAATCAGCCTGGTTTTTCATTTGTAGGAATTCAATTAAAGTCAGTCCCGATTCTTTCCATGCCAGGGCCAGATCCACCCCGATAAACCGGTAATGCCAGGGTTCATACTTGTAGCCGGTTATCCCCTCGCAACCCTTGGGATAACTTAGGGCAAACCCAAATTTATATGCATTTGCAAGCAGCCACTTGCCCTGGCTGGTATCTGCAAAAGCATCAGAATAATCCCTGTTGGTGCCGCCAAAGTCCACGACTGTGCCAAGCTGGTGCTCAGACTGGCCTGGCCTGGCGCTGTAGCGTTCAGCAGCCAGCACTCCATCCCGCTTGGCATAGCGGTAAAAGAGATCATGCTGAGTGCTGTAACTGCGGTAACCGGAATCCACATTGAGCTGAACCCCGTCCGCTTGGGCTGCCTGGGCCATTATTTCCAAGGCGTCAGCTACTTGACTGCGCACCCGGCGTTTCTTGACACTAAGGTGACTGGGCAGCTCCACCAAATCTGCGGGAGCATATTCGCCGATGGTAGTCTGCTTGCCGACAACGGCTGTCAGACTGCCTCCATCTGCAGATACCAGTTCCTTGCGAAACCGGGCCAGCAAGCTGCGTCTTCCCTCACAAATGAAGGAAAACACCTCCTGGGCCGCCACCTCCTGCTGGGTCTGCTGATCGACCCAGCCGAAAAATTCATACCCCTCCCGGGGAATCGCCTCCAGGGTAACCTGAGCAGCGGGCTGCAGGCTCCAAGTTTCCACTACCTGCCCCCCCTCATCAATCTCCAGATCTACCTTGTAATCTTCTGGCAAGAACATTGCCGTCAGATCCCGGTCGCCAGCGGCGGTAAAGGTATACTCAGCCTCGGTGCTGACCACTTCTCCTTTTTCGGTCCAGCAGACAAATCTGTATCCCCTTTCCGGAACGGCGGTAATTGTATACTCCCTGCCGTGGCGGGCAGGTTCCTGAGAATAGAGGAAGTTGCCCTGTCCCTGAGCAAAGGCGGAAACTGCATATTCCAAGGGCCTGAGATTGGCCGTCAGTTTGGTCTTTCTCTGGACAATAAAAGTATATTCTGTTGTTTCGGCCACAACCTGTCCCCCCTGAGTCCAGCCGACAAATTCCCAGCCCGGCTCCGGCATGGCGCTGACGGTTACCTCCTGGCCGGCAGTATAGGCGCCTGCCCCAACCAACTCAGCGGCCTGGCCGGGCTCAGAGCTCAAGATTACATGGACAGCATCACATCCTGTCATAAGCAGCGCTGTCATACAAATTATTCCTAAAAGGAGCCAATCTTTTTTCATCCAATTCCCCCCATGGTTTTGCTTCTTTAGGGACATTATTATTGTACAGCCGGGCTCTCAATAGTTCAATAGCGCCAACCTGGAAATTGACCTGGGAAAACAGGGATGGGCTGGCAGCTTTGTCTGAAAATCAGGAGGAGAATTTACTTAGCATTATCCTTTACCCAGCAATTTATGGTATAATTATACTGTTATCAAAACTTATGCTAATACAAAGGAGGAAAATACCGTGAAACGCGTTGGTTCCATTCTCTTAGGAATCTGGCTCATTCTCACTGGTGTGCTCGGAATGGATTTAGTGACTCTTACAGGAACAATTGAAGAAATAGTTACCAAGGGCCTTCCGGTTTTGGCCATTGTTGCCGGCATCTTTATTCTTATAGGCAAATAACTTACTACAAGAACACCTGCGGGTGTTCTTTGTTTTCCCCCCGAACAGGCTTGCTGCCTTGACATCCCTTTGTCTTCCATGGTATTCTACCATAAAAGCAAGAGGTTATGACGGGGCCACAGTTGCCTTCGGCAGTCCAGAGAGGAAGCGGTCGGTGCAAGCTTCCCTGTCCGAACCAGCCTCCCACCCCTGAACTGCTGGTGATAAATCAGCCGGGTCAGCCCGTTACAGCCACACGAGGTCCCCTCGGGGATAAATTAAGGTGGTACCACGAAGCAGCCCTTCGTCCTTATGGACAGGGCTGCTTTTATTCATGAGGAGGATGAAAATGAGCAAGGAAAAAGATTTTGTCAAGGAAATTACCAGCAGGGAAGAAGACTCATCTCAATGGTATGTTGACATCATCCGCAAAGCGGAAATGGCAGATTACTCCCCTGTTCGGGGCTGTATGGTCATTAGGCCCTATGGCTATGCCATCTGGGAAGCAATGAAGGCTGGGCTTGATCGGCGCATCAAGGAAACGGGACACCAGAACGCCTATTTTCCTCTGTTTATTCCTGAAAGTCTGCTGCAAAAGGAGGCAGAGCATGTAGAAGGTTTTGCCCCGGAAGTGGCCTGGGTCACCCAGGGGGGCAACGAGGCGCTGAGCGAACGCCTGGTAGTGCGCCCTACCTCCGAGGCCATTATCTGCTCGATGTATTCTAAATGGATTCAGTCCTACCGGGATCTGCCTGTGCTCATCAACCAGTGGGCCAACGTAGTGCGCTGGGAAAAAGTCACCCGGCCCTTCCTGCGCACCACTGAATTCCTGTGGCAGGAGGGCCATACCGCCCATCGCACCAATGAAGAAGCCCAGGAAGAAGTCATGAAGATGCTGGAGGTGTATCGGGATTTTGTCGAAAATGACATGGCCATCCCTGTTATCCCCGGACGCAAATCTGATCGGGAAAAATTCGCCGGCGCCCATGCCACATACAGTATTGAGGCCCTGATGCAGGATGGCAAAGCCCTCCAAGCCGGAACATCCCACAACTTGGCCCAGCATTTTGCCAAGGTTTTTGACATTACCTACCTGGACGAAGACAGCCAGCTGAAATATGTGCATCAAACCTCCTGGGGGGTCTCCACCCGCTTGGTAGGCGCCCTGATCATGGTTCATGGAGACAACCGGGGCCTGAAAATTCCCCCCAAGATTGCCCCCATTCAGGTTAAGTCAAGCCGGCATTCGCGTCCATCTCGACGCCAGGGAAGAATACTCCCCTGGGTACAAATTCAATGACTGGGAAATGCGGGGAGTTCCCCTGCGCTTGGAAGTGGGACCCAGAGACATTGAAAACAACCAGGCAGTCCTGGTCCGCAGAGACAACAGGGAAAAACTTTTTGCCGCCTTTGACCAGTTGGAAGCTGTAGTTGACCAGCTGTTGAACTCAATTCAGAACGATATGCTGACTGCAGCCAGAGATTTTATGGAGACAAACAGTTTTGCAGCTGCCGATTTGGCTGAAATGGAAAAGATTATTACTGAAAAGCGCGGCTTCGTTTATGCCTGGTGGTGCGGCAGTGAAGAATGCGAACTGGAGGCAAAGGAGCGCATGGCCGCCACCATCCGCAACATCCCCCTGGATCAAGAAGGTGCAAGACAGCGGGTCTGCAGCGAGGCCAAATGTGTTCACTGCGGCCGGGACGCCCAGGAAGTGGCGATTTTTGCTAGAGCTTATTAACACAAAAAATTAACCTTTCCCTTTTTCGAATAATTGTTTATGTTGGCAGGAATATACAATCTCCCTGTCGAATATGACTAAGAATTATGGGGAAAGGAGTGATTTTGTGTCTTCAGAAAAGAAAATTCTCCCGGCTTTTTTGCTCTGTTTCTTTTTGGGTGCATTAGGTATCCACAGATTCTATGTGGGCAAGATCGGCACAGGTATCCTTTGGCTGCTGACTCTGGGATTGTTGGGCATCGGCGTCCTGGTTGACTTCATCATGATTTTGGTTGGTTCCTTTAAAGACAAGGAAGGCAAAGTCCTGGATCAGTGGACCTAGAGTAGCAAAACTAAAGCAGGGATGGAAAAGCCGTCCCTGCTTTCCTCTTCTCAGCCCTATCCTTTTTTCGTTAGCAGAAAAAAGGACGAACAGGTCTCTGGGTCGAAATATTACCCCAGGGTAATTAGGAGGCGATTGCTATGGAAAAATCTTGGGCCCTGGTTTTCGGCGGTGGCGGCGGCAAGGGCGCGTACCAAATTGGGGCCTGGAAAGGCCTGAAGGAATTTGGCGTCGACAAAAAAATAACCGCTGTGGCGGGAACCTCAGTAGGCGCATTGAACACCGCTTTATTCGTCCAAGGGGATTTAGAGCTGGCCTGCAAAGTCTGGGGTTTGGTGGACAACAGTTCCATCCTGGTGCTGGATAAGGCTAAGTATCTTGAACCCCTAAAGCGATTTGAGCTTAAGCGCATTATTTCTGACGGAGTTTTCTCCAATCAGGGCCTCCTCAACATGCTGGAGACCCATGTAGATTCTGCAAAGATCAGCCGCTCCCAGCTCATTGCCTTCGCAACCTGCAGCAAAATGCCGGAACTGAAGTTTATGAAAATGCTAAAATGGCAGATGGAGCCCACCTATTTTCGCCTCAACGGCCAAAAACCTGAAAAGATTAGATCTATTCTCCTTGCTTCCTCGGCAATTCCCTTTATCTTCGACCCGGTGGAAATTGATGGCAGCCCCTATGTAGACGGCGGAACCGCTGACAATGTTCCCATCCGGCCCCTCTATGACCTAGGTTACCGACATTTTATCGTCGTCAATCTGGACATGTACCACAGACTTCCCAGGAACCAGTTCAGAGACGCAGATATCATCGAAGTAATGCCCGCTCATACCTGGACCGAGAACATATTCGGCATCCTGGATTTCAGTCCTGCTTCCATCCAGGCTCAAATTGAAACGGGCTATAATGATACCACCCTCACCCTCTCCTCTCGCTTTTCTCAGCCCAATAAGCGCCGCCTTTTTTCAAAGCTTAAAACTCTGCTTCCCGGCAGAAAGTCCAGCGATGAATCAGGGGATTAACAGCCTCAACAAGGGGCTGTTTTTGTTTTTGAAGGCTGGCAAACAAAAAAACCTGCACCAATTGTGCAGGCATGCTACTTATTCTTTTTGGCCCAGCTGTCCCGCAAACCGACAATTCGGTTGAAGACCAGATTATTTTTGCTGGAATCCTTTGGATCCAGGAAAAAATAACCTTTGCGCATAAACTGAAACCTGCTTTCCGGGTCACAGTCCGCCAGAGCAGGTTCGACGATACAATCCTTTAGGACCAGCAAAGATTCAGGGTTGATATTGTCGGTGAAATCCTGGCCCTCATCTGCATCATCGGGGTTTTCATTCAGGAAAAGATTATCATAGAGCCGGACTGTCGCCGGCAAACCATGCTGAACGGAAACCCAGTGGATAACGCCTTTGACCTTTTTACCGCTGTTGTCCTCACCGCTTTTAGTTTCCGGGTCATAGGTGCAGCGCAACTCAACGACCTTGCCTGTTGAGTCTTTGATAACTTCCTCACATTTGATGATGTATGCGCCCTTGAGGCGAACCTCCTTGCCGGGAGACAGGCGGTGGAACTTCTTGGGCGGATCTTCCATAAAGTCTTCTTGTTCGATATATATTTCCTGGGCAAAGGGAGCTTTGTGGGTCCCCGCGTCTTCATCACCGGGCAAGTTCTCTATTTCCAGCCATTCCACCTGGCCCTCTGGCCAGTTTGTAATAATCACTTTTAAGGGTTCCAGCACGCCCATGACCCGGTGAGCCTTGGCATTTAGATCCTCCCGGATGCAGTGTTCCAATAAGGCCATATCCACCATGCTGGCTGAGCGGGCAACGCCAATGCGGTCGCAAAAATCTGCCACTGCCTCGGATGTGACCCCCCGGCGCCGCAAAGCAGCGATAGTAGGCATTCTCGGGTCATCCCAGCCCTGGACAAACCCTTCCTCCACCAGTCTGCGCAGCTTGCGCTTGCTCATGACGGTGTTGGTTATATTGAGCCGGGCAAATTCATATTGCCGGGGCCTGCCCTTTACGGCCTCAGGGTAAAGCTCCAGGGCGTTATCCACAATCCAGTCATACAGAAGCCGATTATCGGAAAACTCGATTGAACACAGAGAATGGGTTATGCCCTCAATCGCATCAGAAAAGGGATGGTCAAAGTCATACATGGGGTAGATGCACCACTTGTCGCCGGTGCGGTGATGACTGGCATGGAGGATCCGGTAGATAACCGGGTCCCGCATATTCAGGTTGCCTGAAGCCATATCAATCTTGGCCCTAAGCACTCTGGAGCCATCGGGGAACTCGCCATTTTTCATGCGCGCAAATAAATCCAGGTTCTCTTCAACGGAGCGGTTGCGGTAGGGGCTGTCCTTGCCCGGTTCAGTCAAAGTCCCTCTGTAATCCCTGATTTCCTCGGGACTGAGATCGCAGACATAGGCCCTGCCGGCCTTAATCAGGCGGAGGGCAAACTCATACTTGGTGTCAAAGTAGTCTGAGGTAAAAAACAGGCGGTCTTCCCAATCGGCTCCCAGCCATTTTATATCCTGCAGAATCGAGTCCACAAACTCCTGATCTTCTTTGATTGGGTTGGTGTCGTCAAAGCGCAAGTTAAATTTGCCCTGATAATCCCTGGCAATGGAGTAATTCAGCAAAATGGCCTTGGCATGGCCAATATGCAAATAGCCACTGGGTTCAGGGGGGAACCGAGTATGAATGCGCCCGTCATTTAGCCCTTCTTCCAAATCCTTGTTGATAATCGCCAAAATAAAGTTGCTCTTTTCATAATCTGCGGTCTCTGCCATAGTTATCCTCCTCTAAATACACTTGTTTAATTATATAAGAGGGAACCGGCCAATGCAACTGCGACAGCGGGGACGAACTTTTCAGCTGCAGTTTCCGGGAGGGCTTGCTGCAAAAAAAACAGGGCCATTGCGGCCCCGCCTAAAACTATTTAATAAATCTGATGCAGACTGGGTAGCGGTATTCCTGGTTGTTGCTGGCAGCCATAGCAGCCAAAATGCTGAAAACAATATTACCAATGCCGATTGCTATTAAGCCGATGATACCAATGACTACAATAATTAGGATTGCAGAGACAACGCTGGCTAATGCTAAAGTGATTTGGAAGTTCAGAGCTTCCTTGGCATGAGCTTTTACAATGGGCTGATCTTCCCGGGCAATAATAAAAATAATTAGCGCGCCGACAAAACCTGTGAATATACCTAGGATATGGGCAAGCATTGACATTGTTCTTTGATCTTCCATTTTATTTCCCCTCCCTTCACAAAATGCTGTATAAGTATCCTATTCATATAACTGGTCCGAAATTACTCCCCGGACTAGTCGAAAAATCCCTTGACCAGCACTGCTGGGGTGCCTGCATCAGCAGAACCGCTGACCAGGTCGGCAAGACTGGCGATGACGTCTTCCAGACGCCGGGGAGTAGTCCCTTCAGTTTCTGATTGATTCCGGTTTTCGGCGAGTTTATTTTTTAACTTATCTTCGATTTCACTGACACTCTGGCCTTGCTGATGATAATAATCCACCAGGTACTTATATTTGAACCCTTCCCGCAAAAGGTTTGTGAACCCGGGAGTGGCGCCAAAGACAGGCTTGGGATCAGCCAGTTCATAAATTTGGGTTGTGGGATCCTTATAAGCGCCGTCCCCATAGATGATAACCTCTATTTCTTTTCCCGTGACCCCGGCAACCTCCCGCTGCACATCCTGGGCAAAGGCAGAAGAATCCCTGGGGGCCAGTTTTAGCTTATCCCCCGAAGACATGTTGCTGCCCAATAGACCCCATTCCGACCAGGCAATGCGCTTGGGAGAAGAACACAAATCCGCAAGAGTTATTACCTTGACCTTGTTGGCCAAACACCGCAGAGTCTTTTCCCTCTTGTGAATATCGGCAACGATAACCCCGTCGGGGGAGTGAGTGAGGATATATTCCGGGTCATTGCTGAGGAGAATATTGGCTTTGGCTCCCCGCCCTTCAATAACCTGGCGATAGAGCTGGATATAATCCACTTGTGTAATTGGGTGTTTAAAGTTATGCCCCGCCAACTCATCCTGAGTGATGGGGTCGGAAATGACCTTGCCCAAGCTGCAGGCAAAATCCTCGCCGATAATTTGATTGCCCACCTCATCCCGGGGCCAGGAAAGCTGCACAACCACTTCCCCCTCCGGCACGGCGGCGGCGATTGCCTCCAGAACCATGACAAAGCGATTGCGACTGGCAATGGGAAAGACCACGCCTACTTTCGCACTGGGGCCAATATGCAAATGCGCCCGAACCTCCTGGGCTATTTCGGCAATGGTTACATAGTTGTTCTGGGACCTGGCCACCACAGATTCTGTCACACACAATACATCGCCGTCATCAAGCAGCGAATCCTCGTGGCAAGTCTTTACAATCTGGACAATCATAGCCAACAGATCGGAACCAGGAACGATTACACCCATCTTCAATCCGAAAGCTGCAGGGCCAATATAGGCAGGCAATTTAGCCATAACCTTCACCTCAATATATGTATTGAAAACCGCAAGTTATTGTATCATATCCATACTGCATTTTCCATTTCCTATTCGGAGTGAGACCCCTAATCTGTCAATATTTGAGTTGTGTGCGAATTTGACAATAATATTTGCAGTTTCCGCCACTATCTTGGAACTGACTATACCTGTAATCTTCCCCTAAACAAAACGAAATTACTAAGTTTTTTTAACGGCGATAAAAGCAAAGCCGTTGAAAGCGTCAAGGAGTTTACTGCCCATTAAGCAGAGGAAGTTTAGGAAAACCAATACGCCTCTGTTCCCATTGGAAAACCGTCCAAGGAGAGGAACAGGGTCTCAGCTGAGACCCTGTTTCACCTTTATTTTGTTATCTTTGAACTACGACGGCTATACCCATGCCGCCGCCGATGCAAAGGGTGGCGAGGCCGGTCTTGGCATTGCGCCGCTTCATTTCATAGAGCAGAGTGACGAGAATCCTTGCGCCGCTGGCGCCAATGGGGTGACCCAAGGCAATGGCGCCGCCATTGACATTGATGATGTCTGTATTCCAGCCCAATTCCTTGTTGACTGCCAGGGACTGGGCGGCAAAGGCTTCGTTGGCTTCGATTAAGTCCAAATCTTCAATAGTAAGCCCGGTCTTGGTCAGGACCTTGCGCACTGCGCTGACAGGGCCAATACCCATGATCCCAGGATCAACCCCTGCATGGGCAGAGGCGACGAAGGTGGCCAGAGGCTTAATGCCCAATTCTTTGGCCTTGGTTTCGGTCATGAGAATCAAGGCAGCGGCTCCGTCGTTGATGCCGGAGGCATTGCCGGCAGTAACGGTGCCATCTTTCTTAAAGGCAGGACGCAGTCTTGCCAGGGAGTCAGCAGTGACTCCTGCTCTGGGGAACTCGTCGGTATCAACGATAACGGGATCGCCCTTGCGCTGGGGAATTTCAACAGGAATTATTTCTTCGGCAAAGCGCTTGGCAGCGATGGCTTCCTGAGTCTTGCGCTGGCTTTCAGCGGAAAATTCATCCTGCTCACGGCGGCTGATTTGATATTTCTCCGCCAGGTTTTCAGCGGTAATGCCCATATGCGTATTGCCCATTGCGCACCAGAGGCCGTCCTTAATCATGCCGTCCTCGATAGTGCCATTGCCCATTCTGTGCCCCCAGCGGGCCTTGCCGAGATAATAGGGTGCCTGGCTCATGCTCTCAAAGCCGCCGGCCAAGACAATACTGGCTTCTCCGGCAGCAATGGCCTGGGCTGCCAAGGCAACTGCCCGCAAGCCTGAGCCGCAGACCATGTTCACTGTCATGGCTGTGGATTCAATCGGCAAACCAGCTTTCAAGGCTGCCTGGCGGGCGGGGTTCTGCCCCTGCCCTCCCTGGAGAACATTGCCCATGATAACTTCGTCCACCTGACTAGCTTCAATTCCCGCTCTGTTCATGGCCTCCCGGAATGCTATTTCGGCGAGAGCCACAGCGCTTAGGTCTTTCAGAGCCCCGCCATAGCTGCCTACGGGGGTTCTAACTGCAGATGCTATAACTACTTTCTCCACGTAACACACCTCCGTTTAATATTCCATCGAGCCGATTTGCTCGGGAACGATCAATTCTGCGCCTGTATTAGCCACTACATCCTCCACTGTGACTCCAGGAGCCAATTCCTTAAGAACCAGGCCCTCAGCAGTCTTTTCAATGACAGCCATGTCGGTGACAATGTGAGTGACTTGGCCCATGGCAGTCAGGGGCAGCTTACATTCCTTGAGAATCTTTGGCGAGCCGTCCCTGGCCACATGCTCGGTTGCGACGATGACCTTGCGGGCGCCTACCACTAAGTCCATGGCGCCGCCCATGCCGGGCACCATCTTGCCAGGCACCATCCAGTTGGCCAAGTTGCCGTTGGCGTCAACTTCCAGAGCTCCCAGTACGGTTGCGTGGACATGTCCGCCCCGGATAATTGAAAAGGAAGTTGAGCTGTCAAAGCAGCAGCCCCCGGGCAAGATTGTCACCGGCTGGCCGCCGGCGTTGACGATATCTGCATCATATTCGTGCTCGGCGGGAGCAGGTCCGACCCCCAAAAAACCGTTTTCCGATTGGAGGATGACATGAACTCCGTCGGGGATAAAGTTGGCTACCATAGTCGGCAGCCCTATGCCTAAGTTAACCACATCGCCATGAGCAAATTCCTTGGCTATGCGGCGGGCGATCATGGCGCGCTTTGCCTGTTTTTCATCCATCTTATTCACCTTCCCTTACCAGGTAGTCAACAAAAATACCCGGAGTGACGACGTGGTCAGGATCTATTTCACCTGTTTCCACAATCTCCTCGACCTCAGCTAATACCAACTTGGCGGCCATAGCTTGCAGGGGATTGAAGTTGCGGGCTGAACGCCTGTAGACCAGGTTGCCGTGGCGGTCCGCTTTATGGGCCTTAATGATTGCCACATCAGCAAAGATGGGCTTGGCGAGAATATACTGTTTACCGTCAATAGTAACAACTTCATTGCCTTCCTGGGCCACAGTTCCCAGACCTGTTGGCGTCAGCACGCCACCTAATCCGGAACCTGCTGCCCGAATTTGTTCTGCCAGAGTTCCCTGGGGAATCAGCTGAACTTCCATTTCACCGGCATTCATTTGTTGCCCGGTGGGGGGGTTGGTACCAATGTGGGAAGCAATTACCTTGCTTACCTGGCGATTGACAACCAATCTGCCAATCCCTTTGTCTGGAAAACCAGTGTCATTGGCAATTACAGTTAAATTGCCGGTTCCCAACTCAACCAATTTTCCAATGATACCATGGGGGCTGCCTACGGCCAAAAAACCGCCGATCATAACACGGCTGCCTGGTTCAATCATGCGGGCAGCCTGTTCAAAATTAATAATCGGTTTCACCCAAACACCTCCATCGTTAGTAAAATCCTTATACATATTCTCCAATCCCGGAGGAAGTTCCTGCCCCCTGTACTAAAAACTTCATCTATAAAGATTTCCACAAATAATCAAAGATTGTATTGCATTGGGATTTTCCTTAGAGTATAATACTGGAGAACCCTGAAAATTAGTTGGCTGTCTCCCAGGTAAATCTACTCCTTTGTTAGGTTTATTCCCGGATGCCAGTCCAAACAGGGCAAACAAAGGAGGTTTTATTAAGTGGAGTACACCGACAAGACCCTACAGTGCCGTGATTGCGGAGCCGATTTTATCTTTACCGCAGGCGAACAAGAATTCTACGCAGAAAAAGGTTTCACCAATGAACCCGGACGCTGCAACGATTGCCGTTCCCGCAGGCGCCGTGAACGTTCCGGCGGCAACCGTGAAATGCACACTGCCATCTGCGCCGAATGCGGCGCCGAAACCCAAGTGCCATTCAAACCCACCACCGGCAAACCTGTTTACTGCAGCGCTTGCTTTACCCGTCGCTAGGAATTAAAAAAACCGGAGAAATCCGGTTTTTTTAATTCCTAATTTAACTCACAGCCAAGCAGACTCGAGGATTTGGACAGTGCCTGCCGGCTGAAAGCCCAACATCTTATAGAGAAGGCCTGTGGCCTGGCTGGCGGCATCAGCATATATGACTGCCGTGCTGAATCCCTTTTGTTCTAAGTAATTCAAAGTGTCTTTGAGCATGCGCCGGCCGAATCCCCGACTGCGTTTGCTTGATGGAGTCGATGCCGAGTTGAGGCGCACAATCCCAGCATCCCTGTCAATAACGGAATAGTACTGGGCAGCCACGGCTTCATCCCCGCTATAGCCTACTCTGAAGGCGTTCGGGTCAAAAGTTGATGCCTGCCGCATGCGCCCGAGGCAGGCGCTGTCCAGAGGAGGAATATCCATAAAGGCGTTGATGCCCTGATTAAAGGTGTCCAGCCACTGGGCTTCCAGGTCTGGCTGCTGGGCTAAAGACTTTACGGCAAAATCCTCTTCACCGGGATTCTGGTCAGGGGGCAGCTGGCACAAAGCCGCGCGCAATTCCACCTGCTCTCTGGCAACTTTCAATCCTTGCCCTGCCAGCAAAGCTGGAACCAGGTCACCGACAGAAGCAACCCGCAACATCATGGACCCGGATACAAGTGTCCGTGCCAAAGCAAAACACTGCTCCCAAAAAACAGTAAAATCCTGTTCTGTCATATGGCTGTCCACAGCAAGGCTGACAAAAATTAGGCCAGGTTGGATTTTCTCAAAAGATGCCAGGTATGCGCAGGCCAGCAGCTGCTCGCTGCCCTTGGCCAGCAAACAAGATTGTTCAGGGCCAGGCTGGTATAAGGCGAAGGTCTGCCTAAAAAAATCCAGCCGTGAATCGATTTTTTTTGTCTCCGGATAATGAAGCCGAATGACGTGGGGCAAGAATTGATTATTATATTTAATGATC
>ENA-UOOE01001708-UOOE01001708.1-fermentation-metagenome-genome-assembly--contig:-NODE-1708-length-17769-cov-56.382692_pt1 | contig 17769 bp, 17 predicted proteins | sample MGYA00245776_ERZ724021 | MGnify/ENA primary metagenome ERZ724021 (study PRJEB28704, sample SAMN03018321) | fermentation metagenome | biome: anthropogenic terrestrial biome; feature: soil... | reverse complement strand
TGTATCATAACCAGTCCTTGTCTCATCAAAAGTTGTCTGGCCCCAAACCCAGTTGTACTTCCAGAAATAATCCCATTTCCAGGTCCAATGTCCTTTATATTTGTACCAGGCTTTGTACCATATCTGTTGCCAGGTTTGGTACCATCCTTCGTATGGAACCTTCACTGTGTAATTGTAGGCTGTTCCCTGAGGATTGATCCACTTGCCGTTAGCATCCTGAAAACAGGTTACCCATGCGTTTACGCGGATTCCTGTACCATTGAACATTGAAACAACCTGTGAGAGGATTGTTTTGTACGTAGGATTTGAATAGATGTTACATTTCACGTAAATGTCTGTTATGCCCATACCTAATAGTTGGGTCACATTCAGACCAAGTGCATCCCCAGTTTGAACCCAGATACCCTTGATTGTACTAGTATTCTCTCCTGATGCAGCTGTTGTGTTAGTGGAATTTCCAGAATTGTTTGTGTTATCATTTATTGTACTGGCTGAATTGTCATTAGCTGCATTGTTCGAGCTGTTTTTTGCTGAGTCTGCCACAGTTAATTCATTTGAACTTTCGTTCAGTGATGAACCATTGGATATGCTAGAGGTGGATTTTGTTGTATTTCCCGTTACAGTGGTGTTTGAAACCCCTGTTGTTGTGTTCCCTGTTAAAGATTGGGTGCTGCTTGAGTCTGTTAAGTTATCACTTGTTTGGTTACTTAAGGACTCGGCAAATGCACCGCCTACATTAGACGCCATCATGCACATAATGAGCACGAGCGCCAATAAGGCATTTCGCTTAATTATAATCGCCTCCTCTATCCAGACTTTTAGACCCTCTAATTATGAGTTCCATAATAGTAAATTTTACATTTTCAATTATTATGGTCTTAAAGAGGTTTCTGGACAACCATAAAATCTAAAAAGGACCACATATAAATATTACGATTTAAAAATCACTAATAAAACAGTATAGAACCTTTTTTTAGATTTAAAGCATCCTTAAATGAATTCATCTTCATAATGTGGGGATATTCCATTCTAATTTCTTGTATCATAAAATAAGGAAGATTCAATCGTTATTTCAAGAAAAAAGATAATTTGAATAAGTTTCTAATCAGCATTACACTTTTTAAATCATCAATCACGTTATAATGTATTGTTTTTTAAAAAAAGGCTTGTAAATCTCTATTTTTTAGAATAAAGAAATTTTAAAGTGGATTAATATTGTTCTACCCTTCCTATTAACCTTAAGTTTTTAATTTAAACGTGATAATATTAGAAAATTCCATTTCAAGCGGCTTAAAATTAGTATAAACCGTTTTTTATATCTTTTTTATTCAAATAATTAGAGCTTTCATTTTTAAATCAATAATCATCCTGAGGGGGTGCCATGAATTATGTATCCATTTTCATGTTTTTTTACAAAAAGTTAGATGGTCTAAAGAAAGTTACCCTCAAAAGATCAAAGATGAGAGTTTACATGAGTCCCTGTTCCCTTTCTGTGAATGCATATGCAGATGCAAAGATCATAACGGCTGCGAAGATCAGTATAACAACAATATTAATGTGCATGGGTATTGCAGATGTTCCAAGTGTTGCGTAGCGGAGCGCATCTACACCGTAAGTTACAGGGTCCAGGTAAACGGCTACTTCAAGCCATTCAGGCAAACTGGTTATGGGAAATAGTGCACCACTTAAAAAGAACATGGGCATCACAACAAAGTTCATTATGAGGTTGAATCCTTCCATACTCTCCATAAATGCAGATATGAACAGTCCTATTCCAACCAAGCCAAGGGACATTATTATCATGATGATCATGGCGGCGATGAATCCAATGACTGTGAGGTGGATGTTGAGTATGAAGGCCAGAAACAGAATTATGGTACCCTGTATCATTGCAGTTGTGCTGGCACCAAGGGCCTTACCAAAGACAATTGAAGACCTTGATATGGGTGCAACAAACATTTCCTTGAGGAAACCGTACTGCCTATCCTGTATAACAGATATTCCTGAAAAGAGGGATGAAAAAAGCACGGTCATGCCGATTATTCCCGGGAAGAGGAATGCCTGGTAACCTCCTGGAATGCCACCAAATTTTACTGCGGATCCGAATCCTGTTCCAAATACAACAAGCCATAACAGGGGTGTTACAACAGATGTAACGATTCTGGACTTGTACCTGAGAAACCTTATATTTTCCCTTCGCCATATGGTGTATATCCCCTCGATCTCGCTCATATCAATGCCTCCTCTTCAGCATGTTAAACCTACCCTTCTTAGATTTGTTACCACTACCCTGAGTAATGGGCTTTCCTGTGTACTGTATGAAAACGTCCTCAAGCTTGGGGTGTTCCAGCTCTATGGAATTTACAAATATGTTGTTTTCATTTGCAAAGTTCACGATGGTTGGAACCAGGTTTTCACCGCTTTCCACCATGAGCTTTATGGCACCGTTTATCATATGGAGATCCCTCACAAAGTCCAACCCTGACACGAGCGATGCGAACTTCTCTTCTTTGTCCACTTTGATGGTTATTATATCAGCTTTGAGCTCTTTTTTCAGGTTTCTGGGAGTGTCTGATTTTATTATTTCGCCGTTGTCAATTATGGATATTTTGTCGCAGAGTTTGTCTGCCTCGTCCAGGTAATGGGTGGTTAAGAGAACTGTGACATCCTCTTTCTTGTTGAGGTTCTGCAGGTACTCCCAGATGCTTTCCCTTGTTTGTGGGTCAAGTCCAAGGGTTGGTTCATCCAGAAACAGTACTTTAGGGTAATGGATCAGTCCCCTGCCAATTTCAAGCCTTCTCTTCATACCACCGGAGTAAGTCTTGATTATGTCATCGGCCTTTTCCTGAAGCTGTGTTAACTCAAGTATCTCATCAATACGATCCTTTCGAACATCTTTAGGCACACCATAGAGTGCAGCGTGCATTTCAAGGTGTTCACGACCTGTTAAAATATCGTCAAGTGCTCTGGCTTGAAAAACTATTCCAATGGACTTTCGAACTTCATTGGCATTTTTCAATATATCGTAACCATTTACACGAGCAGTACCCGATGTTGGGCGGAGAATGGTGCACAGCATGGATATTAAAGTGGTTTTTCCTGCACCGTTTGGCCCTAAAACCCCATGGATACTGTCCCTTTTGACCTTGAGATTTACACTGTTCACTGCGGTAAAGTCATCAAATTTTTTGGTTATGTTATCTGTTTCTATAATGTACTCCATGGTAGCACCCTACAAAAAATCTTTTAAATATCTTTTGCACTTTTTATTTAATAAGCCCCCCTTTTATTAATAATATATTCCCAGAATAACATTGAACAATTTATTAATAACTTTGGAGAAATAAATTATACAAACGGACCATACTGACTGATACTTCTTGAACTTATTTGATCCCACAGTATTCTGCATGGAGGCTGGATCATGATATTTAAAATTATAAGATCTGCAGGTATCGCACATAAATCCTACTTTTTAGGTTCCAAAGGATCCGCAGCAGTTATTGACCCTAAACGGGACTGTGATGACTATCTGAAGCTTGCAGAAAAGAACGATCTGAAGATAGAACACATCTTCGAAACCCACAGAAACGAGGATTACATCGCAGGATCGTTAGAACTTTCAGAGATTGTTGGAGCAAAAATACATCACAGTTCAGGACTTGATTTTAAATATGGTGATTTTTTAGAGGATGGAGACAAATTTCAAATTGGAAGTCTAATTTTGGAAGTTATGGAAACACCGGGTCACACCCATGACAGCATATCCCTGAAACTGTGCGATACAGATGTTTCAGATGATGTTTACATGGTTTTCACAGGCGACACCCTCTTTGCAGGTGAAGTTGGAAGGTGTGACCTTTACGGTGAGGAACAGATCCCAGGAATGGCTGAAAAGCTCCATGAAAGCCTCTTCCAGAAGATACTGCCCCTTGGTGATGGAGTTATATTATGTCCTGCTCATGGTTCAGGTTCAGTTTGCGGGGCTGAAATACGCGAACAAGAACTTACAACAGTGGGATATGAGAAAAAAACGAATCAAATCTTTAAAAAGAATAAAAAAGAGTTCATTGAATATAAAATGAATGAAAAACTCTATGTGCCCCCATATTTCAAGAAAATGGAGGTTAACAACAGGGAAGGGCCCAGATTGCTCTGCAAACTTCCCTACCTCAAACCCCTAGGCATGGATGAAATGAGCAGCTCCATGGAAGATGGTGCCCAAGTTGTGGATATCCGCAGTCCAACGGCCTTTGCTGGTGGACACATACCCGACACACTTAACATATGGTTGGAGGGCCTTCCAGCATTTGCAGGCTGGTTTCTGAACTACGAGGATCCCATTGTTATAGTGGGCGATAAAAAGAACTCCATGGATAAGGTGAAGAGATTTCTCATTCGTTTAGGATATGACAACATATATGGATATCTTTCAGGCGGTTTTTCCCTCTGGTTCAAGGGTGCTGGCGCTGTGGAAACTCTCAAGACATGTTCTGTACATGATCTCAGGAAGTTAAAACAAAAGGATAAATACATGTTCCTGTTGGATGTTAGAAAGGAAACAGATTGGGAGAAGGGACACGTGGAAGGAGCACACAATATATACGTGGGGCTTTTGAAGGATCGTCTTGCAGAAGTGCCCCATGGTAAGCCTGTGATTGTTTATTGTGATGCTGGTTACAAGGCCAGTATTGCAGCATCTCTATTGAAAATCAACGGTTATAAAAGGGTTACAAATGTTTTGGGTGGCATGAAATCCTGGAAAAAAGCTGGTTATCCCTTAAAACAGGACTGATCAGACAGCCCGGATCAAAGCAGGATTAATGCAGTTTAACTTTTTTTACTAATTTATGTGTTTCTACCAAGTTATTTACATTAACAGTTCATTAAATAGTAATAACCTGTCAATTACACGATCCAGTGTTTGTGGGTGATGGACCTTGAAAATACTGAAATTCCCCTCCATGAGTAAAAAAGAATATGATAAGTTAATAAATGAACAATACATAAGTAGAATAGCTTTTAAAGGTAAATATCCTTATATAGCACCTTTTATGTATGTTTTTGATGGTAAATACTTTTATTTTTTATCAATATGAAAGTTGGTGGATGTTGAAAATATTGTTGGACTTATAAAATCAGTGAATTGAATAATGAATTGAATGATAAAATGGATTTAAAAAAAATAAAGTCAAAGGCAGTTAAAAAAAGGAAAAAAATGTAAAGCAATGGATGGATGAAATTTGGATCGATTTAGCTTGGCTGAAGTTCCAAAGCTCGTCATTGTTTTGTTTTGATACCCTCATCGTTGGTTTTTTAGGATCCATTGCAGCAAGCCCTAGATACCAACATTGGCATGCTTCACTGGTTAAACCGTTGTGGGCACCATCAAACTGGGTTTTTGCACCTATATGGACCATTTTATTCATATTGATGGGATTAGCCCTTTATTTGGCGTGGCGTCAGGGTCTGGGAAGAAGAGATGTGAGATTTGCCGTTTTGATCTTTGGGGTGCAGCTCGTGCTGAACCTGCTCTGGTCAATTGTATTCTTCAGCTTCCACGCTATCCTGAGTGCCTTTATAGTGATACTGTGGATAGCGATACTTGCAAACATCATAGCTTTCTATGTTTATATCAAAACCAGCTGGAATTCTACTTGTACCTTACATAGTCTGGGCTACTTGTACCTTACATAGTCTGGGTCAGCATAGCTTTCTATTTAAATTACATAGTTTATCTCTTGAACATTTGATCAAAGGGATCAAAGGCACCGGTTTATCATTTTTGAAAGAAATTTCCCTTTTTTTAGCAAAAGAATTAAATTTCTAAGTTCAGTTTCATTTTTTCTTCCACAAAATTTAGTCTTGTTCACCGATTTTTTGGCTGCAATCCACAATCAGCAAAAATTTCATCATCAGAAGGGCCATACGGATTTTCATCAAATTATTTATGCTTTGAAGTTTATCTTTTATTTAAGAAAAAATTTAACCAAGTTTTTAATCGAGTACTGATGCAAAAATTCTAGAAAAATTCTAAAAAATGGTGATAAGATTGGATATAGATCGTTATGTTTTACCAGGGATAGTGATACTGGTTGTGTTAATTTTAATCGTTGTTGCAGTCTCATTATCCGGAAACAGCACCTTCCAGACGGGAAATGTTTACTTTGAATATCCAAATACCTGGACCCAGGATCATGTAGTTGGAAACTTTAGCAATGATTCAGTTTATTCAGAGGTAACCCTCACTTCAAATTTCCAGGAAAATGGTAGCAACACAAAAGAGCCGGGTTATATCATCGTTCAGATGCAGAAAAAATCTGCTGGTGTCATAAACATTCCAAGTTCCAGTGCATTTCTTATGAATACAACGAACTCGTCTACATCCTCATTTCAACTGAACAACATGGAAGTCACACAGATGGGAAGTTACACTCCAAATGTGGCGAAAGAACTAGCTTTAATTGAAAACGGTGATTACTATTACACTGTGGAGTATATATGCCCACCATATGCCAGGAATCAAACAGAACAAGCGTATAATACCATAGTTAAAACATTGAAGATCAGCTAAATGCTGATCCCTACCATTTTTCTTAAATTATTTTTTTACTAAAGCGGGTTTTGAGATTTTTTATTAAGAGATTTTTTTTAAACTTCTTGTTGTTTATTTCTAAAGTTGGTGGATGCTCAAGAGATTTAACTGTAAATTTTTCATCAATCAACAATTCTCTGTTCTATATCACCTTTCTCAAGTTTTAGTATCATGTAGTCGCCAATGCTTTCGATGTCTTCCTCACAGATCATCAACTTTTTCTTGTTGAAGGTTTTGCCAGTGGATACAATTACACTTGGAACTAAACAGCCGTTGGGATCCAGGATCATGTCGCTTATTTTACCAACTTCAATACCATCCTTGGTTAGAACGATTTTTTCCTTAAAATCCTTGAAACGGGAACCTTTTGGGACAAGATCCTCGATTTTACCAATAAACCTTTTTTCAATTTCATCTGCATCTAAATTCAGCTGCAGGTAGTCTCCAAGTGCTTCTATGTCTTCTTCAGCTACTGGTATGTACTTCTTATTCAGTGGGGAGAGGCTGGAACCTGTAACAATGAAAATAGTGTCGACCATGAATATCATGTCAACTAAACCGTTTTTTAGTTTTATGGAGAGTTCCTCAACTTTACCAACGTCTTTGGCATCCTTACTTATGACCTTTGTTCCAATAAATTCACTAATTTTCATTTTTTATCACTCCTGAACGTAATACAACCTCTTGTACTTTTAATCGTATATACGTTGTTGTTCAAGTTTTTTTCTGTTATCTGGAACTCTTCAAAATATGTTCCATATCAATGCCAGTATCTTTGAGATAAACCTGTATCTTAAGAAGCTAAAAAACTTGCATATTCAAGGTTAGAAAGTTAAAAAACTAAAAAGAGTTAGCGCCGGGACTGGGATTTGAACCCAGGACGAGCAGATGCTCAACAGGATTTCGAATCCTGCGCCTTCCCGGACTAGACTATCCCGGCATAAAAATGTTAGATTCAAACACTAATTAACCTGGCAATGTCCATTTTTGGTGTCTGGTTAATCATTCACAGTAACTATTGATCTAAATAAAACTATTGATCTAAATAAGATTTAAAGTTGACCCGAATTTCAGGGCGTGACCCTGAGGTAATGTGCTTCGTTTTTTCCTGCATTAAATTCAATGCTTGTAACACCATTTTCAATATCCTCAAATATCCTCCAAAGGGTATCATCATCTGCGTAAATACAGAAAACAGTTTCATCTTCCATTAAAATTTTTTCAACGCCTTCATAATCTTTTTTAAGGTCCTGATAGATTTTAAGGGATGTTTCTTCGTTGTTCATGTTGGTCCTCTAATACAGTAAGATAAAGAGATCATAGATACAAAGATCATGTATTAAAATGCTTATCCTCAATTTATTTAAACTTTGTTGTGTCCTGTAACTTTATTCAGTTAGATGAACTTCATCTTTTATCTTGGTATCCTCCCATAATTTTCAGTTTAACTTTAACCGGTTAATGGAACTTAATTTAAACAAATTTAATTTATTAATTAAAAATAATGTTTTACACACTATTTTCAGAGAGAATAAAATGTTTGCATGTCTATACGATTTGTTTTTGGAATAGGTTGTTCACAAATGGGACAAGGAATAATTAAATAGTAATACTCACATATTTAATTCAATGAACTATTCAAGGTTTCGTGTGGGGTTGCTGGCTGCTTGCTGCATTTTACTGCTGGTATCCTTATCGCTTGTTGTTGCCTACCAACCGCGTCTGGAAACTGCCGTCAATGTTTCATATGAAAACCCCATAGTGGTGCAGAACCCGGAATTATCACAGGCTTTCTACTCCCAGCTCCATGGAAAACCTGATTATTATAGGATAGACTCTGATAAAGCCTTTAAACTCTACCTAAACCTGCTTGTACCTGTAAGTCCCGGAATAAATGGAAACTTCATATCTGCAGGCGTCCTGGATTCAACTGGAAATAGCATAACCCTTGTTAATGGAACAAATGCCAACTGGCAGGCTTACTTTGAAGAATTTGGAGGTGACAACTACCTCAAGGGACCTGAGGATACAATCAACCTTCCAGCTGGAACCTACTACATAAAGGTATTCAACCAGGAAAACCAGGGAAAATACGTCATTGCAATTGGAGATGTGGAATCTTTCCCACTGGAAGAATCTCTAACTGCACTTTTCACAATACCCCTGCTTAAGGAGAGTTTCTTTGAAAAACCGGTTTCTATCCTATTTTTTGAATTTTTAGGAGTGATTCTTGCATTTGGATCGGTGCTGGTGCTCTTCTCCATGCTCATAAAATCCAGAAAGTCAGAAGAAACAGCAAAACTAACCATCAAGGTCAGTGCAATCATAAAACCCGTGATGTGGCTTGGAATTTTCATAACAACAATTGTATGGGTCTACGTCAGGTACAAGGATCCCCTAAACATAATCGGGATCGTTAACACCATTTTCCTGATTATCCTGATAGTTTTAAGCTGGCATACTATTTTGAAAATATCAAAGATGGAGTTTAGAAAGTTACCCCTTAAAACAACAGCTCTTTTGATTGCGGTATGGTTGATATTCACTTACCTTGCATTGGTAACAATCTAAATGATAAGATATTTTGAAGAATATTTTGAACAAAAAATTTGAAGAATATTTTGAACAAAAAAAATATTTGTCTGAATATTGGATTTACAGTATAGGTTTTACATAGCTACTAAAAGTTTTGAAAATGTCTTAAGAGTCTTGGTAAATCATAAAAAGTTGATTTTCATCTGTTAAACTATTTTTATAATAGGATTACTACTTAGAATTTCAAATAAATTACTTTAAATAAACTAAAATCCGTTAAACAGAATATTTTTAAACTTTTTTGGAATATCCCATAATTGATAATCAAGGTGGGGTCATGGATACAATAATTAGTATAGCAAGCGTTTTTGCATCATCGGTGATTGAACTATGGCTTTCTATTCCTGTAGGATTGGCATTTGGTCTTAACCCATTTTTGATAGTTGCAGCCTCTACTTTGGGGTCCGTATTTTCAGTTTTCATTGTTGCATACTTTGGGGAATGTTTAAGGGAATGGATTATAAAAAAGCGGTATGGGAATGGAAGGAATGTTAAGAGTGGGCGTATCTATAATGTATGGAATAGATATGGTACCGTTGGTTTGGGATTGTTATCCCCACTCCTTTTTGGTGCGCCATTTGGCACTGCCATTGGAATTGTTTTAGGAGCTCGTAGAAACAATTTAATAACATGGATGGCCCTGGAAATTATTTTATGGAGTGTGATGCTTACAGCAGCAGGCACATTTGGATTAATGAGCTTTGAACAAGTTACAAAGTAGCATCCATTTAAAAAAAGATGAATGATCATCTTTAAGACATATGGATTATAGAAATTATATATTAACCATTGCCTCATTACATTAACCATCGTCTCATTAACCACTGTTTAAGTTTAAACCCTTTAGAAGTAATAAAAGTTTGATCGAAACTTTTAATAGTAGAACAATCTAATTATTAGTTTTGAGAGAATTGGATTAAGCTCATGAAAAATGAAGTTAGGATTGTAATATTAATTTTGAAATAACCGTTTAAATGGCACAATTAACGTTTTTGAAACAGTTTTTTAGAAGGTGTATTAAGTGGAGAAGATAAAAATAGCGATAGCAGGTATTGGTAATTGTGCAAGCTCTTTAATACAGGGGATATATTATTACGCGGACAAAAATCCTGAAGATGTCATAGGTCTCATGCACTGGGATATTGGAGGTTACACTCCATCTGATATAGAGGTGGTGGCTGCCTTTGATATTGACAAGCGAAAGGTTGGAAAGGATGTTAGCGAAGCCATCTTTGCAAAACCCAACTGTACAACAGTATTCTATGATAAAATCCCCAAAATGGGTGTTAAAGTAACCATGGGCCACGTTCTTGATGGTGTAGCACAGCACATGTCAAAGTACGATGATGATACAACCTTTGTCATTTCAGAGGAATCAGAAAATGATAAAGATGAAATAGTCAGGGTTTTAAAGGAAAGTGGCGCTGAAATACTCTTGAATTACCTTCCTGTTGGATCTGAAAAGGCCACAAGGTTCTATGCACAGTGTGCCCTCGAGGCAGGAGTGGCATTCATAAACAACATGCCTGTCTTTATTGTGAGCAACCCTGATTGGGCTTCCAAATTTGAAGAAAAGGGAATACCTATAATTGGGGATGATATAAAGGCTCAGATAGGTGCAACCATCACCCACAGAACCCTTGCAAATCTTTTCCGTGAGAGAGGGGTTAAACTCGATCGCACCTACCAGCTCAACACCGGTGGAAACACAGACTTCTTGAACATGCTTAATAGGGACAGACTTGACTCTAAAAGAAAATCAAAAACAGAGGCTGTTCAGGCAGTACTTGCAGAAAGGCTTGAACCAGAAAACATTCATATAGGACCCTCAGACTACGTTGCATGGCAGAAGGACAACAAGCTCTGCTTCCTGAGGATGGAGGGTAAAACCTTTGGTGATGTTCCAATGAACATAGAGCTCCGGTTGAGCGTTGAAGATTCACCAAATTCAGCTGGTTGCGTTATAGATGCGGTGAGATGCTGCAAATTGGCCCTTGAAAGGGGTGTAGCTGGACAGTTAACTTCAATTTCTGCCTACCTGATGAAACATCCACCAGAACAGTTCACAGACGATGTGGCCCGTAACATGGTTGAAGAGTTCATTGCAGGTAAAAGGGAAAGGTAGAACCCTTTCAACCTTTTAATTTTCAACCTTTTAATGGGGATTGTTTTAATAGGGAATATTTTGCAGTAGATATATCAGCAGTAGATAAGTTAAATCATCTACTTAACCTTCATTTTCTATTTAACACGTGTTTTCTTTGATTATCCTCTTTTTATCTTATTTTTGCACATTTAAATCCCTGGTTAACAATTTATTCAATATTATTTTAGTTTTATCTGGTTTTTTTTCATTTTTTTTCAGTATCTTATTTATCCTATTCAATTCTTATTCCATAATTTAATCTTTTTTAAATTCCTGAATCATCTAAGTTAACATTGTTTAACCATTGCTTAACTCTTTTAACCTGAAATACTTTTTATAAGCTTTTTTTATAAGCTTTTTTTAGGGAAAAAGAAGATAAAAACAGAAATAAGAAAATATGAAAAATATAAAAATTTTTATAAAAAAATAGGTAAACTAAAAAAATAACGTTTAATCCCCAACAAATACGCGGATTCTCCAACCCTCATCCTTCTCAACGATCTTGGCCTTGAGGGGAATGAACTGTGAATCAATAAGGAGCCGGAGGTAAGTTACAAACTTTGCAGGCAGTTTCAGTGGACTTTTTATTTTACGATCAGCTGTTCGCAGGTCACAACAGAGCCTGTCATTTTTATCAACGTAAAGAGAGGCATCCATCCCATCTTGGAGTGAATCAACTTCAAAGCTTCGAAGGTACATGCCCCCATCGAAGTTGTGGGGTGCCTTTTCAGGAATTCTGCTGCCCTTCCTGAACATTTTATGGGCTTCAGATGATGGAACACCTTCATTGGATTTGGATGCCACAAACCACGCCCTTTCAATGACGCCTTCAACTTTCTGGTCCGGAGGGATGATTCCATCCTTTTCGTAGCTTTTTATGAGGTCAAAAACTTCCCTGCGGGTTACATCTTCCTCAACAGAGCTCATCACAAGCCTGGTAAGAACAGGACCATAGCCAGCCATCCTTAGAGAGGCCCAGATCTGATCCTCCTGGGTGTACTTCCTTCCCTTTATGATGGCGCTTGCAGCATCAGCGTTCATATGGGCAATGTTAAGGAGTTTTGAGCGTGAATAAGTGTTAAGTCTCTTTGTAAGGATTTCCTTGTTCCTTTTACCTGGTACGTTCCCCCTTTCTATTTCTTCTTCCAGTATGTGAACTGTTGAATCTGGAAGCAACCTTGCAGCACTTTCAGGTATTTTCATGTTGTTTTCAATTATCTCACGCCTTATAACCCTTCCTGAAATCTTTTCTCCATGGACCTTGTGTTCAGGTATTATGTGAAAGTGGAGCTTTTTATGGTACTTCCTGTAGAGAAATTCGTTCACTGCAAACCAGCGTATAACATTTCTGTTTGGTAAATTTCGGGGTATTCCACTGAATATGCCCTTTTTAACGAATTTTGATGCGTACCTATGTATCTTGGTAGGGGACACATTTGCTGCATCAACGTAATCCACAACACCATCCTCTATCATCATGGCTATCCTTATTGGAACGGTGTAAGCCATGGTTAACCTATGGTGAAGTCCCTCAATGGGCACTATCCTGTCAGCTCCAGCTTCCAGGGCCATTTTACTTCGGGCCTCATAAGAAGCGAAAAATGGTGCGTGGTTGGCACTGTAACCCTTGTTGAGGTAGATCACGACCTCATCATTTTTTTCATCTGCCAATTCTCTGGCTTTATCTATCAGTTTAACGTGTCCCTTGTGGACAGGGTCGAAATCTGCGCTTATTCCAATCAGGTTAATGCCTCCTTTGAATGCCTTTTTTGAATTTATTTTATTATAATAATTATTTTTTTTAAAAAATTTACATAACAAGTTTTTGTGAATCAGCAGATATTTTTTGCCAATTTCTTTTGTTCTATATTTTCACAGTTTAAATTTTCACAGTTTAAATTAGATGGCTGTTTTTATATAGAGATTAAAGCATCACTCCAAATTTAATTAAATTTGGATTCAATTGGCTTTTTTTTCTTGGTTAATATCCTTAAAATGTTTTTAGAGAATGATACTTTGATCCTGCATCATATATTATAGTTGATCTAAACCTGTAAATAACATCTGTAACTTTTAGCATTTAATTCAGGTTAAATCCTGGTTTTTTGGTATTATTATTTTGAATTTTAAATTATTTTAGAGATTGAATAAATAATTTAAACTTTTTTCATGAGTTTTAAAGTAATTGATATAAATTTGGGTATAACCTGGAAAAATTACTTAATTATTCCTATTTGAAATAGGGAATCATGAAATTTAGAAACCTAATTTTGAAGAACATACTTAGAAACAAGTCAAGGACTTTCCCTGCAATAGTGGAGGTTGCTATTGGAATAGCTGCAGTGGTTGGACTGGGCCTTGTGACTGATGGTCTTGCATCTTCCACTTAAAAAGCTCTAACAGCAGGGGCAGTGGATTTTGCATTAGTTTCAGCAAATTCTGCAGGTATTGATGTCAAAAAAAGCGATACTCTGGGTTTAACTTTAATACGAAGTTTGATGGAGCAGATTGGAGGGAAACTCACAGTTAACAGCAGCCATGGAACTGGGGCATGCATAGTGTTTCAGGAGAAGAAACCTTAAAATGTTTAAATTTTTAAACATAAATTAAAATCCATGAACAAAACTGATATACTAAAAAAATATCTAAAAAATAGATTACATACTAAAAAAATAGAAAGAATGATACCAAACAGAACTGAAACTAAAAATATTTAAGGTAATCATTTGGGGCAATATTTCAGTTTCTCATTTTCGTCTGTTCAAGTTGGTTGTTGACCGTGTGAGATCTGAAAACTTCACGTCTGCAATCCACTTGGCTTTGCAATCGCATTCAAACTCTTCAAATTCCTTTGGAATGCTCTGCTCAAGGTTTGACCTGATTATCATGCTTTTCAGTTTGGAGTTGCATTTTTTACAGTTATAAGGTCCGCGTCTGGTTCCAAATGCGGAGGTGTCCATTATAACAGGGATTTTAACCGAGCTGCGCACTCTTTTTATGATCTCAATGACGCTCCATATCCATGGGGGCTGGTAGGATCCCTGCTTCCAAAGAAGCTCCATCAAAGTGCCCTTGTGGATGGTGGCAGGACAGAATGATATCCTGCTGGCTCCAACGCCTTCTGCGTATCGTGCAGATTCAACTGCCTCTTCAATTGCATCCTTTTCAGAAAGAAGTATGGGTTTTACGAAGAGATAGGCCTTTCCGTGCACGTTGTAATCTGGTCGCATTTCGTTTATGGTGCTAACTGCACGTTCGAAGTCTTCCCTTGTGAAACCCTTGTTTATCTTGTACTTTCGGGTGTAGTCGTTTGAGGTTTCAAGTCCCATTCCCACCTCGAATAACTTGTTTCCAAGTGCCTGGGAACATTCCTTCATAACATCTTCTGTAACGTACTCTGGCCTTGATTCAACAACAACCTCCTTAACGTTTTCTTCATCCTTTAAGATCCTTAAAATCTCATCCCTTGCAGCCTTTGGAACTTCATCCTCGTTTAAAAAACTTCCAGAAACGAAGATCTTGACCGCTGTTTTTTCAGCTATATCATGTTTTGCCAGACATTTCTTGAATATATCCACAAGTGTTGAGGCGTCAACATCTACGAGGGGTGAATCTGCAACGTAACTGCACATTGTGCATCCTCCAGAACCTGAAAGTGCCCATGCACATCCTGAGGTTGGAAGCACTATAAAAATTGCATTTCCCACCCCAGAGTAGAGCAGATCTTCACCGGACCAGCTTGCTGCCAGGTCGTAGGGCGATTTTTTTTCCATTTTTCCAATGGTGTCTTCTCTGATTTCATGCATTAAATTTTGTATTTCCATTTTTGACCATTTCCGATTTTTTTTGTTTCCCACTATTTCTATTTAGTATCTAATTAATTTCAATTGCAGTGGAATGATCTGGGGTAAAAACTTTCAGTAAAAGCTCTTTAGACAAATTTTGTATTTTAACACCTTAATTTCTTAACGAGTTTTAGTTGACCATTTTTTTAGTTTTAAAGGTTTTTTTGTTATGTAATAGATTAGTTTTAATAGATTATTGAGTTAAAAGTGTTAGATTATCTTAATTAATTATAAAATCTCAATTAATTATAGATTATTAAATTAATTGTTGATAAAGATGTAGGTGGCTGAACTTTTGAAGGAAATCAGAGGTCAAATCAATCCTTAACAAACACAAAAAGCGTGATGATTGATTTTTGGGAAATTACATCCTTAATCCATACGCAGGCTGTCCATTTAACTGCATCTACTGTTACATGCGTGGCAGCAAGTACGGTGGAGACCATGGATCTGAAGTGGCTTTGAAGATAAACGTGGTTCTCCTACTTAAACATCAGCTTAAAAACAGGGTCAAGCAGGAAAACGCGGTTTCATGGTTGTTGGATCTGCTGTAGAACCGTACCCTCCATTGAAAAGAGTTTAATGGTAACACGTGAAATTCTCTTTTTGCTCAAGCGTTACAGGTTTCCAGTTCATATCTGTACCAAGTCCAGTTTGATCTTGAGGGATCTGGATGTTCTCAATGAGATAAATAAGGATACAATCCTGCCAGATGATCTCAAGAAGCTAGAAGGTGGAGTCATAATATCATTTTCCTTTTCTACTTTAAATGAAGAACTGGCAAATATACTGGAACCAGGACTCCAAGTCCAATGGAACGCCTTGATGCCATGATAAATGCTGCAAAGGTTCATGGGGCTGAATATGTAATGTTTTCAGGTTTGACTCTTTACGGTGATAATCCAAGCGACTGCAAGACCATGTACTACCAATTTTTAGAGGATCACTTTCCAGAACTGGTTTCAAAATATAAAAAAACTTTTTTCAGGATCCTTTGCACCTTCAAAGCGTTATCAAAGGGATCTTGCAGGAAGGTACCATGAAATATCTGCAAAGTACCGTGTTAAAAACAGTATAATTTAACAATTTTTTGAAAACATGATGAAAATCAGCTTGAATGAAAATCAGAAACAACCATTAAAAATAAAAAAGGAGATAAGTAAGCTTAGAAGCTTGCTATAACTTCTCCGAGAAGTTTTATGGATTTTTCTTTGTCTTTCCCTATTGGAGAACCTGCAACGAACTGGGTAACTCCCATTTCTCCGAGTGCTTCTGCACGTTTGATGATGTCGTCTGGTGTACCAAATGCAGAGAATGCTTCCATGGCTTTGTCGTCCACAAGTCCCATTGCTCCACCGAAGTCTCCTTTAGCTAGGCAGTCACCGATTTTTCCGCCGAGTGCTGCGTCAAGTCCATGTCTTTCAAGAACCATAGGTGGTGCTCCTGCAGCTATGAATGCGACAACAATTGTTGCAGCTTTTTTAGCTTTTGCTGCGTCGTCGTCTACAGAACAACATGTGTATGCTGCAACGTCCACGTCTGAGATACTTTTTCCAGCAGCTTCTGCTCCTTTCTTGATCAGAGGAATTGCTGCTTCAAAGTCTTTAGGGTTTGATGCGTTGATCAATGCACCGTTGGAGAATCCACCAGCGGTTTCAAGCATTTTTGGACCCTGTGCTCCCATGTATATTGGTATTTTTTCCTGCACTGGTTTTGCACCCTGTAGGTTTGCGCCTTTATCTGTTTTTCCGCCTGAGAGTAGTGTGCTCATTTCAGCTATTGCAGCTTTAATTGTACTGACAGGTTTTACCCATTCAACTCCTAATGCCTCGAAGGTTGCTTTGTCACCAGGTCCAATACCCAGTGTGGCCCTTCCGTTTGATATTTCATCTATAGTTGCAACAGCTGATGCTGTTATTGCTGGGTTTCTTACGTAGGGGTTGGTTACACCAGGACCTAATTTTATGGTCTCTGTTGCATCTGCAATTAATGCAAGTGTTGCGTATACATTTTTGTTGTTGTAGTGGTCTGTAATCCACGTGTATTCAAATCCTACATCTTCTGCAAGTTTGACAAGCTTTACAATCTTGTCTAATGGTTCATTTGGAACGAATTCAATACCAAACTTCATGATTTATCACCTTTTTTAAATTTATTTACAGTATAAAAATATTTTGTGTTTTGATTGTAAACGAAAGATTTAAATAGTAGGCTTATGGAGGAAAGGGTGAACCAGTTAAACATAACCTGTAAATGGGGTGTGGATAAAGATTTAAAGCATTTAAAACGATTTTTTGTAATCCCTTGTATACTGGGCAAAAATTAGTGTCGTATAAAGAATACAAGAATGAGAATCAAAATTGAATAGAAATCAAAATGGAATAAAAAAATAGGGATCAAAAATTGGACTTACACTACGCATTTTGTATATGTAAGATTTGAGTCTTCAAAATCTAAATTTGATATTAAATATTAAATTTGGTATATTATACACTGGTATACACTGGGTACAGTGGTATACACTGGGCACCAGTTCTTGTGGTTTTTTTTGTAGTTTTTTCTGTTTTGTTTGTGGTTGTGTGGGTTGG
>ENA-UOOE01001705-UOOE01001705.1-fermentation-metagenome-genome-assembly--contig:-NODE-1705-length-17815-cov-19.499606_pt1 | contig 17815 bp, 17 predicted proteins | sample MGYA00245776_ERZ724021 | MGnify/ENA primary metagenome ERZ724021 (study PRJEB28704, sample SAMN03018321) | fermentation metagenome | biome: anthropogenic terrestrial biome; feature: soil... | reverse complement strand
CTCTGAGGTGTTGCTTACCGGATGCTCTGCGCTCCCAGCTGAGCTAATACCCCATGCGTTTTTTAAACAGCTTTATAATAATAGCATACCGGGCTGGAAAAATCAATACCAAACCGTAAAAAAATAATACAAAAGTCGCTGTGCCCGTTCTTAACTCGGCGCGTAAGGACTTAAGACACGCTTGCCAATACTTATATTGTTATGGTATACTGGGTAAATACATAATATAAAGTAAAAACAGACAATAATAACATAAATAGCTTCCCGGCATTTATATATGTTGTAAGATAACCGTATCGCGAGGTGACAGTATGGCTGCTTTTGACAACTTGTGCATGAATTGCATGGCCGATATAGGAGAAAATACGAAATGCCCGTACTGCGGCTTTCAAAAAAATAAACGGCAGACTGAAAACGCTTTGCCGTTCAGGTCGCTTCTCAAAGGCAGGTACGTGGCCGGCCGAGTAAAAAAAATAAACGGCGAGGGCTTTACGTATATTGCCTACGACACCGAGCGCGACGTCCCCGTGGAGCTGCACGAGTTTTTTCCGCAGTCGCTGTCGTACCGCGACGGTGAAACCGGTGATATACGTATAACCGGCGGAAAAGAAGTTGAGTTTGACAGATGCTTTACAAAATTTATTAATAACGCGAATAAAATAAATAAACTGCAGGACGTCGAAGCCATTACGCATGTAACCGACGTTTTCGAAGCAAACCACACGGCATACGCTGCCTTTGAGTGGGTAGAGCACGTGACGCTGCGCTATTTTACGGAGCACAGCGGAGGAAAACTTGGATGGAACGCCGTGCGCAGGCTGTTTATGCCTGTGCTTTCGGCGCTGTGCCTCCTGCACGGCCACGGCATAAGCCACCTCGGCATCTCACCTGACACGCTTTTCATAACCGGCGACGGCCAGATGGTGCTTTCGGGGTTTGCGATAGACTCAGTGCGCTGCGTCCAGCCGCAGTCCGCGCCCGACCTGGTGCCCGGCTTTGCCGCGATAGAGCAGTATGTCGCCGGTTCTACGCCGGGCGAGCCTACGGACGTTTACGGCTTTGCCGCTTCAATGCTTTTCGCGCTTACGGGCAAACCGCCGGCGGACTCAAAAAAGCGCCGCGCTAATTCACGCCTGCCGATATCAAATTCTGTTTTGCGTACATTGCCTGAAAATTCCGTTACGGCTTTGGCCGACGCGCTTCAGGTTTCACCCGAAAACAGGACGCAGACGTTTGTAAGGCTTAAAACGGAGCTTCTTGCCGAAACGGGTAAGAAAGCGCCCGAAAGCCGCCGGGACGCGGGCGTACCCACCGCGAAAGGGCAAAAGCGTAAACGCAGAAAAGAAGTGCCTAATTTTGTATGGGTGCTGTCTTCCTGCATCATAATGCTTGCCGTTTTCGCTGTAATAGGATTTTTTTGGGCGGCAAATTATCATAACGGCGCTCAGGAGCAGCGGCAGTCCGACGCGGAGGTGGTTTCAGCCGCTGCTTCTTCCGCAACGGCTTCCGGCGGCCTTACGGCTGCGTCAGGCGGCACCATATCGGCGCCGGACCTTGTGGGGCAGAACTATAACAAGCTGGTCTCGTCGTCTTCTGCATCATCAGGCGCGGCCGACTACCAGGTGCTCCTTTCGTCTAAGCAGTTCAGCGACACTATGCCCGAGGGATGCATAATTTCGCAGGACCCGCTTCCAAACTCTGAAATGTCAAAGGGAACCGCAGTGGTCGTTGTGGTAAGCGAAGGGGCGGCAGTGAGGACTTTGCCGGCCGTAACGGGGAAAACGCTTTCGGAGGCTTCCGCTTTGGTAACAGCGGAGGGGTTCGTCCCGACAAAGGACGAAGAGTACAGCGAGACTGTGCCGAAAGGGTATGCCGTAGGGTATAAGGACGTAAAGGAAGGCGATGAAAAGCCGTACGGTTCGCAGGTCGTCATTGTCGTGAGCAAAGGCCCCGCCGAAACTGAAAGCACCGGCTGATGCGCTTTAGCCGTGCGTTTATACAAAATGTCCGCCGCGGGACGGCTTTATTGTTATTGCAAAATATTATAACGGGTATTATAATATATACTTGTAGATGTATATCAATTTGTAAGTACAGTTAATTAAAACGGAGGAAAAAAGCGTGATAACAAAAACTTCAACTATCGGTGAAATACTCGATCTGGATGAAAGCACCGCACAGTTTTTTATGGAAATGGGTATGTTCTGCTTCGGCTGTCCCGCGGCGCGCGAGGAGTCGCTTGAGGAGGCCTGCGCCGTCCACGGCGTGGATTCCGATGAAATGGTGCAGAGGATAAATGAGCATCTCGCCGTTAAAAAGCAGTGATAGCGTGCGCATGGTATCTTTAGGCAGCCGGCTGCTTTTGTGCGCTTCTATGGTGCGCCGTTCAAGCAGGGCCGCGGACATAGGCACAGACCATGCCTACCTGCCTATATACCTTGTGCAGAACGGGCTTGTATCCTCGGTTATCGCTTCGGACGTGCGTGAAAAGCCGCTTAAAACAGCCGCAAGGAACATCAGACGTTTTAAAAGTGATATCATTACGGTAAGGCTTTCCGACGGCCTCTCGAATATCCTGCCGGATGAGGCAGATGATATAATCATAGCCGGCATGGGCGGGAAAAGTATAATAAATATAATAAAAAACGCTCCGTGGCTTAAGGACAGGTCAAAGCATTTGATAATCCAGCCTATGACTTCGGAGCCTGAGCTTCGTTTATTTTTGTCTCAAAACGGTTTTGCCGTTAAAAAAGAAATGGCCGCAGCGGAGGACAGGCACGTTTATACGGCTATGCTTGCAGCTTTCGGGCCTGAAAATATCCAAACCGGCGAGATATTCCCTTACGTAGGTAAAGTAAAGCCTGACACGCGCGCAAACAGGGCGTATATCGCTAAACAGCTGCACAGGCTGCAAAAACGCGCGGACGGCCTTCGAGTTTCCGGCAGCCTGCCTGAAGCTGAAAAAGCGGAAAAAATAATTTCGGAAATCAATAAATTACGGGGTGGTGTTTAACTTGAGTACCGTACATGATATTTACGTGTTTATAGACGGTTTCGCGCCGTTTAAGACAGCTATGGACTTCGACAATCCGGGCTTGCTTGTCGGGAGCGGAGGCACCGCCGTAAAAACAGCGCTCCTTTCGCTTGACATTACGCCGGATGTGGTGGACGAGGCCGCGCTTCTCGGCGCGCAGCTTATTATAAGCCACCATCCGGTTATTTTTAACCCACTTAAGGAGCTTGTCCCCGGGACAGCGCCTTTTATGCTTGTAAAGGCCGGCATAGCGGCTGTCTGCGCCCATACAAACCTTGACATGGCGCCGGGCGGGGTGAACGACTGCCTTGCCGCACGGCTTAAGCTTAAAAATATAAAACCGCTTGTTCTGTCGCAGAATTCCGGCCTGCCCGAAGCTTTGTACGGCGAAACAGCATGCGCCTTTGAGCCTGATGAATTTGCGGACTTTGTTAAGCAGTCGCTTAGCTGCGGCGGCCTTTCCTATACCGACGGCGGCAGTAAAATAACAAAGGTCGGCCTGTGCGGCGGAGGCGGCGCCGACATGGTTTACGATGCCGCCGCGCGCGGCTGCCAGGCTTTTGTCACAGGGGAAAGCAAACACAACATTTTAATAGACGCCTGCAGGTTAGGTGTAACCTTTGTGGATGCGGGCCATTTTTACACTGAAGACGTTGTCATTGAGCCGCTTATGAATAAACTGAAAAAGCAGTTCACGGACGTTAATTTTATCAAGTCAAAACGGATGCGGTGCCCCGTGAAATTCATATGATTTTTAGGGGGTATGATTAATAATGGCTTTGGACGGGATGTTCCTGCATCACTTGAAAAAAGAAATAGAGGGCGGCGCCATCGGCACACGTGTAGACAGGATATACCAGCCGGGGAAGGAAGAACTTGTTTTTGTACTGCGTTCACAGTCGGGCTGCCGCAGGCTGTTCCTTTCGGCACGTGCCGGCGGGGCGCGCATAAACTTTACGCTTTCTTCGCCCGAAAACCCGAAACAGCCGCCTATGTTCTGCATGCTGCTGAGAAAGCACCTTTCAGGTGCGAGGCTTTCAGCCGTCAGGCAGCCTGAACTTGAGCGCATGCTTATACTTGACTTCGACACCGTAAACGACTTCGGCGACAGGGTGACAAAGTCGCTTGCCGCAGAAATCATGGGAAAGTACAGCAATATAATCCTTATAGATGAAAATGGTAAAATAATCGATGCCATAAAACGCGTGGACGCGGGTATGAGCTCCGAACGTCTTGTGCTGCCCGGGCTTGCGTACAAAATGCCGCCTCCGCAGGGTAAGGTCTGCCTGCTTTCGTCAGATGCAGGCAGCATAGCAGAGCGGATAAAAAGCATACCGTCGGATATGAAACTTCCTAAAGCCCTCCTTTCGGCCACGCAGGGCATTTCACCTGTTGTATGCCGCGAATTGCAGTACATAACAGGCAGGGGATCGGAGCTTGACGTGCGCGGGATGGATGAAGCGCAGTTTGAAAGGCTCGGCTTTTTTTTAGGGCGGCTTGCTGAAACAGTGCGGTCATGCAGCGGCGTACCGTATATGGCGGTCGATGCCGTAACGAAAAAGCCGCTTGATTTTTCATTTATAAATATGCTACAGTACGGGAGCGGCGCTGCCGTAAGCCGGAAGGAAAGCTTTTCCGAACTGCTTGAGGAGTTTTACAACGGGCGCGACAGCATGGCGCGTATGCGCTCAAGGGCGCAGAACCTGCTGCGCGTGCTTACAACGGCTTCCGAAAGGCTTAGCCGTAAAATAAACGCGCAGTCGGCCGAGCTTAAAAACTGCTCTAAGCGCGGCGACTACCGCAAGCTGGGCGACCTGATAAACGCAAATATATATAACCTGAAAAAAGGGCAGAACGAAGCTGAGGTAGAGGATTATTACGATCCTTTGCTGCCAAAGGTAAATATAAAGCTTGACCCTCTGCTTACTCCGGCGCAGAATGCGCAGAAATATTATAAAGAATACAGGAAAGCCAAGACCGCCGAGAATGTTCTGCGGGTGCAGATTGAAAAGGCAAGGGGCGAGCTTGAGTATATAGACACTGTTTTTGACGAGCTGAGCCGTGCCGGAAGCGAAAACGACCTTGCGGAGATACGCGATGAACTCAAAGGGCAGGGCTATATCCGCGCGGTGGGTGCCGGCGCGCGCCGCGCTAAAAAAGCGCCTGCGCAGAAGCCGATGGAGTTTGTGTCGTCAGACGGCTTTACAATTTTAGTAGGGCGTAATAACTGCCAAAACGATATACTTACGTTAAAGCGCGCGGGAAAAGACGACATTTGGTTCCATACGAAAAATATTCCCGGCTCGCATGTCATACTTTTATCCGACGGGCGCGAAGCGACGAAGGAAGCCGTAAACGAAGCCGCGCGCCTTGCGGCGCGCTTCAGCAGGGGCAAAGGCTCTTCAAACGTGCCGGTTGACTACACAAAAGTAAGAAATGTAAGCAAACCTCGGGGCGCTAAGCCCGGCATGGTTATTTACGTTAAAAACAAAACGGTTTTTGTTTCACCTCAGAATTAGCCGAATTTCTTTTATAAATGCTTTTTATATAATCATTAACGGGAGAAAAATAATGGCCTGTTTTAAAGTCAAAAGCACACTCAGGAACACCGTGCTGTTCGGGCTTGCGCTCACGGCGATTGCGGCGGCCGGCATACCGGCGGTTGCGGGCGCCGGTTCGTTTGAAACGGCGTGCGACATGATGTTTTTCGCTAATATTCTTCTTAATATAGCAATTATAACCGACCTTCTCTGCAATATACGGCGGGATTTCCCGCTTTTAATGTTTGTATGCTCGTTCGACGTCCTCCTTTTAGGGCGCGTATACGTTTCTTTTTTAGGGCACCATTCCGACCTGCTGTATTACCTTGAGGCCGACAATTACGGGAACCTTTACAAGGCGCTGCAGGTAGTAACCATTTCGCTTTTAGCTGTTTATGCTGCGTACAAGCTTGCCGCGCCTTTCTTCTCAAAACGTGAGCACTTGCTTAAAAGCGACGGGCTCAGGGCGTTCCCGCAGAAGGACTACGTACCGGTTGTAAGGCAGCTTAGCGTTATAGTCCTGCTTGTAAGTTCGCTTGCGTATTTTTATATCTTGCTTGCGGCTATAATGAATGTTTTAAAGAACGGGTATTTAGGCTCTTTTACGCAGAAAGCGCAGAGCATACCGACGGTCATAAGCAGGCTCTCCATGTTTTTTCCGCCGTCGTTCGCTGTCTTTCTCGCGACTATGCCTGACAAAAAGCAGATGCGCTTTCCTTTTGCCGTTTACATCATTTACATGTTCGTGTCGCTTCTTACGGGGCGCAGGAACACTTTCGTGTGCGAAGCTTTTATGATAATCATTTATTTTGTCCTTCGCGACAACCTGCTTGAGAAGGACAGGCGCGTTTTTAAAAAGCGCTCCGTCGTGCTTGCCCTGGTTTTACTCATACCTGTTGTTTACCTTTTACAGATTTTTGCGGAAGTGCGCACGGGGTTTTTCGACCCTAAAAAAAGTTTCGGCTATATAATGATGAACTTTTTCAATTCGCAGGGCGCGACCTTCCGTGTAGTCATACAGACTGTTAACAGGTGGGACTTTTTTAACCATAATGTTTCGTATAAGTTCCTTTACTACCCTTTTGAACTTTTTGTACACAACAATGTAGTCACGCGTAACTTGTTTGGGTTAAGCCCTATAATAGAAGTGCAGACGCCGCTTTTCGCGCGTACTACCCATAACTTTGCCCACGCGCTTACTTACATGGTTGACCGCAGCAGGTACATTGCCGGCGGCGGCTTCGGCACTTCTTTTGTCGCCGAAGCGTACGTCGCCTACGGCATGCCGGGGGTTGTTGCAGTAAGCGCGCTTATAGGCGTTATTTTCCGTTTCTTTTCTTCCATGCTTTCACGTTCATGGGTAGTAGTCGCCATTAGCCTTCTCGCCGTAAAGGATCTCGTGTACATTCCGCGCAGCTTTGCCTTCCTGTGGGTTACAGATGTTTTTAACATAACTTATTTATGCTTTTTCATGGCGCTTTACATTGTTGCGCTTTTTACCGTTAAACGCGGCACGCACGTAAGGCGGGTTAACGGTACAGGTAAAGAAACGGCAGTTTCTGGGGAAGCGCCTTGAACCTTCTCGTTTTGCTTACGTCCTCTTTCCCGTATGGGAAAGGGGAGGAGTTTTTGGCTAACGAATTAAACTATATAAGCGGCTTTGACAGGGCTGTTGTCTGCCCGTGCGGAGTAAAACCAGGAGACATACAGACAAAGCGCCTTAAAAGCGGGATGGAATGTTTTCCTGTGTCAGGCTGCGGCGGTTCTTATGCACGTGTTATTTTCAATAAAAATGTTATTAAGGAAATGGCGTCCCTTTTGTTTTCCGGCAGGTTTTATGCCGGGCGCGCGCACGAACTGCTTTTTTTTGCTAAAAACGCCGCCAATATTTATGCTTCGCTTAAAAACCTTCCGTACTTAAAAGATGCTGGCAGCGTGACTATATACAGCTACTGGTTCTACGATGAAGCTGCCGCGGGCGCACTCCTTAAAGGCTGCCTTGAAAAACACGGCAAAAGGGTGAGGCTTGTTTCACGCGCCCACGGGTTCGACATACACGCCGAACGCGCGAAGTACGGGTACCTTCCCATGCGCAGTTTCCTTTTCAAAAACTGCGACCGCGTTTTCCCGTGCTCTTTTGACGGCGGCGCCGTACTCAAAAAAGAGTTTCCAGCTTATGCTGACAAAGTAAGGGTCAGCCGTTTAGGCACTGAAGACCATGGCGTAAAATACGGTTCACGGAAAAAATTCCGCATTGTATCATGCTCGTATATCGTTCCCGTTAAACGCCTTAACCTTATAGCGGAAGCGCTCGGAAAAGCTGATTTTCCCGTAATCTGGACACATATCGGTTCAGGGCCGCTTGAGCAAGAGGTCCGGTCGGCCGCCGCGGCTTTGCCTGAATGTGTGCGGTGCGAATTTAAAGGCGCTATGGAAAACGCCGAAATAATGGACTACTATAAAAAAAGCGATATTTCCGTATTTGTTAACGTAAGTTCAAGCGAGGGCATACCTGTTTCCATTATGGAGGCCTGTTCTTTCGGCATACCTGTTGTGGCGACAGGCGTAGGCGGCACGCGCGAAATAGTACGCGAAGGTGAAAACGGCTTTTTACTTGATAAGGACTTTACCGCAGATGAATTCATTGATAAATTGAAGGCGGTAAGGGATTTAAGCGATACGGAGTATGAACGTATGTGCAAAAAATCGCGGCTGATATGGCAGGACGGGTTCAGTGCGGAAAAGAATTACGGCGAATTTTACGGGGTGCTCGCTAAATGAAACTTTTATATCTTACTTTCCAGGAAGATGCGCCGCTTTACCTCGGCGTGACGAGAAAAATCGCCGGCCAGGCGCGCGCGTTTGAAAAACTCGGCTTCGACGTCACTTACACGCTGTGGGGCGGCGGCAGTTTCCGCTTTTATTCGGGCGGAAAAACAGAAGAAGTTAAAATAACTTCTTCACGCAAAATGATGAAAACCTTTGAAAGCATAGCTGAAAACTACATCTCAAAGCACGCTTTCGACGTGATATATTTCAGGCTGGACAGAATAAGCTTCGGTGTTATAAATTTGTGCCGGTTTGCAAAAAATAACGGTACGGGACATGTTATAATAGAAATTCCGAATTACCCTTATTTAAAGGATTATATCAGAAATATAAAAAATGTTAAGCCTTTTAAGCGCCGCGCGGTAAACGCCGCTAAAGTTCTAGCTACAGCCGCCGGGGACAGGCTGTCGGGGCTTTTCCTCAGAAAAGCGGCTGACGCCGCGGTCCTTATAGGAGACAAGGCGGAGAGCTTTTTCGGAGTGAGGGCCGTCAATATAAACAACGGCATAAACGCCGAAGAGTTTTCATGCGTTAAAAGGAAGGATTCCGGCGGCATAGTCATGGTAGGCGTAGCGGGCACTCTTTGGTGGCAGGCGTATGACCGCGTGCTCGAGGGCATGTGCGAGTACAAGAAGAATAAAGCCTGCGGCGCTCCGGACATCCATTTCACACTTGTCGGCGGGGATGAAAAAGAAATGCCGGCTTTTTGGGAACAGGTAAAAAAGTACGGCCTGCAGGACGACGTCGACTGCCCTGGGTTTAAGTCGGGGGCCGAACTGAAAAGCATATATTCCGAAGCGGACGTGGGTATATCGTCGCTCGGCTGTTACCGGCGGGGGCTTAAGTACTGTTCGTCGCTTAAAGCGAGGGAGTACTGCGCCGCAGGGCTGCCGTTTGTTTATGCTTATGAGGACGACGACCTTAATGGGGACCTGCCTTTCGCGCTTAAGTTCCCTAACGACCCTACGCCTATAGACATAGATAAAGTTGCCGCGCTGGTGTCGGCGTGCAGGGCTGACCCGCTTATATGCATGGCGGAAAAAGAGTTTGCGCGCAGCCATTACGACTGGGTGCCTATTATGGAGCGTGTGCTGGCATTTGCCGGTATAAACATAAATTAAAAGATTTTTCGGAGGATGACATATGGAGATGTCTGTAAGTTTTACTGAAATTGAACATTTCTTCAAAAGGACAAAGCTCAGGTTTGTCATAGTAGTGCTGCTTTTCGGCATAGTTTTCGGTTTGGCACCCCTTAAGCTTGTAAAACAGAAATATACCGCAACCGCTTCTTTTGTCATGTACTGCGGCGTGCCTGACGGTGTCGACAGCGACTACCACCTGCAGTATACAAACATACTTTACAGCCGTGTGCAGAGCGCCGTGGCGCTTGCGCTCAGCAACAACCTTCCCGCCGAAGCGGCACAGAAGGTAGGTGTAAACAAATCGCTTGTTTCCAGCATAACAGCCGAGCAGGAAAATTCCTCGCCGGTCGTAAAGCTGACGCTTACGTCTACCGATGCCTCAAAGGCGGCGCCGTTAGCCGACGCGGCCGCTGAAATTTTAGCTCAGCAGATGGTGGATGAATTCCCGTCGCCGAAGCTTACGGCTACCGTTGTAGACAAAGCCGTGCCTGCCGCGGCAAAGTCAAGGAAATCCGTGATGGTTAAAGACGGCATCCTCGGCCTCATAGTCGGCTTTATAATTTACGGCTGCGCCGGTATCATAGCTGTAATAAATGACAAAACGGTACGCAGCGGTTCCTTTGCGGCAGAAAACCTCCATACGAGGCTTTTAGCGGAAATACCGGAAAAAGGGAAAGACGACTCTTTCAGGCGTATGCGTTCGTCGGCCCTTGAGCAAGGAGGTAAGGGGAAAAGCTTCCTTGTGACCGACGCAAGCGGCCATTCCTCGGCGGCTGCGGTGGCGGCGGGCTTTGCAAAGGCGCTTTCGCTCGGCGGCAGGCACGTGCTGCTGCTGGACGCTGACTTCAGGGCAGCGGGCGCGTCTGAGATTTTCGGCATTAAAAGCGGTAAAAATGCCGTTGACGTACTTAAGGGCGCGTGTCCCTTTGCCGATGCGGTAAAAAGTTCCGGCGGCATAGACGTGCTGCCGGCGGCTGAATACACAGGCGGCGACCCGTCCGACCTTTTCTTAGGCGGGGCTTTTAAACAGCTGATTGAAAAAGCTGAAAGCATATATGACTGCGTAGTAATATCCGCGCCGCCGGAAAACAAATATCCGGATGCGCAAAGCATGGCGGCGTTCCCCGGGTGCGTCGTGCTTACGGCGAAGTGCGGCTTTACCCCTTATAACGAACTTAAGACGTCGTTTGAAAGGCTTCAAACAGCAGGCGGAAATATAATAGGCATAGTGACTACAGGGAATTGAACGCTGTAAGCTGCCGCATGCAAAGTAATGCCTGCGGCAGCGCGGCAGGACTGGCGCGGCCCGGCGGCTGCTGTTAATATATTGACAATTAATAACCTGCCCGTATATAATAGCTGCGCGGGAAACTGCAAAATATAATAAGGAGCGTAAAAAGATGAGAACTACCAAAAAGCTTACGTCACTTTTCCTGGCATTGCTTTTCGCGCTTTCAGCGTCAGGCTGCGGGAGTAAACAAAACGTTTCTTCTGATGTAACGAACAGTAAAAAGGGTTCATCGGCCTCATCCGCGGCCGTGCAGTCCGAAAAGACCGTGGCGGTGGCCGCGCTTAAAGGCCCTACCGGCCTCAGCATGGCAAAACTTATGGACGACAGCAAAAGTAAAAAAACAAAGGCAAATTATAATATAAGCCTTGTAAGTTCACCCGACGAGATAGTGTCGATGATTACCGGCGGCAAAGCCGACGCGGCGGCTTTGCCGACTAACCTCGCCGCGGCGCTGTACAACAAGACAAGCGGGAACGTGCGGATGGCGGCGGTTACGACGCTTGGCGTTTTGTACCTGCTTACAAGCGGCGAAGATATCTCCGGTATAAAAGACCTTAAGGGAAAGACCGTTTACCTTACGGGCCGCGGAGCAACCCCGGAGTATGCTTTTGACTATATCCTCAAACAAAACGGCCTTGCTGCCGGCAGCGATGTGAAAACTGTTTATGAGTCCGAGCACGCAGGGCTTGCCGCAAAAATGATAGCGGGAAGCGTAAAGATTGCCGTACTGCCGGAGCCTTTTGTAACGCAGGTCCTTATGAAAAATAAAGATGTGAAACGTTCCTTAGACATTACTGAAGAATGGGACAAAGCTTCCGGAGGGGAAAGCGTACTCTCCATGGGATGCCTTGTAGTAAGTAAAAAATTTGCCGCGGAAAATAAGGGCACGCTCGACACGTTCTTGGATGAATATAAAGCGTCGGCTTCATATGCCGATACAAATACCGAAGAAACGGCCGCGCTTTCGGAAAAATACGGTATAATGCAAAAGGCCGTCGCTGAAAAAGCCATCCCCAACTGCGGCATAGTTTATATTGACGGTGATGAAATGCAGAGCAAAATACCGGCTTTTTTGCAGATACTTTATAAGGCCAATCCAAAATCTATCGGAGGGAAACTCCCGGATGACAATTTCTATTATAAAAAGTAAAACCGGCCCGAGAGCCGCCCGTAAAATTTTTTCCGCAGTGCTTTGGCTTGCGCTGTGGCAGCTGCTGTGCACTGCGGTGAAGCAGGAGATACTCGTGGTATCTCCTGCTCGTGTTTTTTTAAGGCTCTGCATACTTGTGCAGGACGCGGCGTTTTGGCTTACTGTTTCAGGCACGCTGGAAAGGGTAGCCTTAGGTTTCGCGGCCGGCGCGGCCATTGGGGCGCTGCTGTCGGCGCTTACCGCGGTTTCGGGTTTACTGTATGATATATTTCACCCGATTGTAGAAATAATAAAAGCTACTCCCGTGGCTTCATTCATAATTTTACTTCTTGTATGGACTGGGGCCGAAAACGTACCGGCCATTACTTCAGCGCTTATCGTTATTCCCGTAGTCTGGGAGAACGTTTCGGAGGGTATACGCAAAACAGATGCCGGCCTGCTTGAGATGGCGAGAGTTTTCCGTTTTGGCCGCGTAAAGGCCATACTCAAAATTTACGTGCCGTGCACCATGCCGTATTTTACCGCGGCATGCGCCTCCGGCCTCGGCTTTGCATGGAAAGCCGGCGTCGCTGCCGAAGTGCTCGCAAATCTTCCGCTTTCCATAGGCGGGCAGATATACGACGCTAAGATATATTTGGACACGGTAAACCTTTTTGCGTGGACGGCGGTAGTCGTGATTGCGAGCGTCGCGCTTGAGACCGCTCTAAGTAAGGCTGCTTCACATATACGGAAAAAACGTGGCGGGGAGAGTTATGGGAATCAGTATAAATAACGCATCTAAAAAATTCGGCGGAAAGCCCGTCCTCGACGGCTTATCGCTTGAACTGCCGCAGAACGGCACTGTGTGTTTTTTCGGGCCGTCAGGCTGCGGAAAAACTACGCTTTTGAGGTGTATCGCGGGCCTTGAGAAACTTGACGCCGGCACTGTTTCTGGCGTAAAAGGGCAAAAACTCTCTTTCCTTTTTCAGGAGGACAGGCTGCTGCCGTGGTGTACGGCCCAAGAGAACGTCGCGGCTGTGCTGGCATGCGGTAAAAAGGAGCGCTGCGCAAAGGCCGGGCAGTGGCTTGGGGCGGTGGGGCTTGCGGACTCCCTTGCGCTTTACCCAAGGCAGATGAGCGGGGGCATGCGCCAGCGGGCCGCGGCGGCACGCGCGCTTGCATACGGCGGGGACGTGTTTTTTTTAGACGAGCCGTTCCAAAAACTCGACGGTGAAAACAAGCGGAAACTTATGGAGCTTTTCAGGAGACGGACCGAAGGGAAGCTTACGCTGCTTGTGACGCACGATATGGATGAAGCGCTGCGGCTTGCGGGTACGGTTTATGTCCTGAGCGGGCCTCCGCTGCGTATTGCCGGTGCTAAAAAATGCGGTATTTGATTTGACGCCGATGAATAATAGCACGGCACTTTATTTTTTTACGGTTTTATGGTATACTTACACGGTTATGAACAATAAGCTGGGGTTTAATTCCATAGGCACAATTTTGAATATTTATTGGAGTAAGTAATATGAAGAGCAGAAAAATAAATTTTAAAACTATTATACCGCAGATAATCATAGATGCCGTTTGCGTTTTTTTCAGTTACTGGATTGCGTTCAGACTGCGCTATGAAGGTATAGGCTGGCCTACCCCGATGGCCGACAGGGTTGCGTTCAACGTTTCCATTCCGTGGATGACGCTCATATGCATAGCTGTTTTTACGCTTTTCCGTTTTTACAGCACAATGTGGCAGTTCGCGAGCTTTGACGAACTGCTTCAGATATTTTACGGGACTACGGTTTCGTGCGTTTTATGTACGGTCGCGGGATATGTTATCTTCCCTAAAGCGCTCAATGTCATAAGGTTCCCAAACACCGTTTACTTCATGGGCTGGATACTGATATTGTTTTTTGTGGGTACATCACGTTTCAGCATCCTCTTTATGCGCAGAGTAAAGAGGAAAAAGCAGATGAGCGGTTCTCAATATACCCAAAGCCGCGTTATGGTAATAGGCGCCGGCGAGATGGGCTCTATGGTCATAAAAGACATGAAGTCTTCGCCAAAATCCAAAGGAATACCGGTAATCGCCATTGACGACGACAGGAAAAAACGCGGCACGCGCATACACGGGGTAAAGGTTGCCGGCGGGCGTGAAAGCATACCTAAAATAGTGGCAAAGTACAGCATAGACCAAATTATTCTTGCCATCGCCACGGCTACAAATAAAGACAAACATGAGATTTTTAATATATGCGCAAAAACCGGCTGCCGCCTCAGAACCATACCGGCCCTGTATGAGATACTTGAGGGCAACGCAGACCCGCTTAAGGTCCGCGACGTTAACATACTCGACCTTTTAGGGCGTGACGAGATACACCTTGACATAGCAAAAGTAAGCGATTACCTTGAAAACAAAACCATACTCGTAACAGGCGGCGGCGGCTCGATAGGAAGCGAGCTCTGCCGCCAAATAGCGCATTTTAACCCTAAGAAGATCATTGTACTTGAGATTTATGAAAATAACGCTTACGACCTGCAGAACGAGCTTTTAAGGAAGTTCCCTAAGCTTGACATGGAGGTAATCATCGGCTCAGTAAGGGACAAGGCGCGTATAGAACATATTTTTTCTACGTTCCGCCCAGATGTGGTTTTCCATGCGGCCGCGCATAAGCACGTTCCGCTTATGGAGCTCAGCCCTGGCGAAGCTGTGAAAAACAATGTGTTCGGCACTCTTAACGTCGCACAGGCATGCGACAAGTACGGCGTCGGCCATATGGTGCTTATCTCTACTGATAAGGCCGTTAACCCGACTAATATAATGGGCGCCACAAAGCGTATCTGCGAGCTTATCATCCAGTACTACAGCCGCAGGAGCAAAACCGACTTTGCTGCCGTAAGGTTTGGCAATGTGCTTGGCAGCAGCGGCAGCGTCATACCGCTTTTTAAGCGGCAGATTGCCGAGGGCGGCCCTGTGACCGTAACGCATCCTGATATAGTGCGTTACTTTATGACCATACCTGAGGCCTCAAGGCTTGTCATACAGGCCGGAGGCATGGCTAAGGGCGGGGAGATATTTGTCCTTGACATGGGCCAGCCTGTAAAAATAGTGGATTTGGCAAGGAACCTGATACGCCTTTCAGGGCTTGAGCCTGACACAGACATAAAGATAAAGTACACAGGACTCCGCCCCGGCGAAAAGCTGTACGAGGAGCTTTTGCTTGACAGCGAGGGCGGATGCCGCAAAACATCGCACGAGCTCATTTATATCGGCTCGCCGATACCGTTTAACGAAGAAACTTTTATCGCCGATATTGAAAACCTCAGGAAGGTAGCCGGCGTTGACAATATAAAGATGATGGAAGTCATACACAGGCTTGTTCCTACGTATTCGGGCCATGCTGAAAGGACGGATCTTTTGGCGTAACAACATGCATTTGACAACTGCTGCCATAAGCTGGTAAAATAAAGTGCCGGTTTTATACCCGGATGTTTATGGCAGGTATTTTGTGTACAAAATTAGGAACAGGGATGATGATTTTGCTCAGGAGCATGACGGGTTTCGGCAGGGCTGAAAAAGTGGTAGGCGGATATGACATTACGGTTGAGATAAAGGCTGTTAACCATAGATTTTTTGATTTCAGTTCACGTATAACCCGCGGGTACGGCTTTTTGGAAGACAAAATAAAAACTTTTGTGCAGCAGTATGCCGAACGCGGCAAATTTGATGTTTTTGTGTCGCTCGAACCGTCACGGGAAACCGGAGTGCAAGTTTCCGTCAACAAAACGTTAGCGTCAGGTTATGTTACGGCGCTGCGCGGGCTTAGTGAGGAATACGGCCTGAAGGATAATATTTCGGCTGCTGACATCGCCCGTTTTCCGGATGTTTTGAGTATTGGCAAACCGGCTGAGGACGAAGGGGAAGTTTGGCTTAAAGTGCGTGAAGTCACAGGCGCGGCAATGGAGTCAATGCTGCAGATGCGCATGGCCGAAGGCGGGCGCCTTAAGGATGACCTGTCAAAAAGGGCGGACAAAATACTTTCCATAGTTTCGGAAATAGAGAAACGTTCGCCGGAAACAGTTGCAGAGTACGAAGAAAAACTCAGGCAGAGGCTTAAAGACATGCTCGGTGACATAAAGATAGACGAACAGCGCATACTTACCGAAGCGGCGGTTTTTGCCGACAGGGTTTCTGTTACAGAAGAAACCGTGCGCCTGCGCAGCCACATAAAGCAGTTTGGCAGCATGCTTGAGTCTGATGCAGCTGTAGGGCGCAAGCTCGACTTCATAGTGCAGGAAATGAACAGGGAAGCCAATACCATAGGCTCAAAGTGCGTTGACGCGGCCATCGCGCATTATGTAGTAGACATGAAATCTGAAATTGAAAAAATACGCGAACAAATTCAAAATATAGAATAAACATATAAAATACGTTATATAACATTTAAAGGCGGGGTATATTTATGAAACTTGTCAATATAGGTTTCGGCAATATGGTTTCGCTCGAGAGGCTTATTTCCATCGTAAGCCCTGAGTCGGCGCCTATAAAGAGGATTATACAGGACGCTAAAGACAGCGGAATGCTGATAGATGCCACTTACGGTCGCAGGACGCGTGCGGTTATTATAATGGATAGCGGCCACGTCGTGCTTTCGGCCATTCAGCCGGAAACGGTGGCAAACAGGGCAAACAGCAGGGACGATGACCTTGACGGGGAGGACATAATCGAAAATGAGTGAGAACGGCCTTCTTGTAATACTTTCCGGCCCTTCCGGAACAGGTAAGGGGACGGTGCTGAAAAAGGTTTTGTCATCACGTAAAAACACTATGCTTTCGGTTTCAGCTACGACGCGCAAGCCGCGCGACGGAGAAAAAGACGGAGCCGACTATTATTTTATGACGAGAGAAAAATTTTTGCGGATAAAAGAAGACGGCGGCATGCTTGAAAGCGCGGAGTACTGCGGCAACTTTTACGGAACGCCGCTTGCGCCTATAAAGGACTGGACGTCCAAGGGTGTTGACGTAGTTTTGGAAATAGACGTGCAGGGAGGCTTCCAGGTTAAAAACAAAGTAAAAGATTCGGTTGGTATTTTTATTTTGCCGCCGTCTATGGAAGCCCTCGGGCACAGGCTGCGCAAACGCGGTACGGAAGAAGAAAGCGCGGTGCAGAGCAGGCTTTCGGCGGCACGCCTTGAAATAGCGAAAGCCGTGAGTTATGATTATGTTGTTGTAAACGATGAAATCGAAAAAGCTTCCGATATGGTTTGCCGCATAATGGATGCGGAAAAGCTGAGGGCCGCGCGGAATGAACATTTAATTGAGAGGGTGCTTAAAAATGATTAAACCGATTTCGGATGATCTTCTTTCAGAAAAACAGCAGAACAGGTACGCGCTCGTGATAGGCGTTTCTAAAAGGGCGCGCATGATAACGGAAGACGCAAGCAAAAATAAAGAAGTTTTGGACGATAAGCCGGTAGAGATAGCCGTGCAGGAGCTTTTAAACCATAAGTATACGCTCCAAAGGCCGGACGGAAAACAGTAAAAATGGCTTGTGTAGCCTTGACGGGGAGTGTTGGCTGGTGGCATTGATTGCGGAAGTAGCGGTGGAAAACACCGCGTATTCGTTTGATAAGGCATTCAGCTATTATGTCCCGCAAAATCTTTGCGATTTAGCAAAGACCGGCTGCCGCGTCCTTGTGCCTTTCGGTGCTTCAAACGCCAAAAGGCAGGGCGTAATACTTAAAATCTGCGGCGGCGGTGCCGCAGGCCTGAAAGCTGTCTTTTCTGTTCTTGACAGGGAACCTTTGCTTACCGATGAGGCCGTAAGCCTTGTTTTTTGGATAAAGGAACACT
>ENA-UOOE01001703-UOOE01001703.1-fermentation-metagenome-genome-assembly--contig:-NODE-1703-length-17830-cov-3.751392_pt1 | contig 17830 bp, 18 predicted proteins | sample MGYA00245776_ERZ724021 | MGnify/ENA primary metagenome ERZ724021 (study PRJEB28704, sample SAMN03018321) | fermentation metagenome | biome: anthropogenic terrestrial biome; feature: soil; material... | reverse complement strand
TAAAAAGTATAACATAAAGGAGCAATCTGTACTTATACAGACTTGTCCGATTCAAACTGACCTTGATAACAAAGTGTTGTTGAGGTCGGCTTTTTAATTTTCAAATATCTTAGACAAAAAAGCCCATTGTAAAATAATTGTTGGACAAAAAAAGAGAAAAATATATAGAGATTTATCCTCCATCTGATATAATAGTAATCGACTAAATTACGAACATTTTGGAAAGTTCTTTAATGATTCGACATAATTATCTGGAGGCAAGTAGAAGCACAATGTACAAAACACTTAAATCATATTTGAAAACAGATAGAAAATTTTTAGGGAGTATGCTTAAAATAGCTCTACCTATTATGATTCAAAATTTGGTGACATCTTCACTGAATATGGCAGATACCATTATGGTAGGAAAATTAGGGGAAACAGAAATAGCTGCTGTTGGAATAGCTAATCAATACTTTTTCTTTTTTACTATGATACTTGTCGGCTTATGCGGAGGATGCAGCGTTTTTATTTCACAATACTGGGGCAAGAGGGATTTTACAAATATTAAAAGAATGCTTGGATTAGGATTAGTATCTGTTTTGTTTATTTCTATAGTTTTTATGGCAGCAGGGTTTATTAATCCGGGTAAAATAATCTCAGTTTTTAATAAAGATTCTACAGTTGTTGAGCTGGGAGGAGGATACTTATTTATAGTATTATTCAGCTATATTTTTACAGCAATAACCTTTATATATAGTTATTCTTTGCGTTCAATAGGAAATACTGTTGCACCTTTGATAGTTAATATTGCGGCACTTTTATGCAATGTATTTTTTAATTATATTCTCATATTTGGAAAATTCGGTGCTCCTGCCTTAGGAGTAGAGGGGGCAGCAATTGCCACATTAATAGCAAGGGTAGTTGAAACGATAATACTTGTGTTTTTAGTTTATAAAGATAATGGAGTACTTGCAGCAAATTTAACAGAACTAAAAGATATAAACTTGGATTTTGTTAAAAAATCCTATAAGATTATTGTACCTGTTTTATTAAATGATGTATTATGGGCAATGGCCAGCCTTATTTATTCAGTTGTTTATGGCCGTATGGGTACAGGACCTACAGCTGCCGTTCAAATAACCAACACTGTAAGTAATATGTTTATGGTAGTGACCTTTGGAATGGCAAGTGCATCCGCTATAATGGTTGGCAATAGTATAGGAGAAGGAAAAGAAGAACAAACTATTGATTATGCTAAAAAATTTATGGGAATTTCTTTATATGTCAGTATTATTTTAGGAGCAATTTTGGCATTAACTTCTCCACTTATATTAGGATTGTTTAATGTTTCAAATGAAGTAAGAAGAAGCACTTTAATTATGCTCTATATTATTTCTTTTATATTTATTGTCAGATTTTTGGGGATGGTAATTATAGTCGGTATTTTACGCGGCTCGGGAGATGCAAGGAGCTCACTTATAATAGAAGGGTCAACCATGTGGTTTATAGGTGTTCCTTTAACAATTATGGGTGCATTTTTGTTTAAACTTCCCGTTCACCTGGTATATGCATTAGCAATTTTAGAAGAAGTAGCAAAATTATTCTTAGGTTTAATAAGATTGAAATCAAGGAAGTGGATAATCAACATAACATAAATAATTATGGCTTGCCACAAGGAATGATTAATAAAAAAGGGTATTTCTATAAAAGATATTATGATGGCGGCGGGGAAGAAATAAAGTTAACCCCAAGTCAATATTATGAAAATTCGTATACTTCGAAGACTTCATTAATTTAGCTGAAATTGGATACAATCAGGTATTAAGCAGCGGTAATATGATTGAAAATCAATTTGAAGTTTATGACAATGCAATTGCCAACATTCGTTCAGCTTTATATATAGCAAAATTATAGCCTTGCTATACATAATTTTAATTTTAAGGATGAAAAGATTCTTATGAATCATGTTATTATACCACCGGGCAAAGTGTTTCCAAAGCATCCAACTGATGCGACAGTATATACTTTAATAATTCGGGGAGAGCTTAGTGCGGCAATTGAAAATAACGGACCTAAAACCTTCAATGCAGGTCAATTAGTCAATATTCCCAAAGGCGTTCTTACTGAGTTAGGCAATCGAGGAGATGAATCTGTAGAATTGTTAGTTGTTAAATATGGATATAACTAAGAACATAGGTAATTTATAGTAAAATGCAGCAGACAAATTGTAAATGAATACGAGAATGAGTGATAAAAGATTGAGGGGTATCTTATGTATACGATGGATGAACTAAAGAAGTTTTGCTATGGATGTCATAAATGCAGATTGGCTGGAACAAGGAATAATGTAGTATTTGGAGAAGGATATGAGAATGCTGATATAATGTTTGTAGGAGAAGGCCCCGGATATTACGAGGATATTCAAGGACGCCCATTTGTAGGTAAGGCAGGGCAGCTTCTTGATAAAATGATTGAAGCAATAGACTTTAAACGAAATAATGTATACATAACTAATGTTGTAAAATGCAGACCTCCGGAAAACAGAAATCCTCTTGAGGACGAATGCGGTAAATGCCTGGATTATCTAAGGTGGCAGGTTAAGTTGATTAAACCAAGAATTATTGTATGTCTTGGAGCAGTATCTGCCAAAAACCTCATAAGTCCGGATTTCAGTATCAGCAGACAAAGAGGGCAGTTTGTAAAAAAGGGAAATATTTATTTTATGCCTACATATCATCCGTCATATTTGTTAAGAAACGAATTAGCTAAGAAGGATTCATGGAATGATTTTAAAAATATTGCTGCAAAAATCAAGGTATTACAAAAGTAGTATGGCTAAGCTTTAATTTATTAATATAATGGTAGCAACTGCATCATGTGGTATATTAGTCGTAAAGTTTTTAAATTAAATATTATAATTTTGCTATATATAAAGCTGAACGTATATTGGCATTGATTATTGTAACATCTATAAATTTTTTATTTAATTCGTTCTTTATTGTTTTTATAAAGTTAAAATAATCACCGCCTTCAAGCCATTCTGCTATATCGGTAATTAAGCCTCGATGTTCATTGTAATCATAAATTATAACAAGGTGTTTTGTAATTCTTTTCATTTCATCAAACATTATTTGCCGTTCATTTTTACTAAGACCGTGAGCAACAAAGGAAGATATGGAAACATCAAAGCTTTTATCAGCAAAGGGTAGTCCGGTCAGCACATTTGCTTCAATGAATTTAATGTCCTTGCCTATTGATTTTTTCTTTGCAGTTTTAATCATTCCTTCCGCAAGGTCAATTCCTGTTACAGTTAAGCCCTGTTCATAAAACACATTGCACATTGCCCCGGTACCACAGCCTATATCTATTATATTTTCATAATTTGACAAGTCAAATCGGTTTTTTAAATTATTAAAAATATGTGTAAAATGTTTTACTTGAATATTGAAAAACAGTCCGTATATTGATGAAATATTGTGAAAAAGCGAGTCCTCTCTTCTCAAGTTTATCTCCTTTTAATAAAATTATTTAGACAGAGCTATTATACCCGATTGGTGACTGCTCAATCAATGTTGATTTCCTTAAATAGCTGATGAAAATGAGGAATATGCAAATAATTTTGAGGGAGTTTTTTATTAATAATATTTCTTGACATTAAATTTTTATTGGATTATTATTAAAAAACAGAAATTGGCAAATTATTCACATTGTATAGAATTAACAGAAGTATACAAGGTTTTTTATTTGATAGGTCATAATTATTCAAAAATAAAATTAAAATTAGTAAATTATAGGGGGTTATTATGAAAATCGGAATAATAGTTCATTCCAAAACGGGAAACACATTACATGTAGCACAAAAGATTATGGAAAAGCTTAAATCAGATGGCCATTTGGTATCTATAGAACAAATTATAGCAGATAATGATGGTGAAATAGACATTAAGAAGATAAGGCTTATCAATATACCTAATGTAAGCGAATATGATGCATTGATTTTTGGTGCACCGGTCCGCGGCTTTTCGCTTTCGCCGATTATGCAGGCATATTTAACAAATTGTGCAGCATTTAATGGCAAAAAGGTTAGTTGCTTTGTAACACAACATTTCCCTTATCCGTGGATGGGAGGAAACCGTGCAATAGAACAAATGAAGAATTTATGTGAATCCAAAGATACAAAAATGATTTGTTCGTCAGTTGTAAATTGGAAAAATAAAAAGCGTGATAAAATGATTGCTGAAACAGTAAAGAAATTATGCGACATAAAATCATAGCGGTTGCTAAGAAGGTAATTATTAAAGCTGTTGAAGATGCTCTTATTACAATTGGAATATGACCGACAGAAATTATGGGGATAATAATCAGTGGCTGAGCAGCGTCAGACCATGGATATAAAATGATTTGGTGAGCTGAATCATATTATAGTGTTATATTTTATTACCCTTGAAAATAAAGCTTCCTTTGCATGCAAAGCTGCCTTTACATATCGCCCCTTTTGATACTAATATTTTTATTAGTTTTTTATTATATAATTTAAAACCAACACAGCTTGTTGAAAAAACAAAGACATTTTTTTCTTTTAAATTTAATATTTCTATTAAATTAAATAATGTTGGAGATAAGCTTTCATTGTATACTCCTGAGCCAAATCCTATTATGCTGTAATTTCCGATATCAAAATCAGCTCTATCCGGATTGTTCAAATTAATTAAATCTGCATTAATTTTATCAGCAATTGCTTTAGCTACCTTTTCAGTGTTATTATTATATTTAGAATAATATATAATTAATGATTTCATTTTTTCTCCTTCTCTAAAGCATTTTCTACAGCTTTAATTATTATTTTACTGCTATAGGTAGCGCCTGAAATAGCATCTACATCTAAAGATTGCAATTTCATAATATGCTCAGTTATTTTTTCTGCTGAACCGCCCTGTCCATTAGTATGTTTTAGAATTTTTATATCAATTATTTCGTGATTCTTTACATAAACATTAACCTCAACAGCAATGGGGAATACATTGTAGCTACCTTCATAGTAACCATCCTCTATTTGAGACAAGTCAACATCTTGTATTTCAAGTGCCGTAAGTTCTTTTAAATCGGATTGCACCTTTATATAACCAACTATTAAGACAAAAATTATTAATATTATAATTACAAAAATAATTCCTAATACTGAAAAATGTTTTTTCAATTTTCTACACCAGCTTTCAATATTAATTCTGCTATTAACGATTATGAATGTCAATACATTTTTTTAAGAATTTTCATCACAAAGGACATGATCATTATTTAGGTTGACAAGGATTGTTAACGTTTGTAAAATGTATTTAACGTTCAAACTTGATTATTAAAAGCGTAATTATTATAAGGAGGCAGAAAAATTGAAAAAATTGATTGAAAATATTTATGATGCTATCGGTGAAACTCCAATGTTACGGCTTAGCAGAATCACAGAGCATTATGGTGCAGAGGGAAATATATTTGCAAAATTAGAGTACTTGAATCCGGGATTCAGCAAAAAAGACCGTCCTGCTTTGCAGATGATTGAGGAAGCTGAAGCAAGCGGTGAATTAAAGCCCGGACAAACTGTTATTGAACTGACAAGCGGAAATACCGGCACTGGTCTTTCAATTGTCTGTCAGGCAAAAGGTCATCCATTTATAGCATGTATGTCTGAAGGAAATTCTATGGAACGGGCAAGAATGATGCGTGCACTAGGAGCAGAAGTTATTATAGTTCCACAATCAAAGAATTCAGTAATAGGACAGGTATCAGGAGAAGATTTAAAATTGGTAGAAGAAATGACTGTAAAATTAACAAAGGAAAGGAATGCATTTCGTGCAGACCAATTCAATTTGGATAGTTCATATAGAGCTCACAAGTTACATACCGCTTTAGAAATGTTGGAGCAAAGCGATGGAAAAATTGATTGTTTTGTTGATATTGTTGGAAGCGGCGGTACCTTTGAAGGATGTGCAGAACAATTTAAAGAATGCAATAAAAATATACATTGTTATATAGTCGAACCTTCCAATGCTGCAGTATATGCAGGTAAAAAACTAATCAACGAAGGGCGCCACCAGGTTCAAGGCTGTGGTTATGCTATGGACCTACCATTGATTAATAAAGAATTAATTGATGGATATATACAGGTTAACGATGAAGAGGTTATCCAAACAACAAGAGATTTGGCAAGATTAGAGGGAACTTTTGTCGGCTTCTCGTCCGGAGCAAATGTTTGTGCTGCAATTAAATTATTGAAAGAAAAAGAGAAAGGGGGAAATATTGCATTAATTCTCAATGACAGTGGTTTAAAATACTTAAGTACGGATTTGTTTTAGAATGAAAAATCAGAAAGGGTAAGCAAATAAAAAGTGACTCTTGAAAGAGTCACTAAAGTGATTAATTAACAGGTTTATAATAAATTAAGTCTGTATATAAAGTATCCATATAGTTTTCATAACGTGCACCGGCTAAGCTGTATTTCTGTTTTTTTCTAAAAGCTAAAGAAGCAAAATTAGGTGTTGGGTCTATAAGCGTCTCCGCAAATATATGTTCTATTTGTTTTTCTTTCAAATCTTTTAAAAGTGTTTTATAAAGAGTGCTTCCTATGCCCTTACCTGTTAGATTAGCCATTATAGCTGTCTTATCAATAATCACAAAGTCAGCTGTTTTTTCCATAGAGAAATCCGGTCGCCACATAATATCATCAATCCAATCGGGATTGTATTTTAACCATTGCTCTTTGGTATAGGCCATTAAGAAGCCTAATATTCCAACATTGCTTTCAGCTACATAAAAATAATCCAACTCAAAAATTCTTTCTAAGAAAAATTTTTGATAATATTTAGGTCTGGATTTATAGTCGTCCATAAGGAAACCCGCGTAAGATTCTTTTGATTTTGTTCCAACTGAGCAGGCAACTTTATAGATGGCGGATAAATCTTGCGGTGTTGCTTTTCTCGATTTAATTATGTCAGGAACATGAATAAATTGACTTAGTTCATGATCTTGTAAAGTAGTCATAACTTCCATATTGTCATCCTCCATTTTAAAATAGCGATTGCAAAAAACAGGAAAATGATAATATGAAATTATATGGTTCATTTTCCTCTTCCAACGCTTACGAGGTTAGCTGACGGGTTCGGGTCGAAAGAAGATAACCCTACTCAAAAAGAGATTCACCCCAATACATTGGTTTCCCCGCTTCTTTAATATAAAAAATTCAGCGTTTTAAAATTGTCTTATAAAATATTACAATCAACTTTGAAAAATTATATCATAATTTTGATTAGTTGTAAAGAATTTTTTTTTGAAAATAATGTAACAGAAATACTGCAAAAATCATGAAACCTTGAAATTTCAATTTGTATAGGCGTCGCTTTTTGTCAAAATTTTTACATTTTATGGTTGTCCGTTATAATTCGCTATGGTACAATTATATAGGGGTATGAGCGATTGCTTGAGAGGAGGAAATTAATGAAATATGAAAAGATTATTCAAAATTTAATCCATAACGGGTATAAGGTTTCGTATTTTGAGGAATCCGGTGAAGCGGCAAGATATATTACCGACAATGTAAAAGGTACAACAGTTGGATTTGGTGATTCTGCTACTCTTGAATCAATGAATTTAGCTGAACTTTTATCAAAAAACAACACAGTCATAGATCCATCAACCTATTCCGGAGCTGAATTTAACGAGGTTGGTAAAAGAGCACTTTTGACAGATGTATTTTTAACATCGGTTAATGGTGCATCTGAAACCGGAGAGCTTGTAAATATAGACGGGACAGGAAATCGGGTAGCAGGTTCTTTATTTGGACATAAGAAAATTTACTTTGTTTTCGGGACAAATAAAATCGAACCCACTTTGGAAAAAGCTGTTTGGCGTGCAAGAAACATTGCTGCACCTCAAAATGCAATACGGTTAGGATATAACACTCCGTGTGCAGTAAAAGGTGACCGTTGCTATGATTGTTCAAGTGCCGAAAGAATATGTAACACGCTGAATATTCATCTCAAGAAAATGAAGAGTGTTGAAGCAGAGGTTATAATAATAAATGAAAATTTAGGAATGTAAAGATATTTTTGTAGATATAATTGGATATAATTGGAGAATTAAAATTATTTGACATAGAGGAATCTTTGTATTAGAATAAAATAAAAAAATTAATAGGTGCCTAAGTAAGGAGAATAGGGAAACCGGTGAAAGTCCGGTACGTACCCGACACTGTAAAGATGAGTCCTTTGCTAAGACCACTGGCGTATGCCGGGAAGGGGTAACAGGACGTTGAGTCTGAGTCAGGAGACCTGCCTATTAAGAGAAGTCTTTCTGTTATTAAAAGCAACGGTGATGAAGGTAAAGTCCCGAACATAATAATTTTATTATGTCGGGATTTTTTTGTGAGTTGTCTAAAATCTATCAACTATATGTTTGAGTTGATGAGTGTGGTCACATTTTATTAAGTTGGAGGTATAAAATGAACAAAGAATTTTATAAGAATTTTAGTATCAAAGGAACAAATGAAAAAGAATTGGAAGCGGCATTAAATGAAATTATAAAGGGAATTGAAAAGCCTGATCAAGATTCAGCCGAAGGAATGCAGAAGAGACTTGATGCCAAGATAAAACCGATTAGAAGTTTAGGTGTGTTAGAGGACATTGCTGTTCAGCTGTCAGGGATACAACGCACTGTCTTTCCTGAAATTAAGGGAAAAGCAGTTCTTTTAATGGCAGGGGACCATGGTGTTGTTAAAGAAGGTGTAAGCGCAGCTCCACAAGATGTAACTGCTCAATTGTTTTATAGTTACTTAAACGGAGGAGGCGGTATTAATGTATTAACTAAACATGCAGGTGCAAAGCTTATATGTAATGATATAGGTATACATGGACCTATTGAGCCTCCGAAATTAATGGCAAATCGTATAAAAAACGGGACAGATAATATTGCCGAAGGTCCTGCCATGACAAGAGAAGAAGCTCTTAGAAGTATATTAACAGGAGCTAAAATTGCTTCAGAAGCAATTGAATCAGGAATAAATATTTTAGCAGCCGGAGAGGTTGGAATTGGAAATACTACTCCAAGTGCAGCTTTAATTACGGTATTAACAGGATGCAGCGTTGAAGAAGCTACAGGCAGCGGCACCGGATTAAAAGATGATGCATTAAAGAATAAATATAATGTAATTAAAAAGTCGATTGAAATCAACAAACCTGATCTTAATGACCCGATAGATATATTGGGTAAAATAGGGGGGTTAGAAATTGCTGCAATGGCCGGCGCAATTTTACAAGCAGCTTATCAAAATATCCCGACAATATTAGATGGAATAATATCTTCTGCCGCAGCACTCGTTGCTGCAAAACTAAATCCGATTGCTGTTGAATATATGATACCTTCCCATTCATCAGCGGAAAAAGGTGAATTAATAGCATTGAAATACATGGGATTAGAACCAAGAATGTCTTTAAATATGAGATTAGGGGAAGGTACAGGTGCTGCACTTATGTTTCACACAGTTGAAGCAGCTATAAAAGTTGCTGATGAAATGGCTACTTTTGAAACTTCGGGAGTGACTGCAGGAGATTTTTAGTAACAGGTCAATATACACAGGTGTATCTTGATTCATAGATGTCTTTCATAAGCGTTTGGATTCTTAAGTTTAATAGCTATGGAAGTTTTTGTGATAATAAGTTATAATAAAAACAGAAGGTCACTTGTTATAAATAATTATTAAAGATATACTAAAACAATAATGGAGGATTCGATGGTACTTATAATTGACGATAATAAAGACTTAGCCGAAATAATTTATGAATATCTTAATATGGTAGGATACGAGGCAATGGTTGCTTTTAGCGGGGAAGAAGGGATAGCTAAAGCAAAACAGCAAAAACCTGATGCCATTTTATGTGATATAGGAATGGCAGGCATGAAAGGTTATGAGGTTGCTGAATACATACGCCGGGATGCCGGACTGAAGGATGTTTATCTGATTGCTATATCGGGATATTCCGGTCAAGGTGATGTTGAACGCTCATTAAAGGCAGGATTTAACAAGTACCTCAGCAAACCTATAAATTTTGATTATTTAAAAAAAGTATTGGATGATTTAGGGGCGAACTGAATTCTTTTATTTACATAAATATATGAAGCTTATATCTGCTTCTAAAAACCTTTGTAATTCGCGGCTTCTTTGAAACGGCTCAAAGATATCAATAAACAGTGTGTGTACTGCTTCCCAGGCAAAAACCCATCCGCCGATCAGTAAACTTTCAAGTAAAACTCTTGAAGCAATAGAGGTTAATTCAACGTCCATAAATAATCCATATGAAGTTAATAGTACAATGGATATAAAAAGTAAAATTATTGACATTCTCAAAAGTCTTTTAGTTTTACGTTTCTCCAAACGTTTTAAAGAACTATAGTAGTTTCGATAGCTTACACGAATCTGCTCTTCTTTTTCTTCACTTACATCAACCGTATTTATGGAAAAGTCAATTTCTAACTTTTTACTTAATGGGATATCTTCCGAACATATGTCAAAAAACTCTACTAACTCAGAATGTATGTCACGTTTTTTAAAAACTGCATTATCCCATTCATTAAAAAACTCTATATAATCATTAAGTGCAACATCTATAATGACACGGCCGGTATCATTGTTTTTTCTGAACATCATTTCATATTGACTGGATTTTTTCATAACTACCTCTAACATCGAATTTTACTAATAATATTTGCTCTATATATATTATATTATATTATATTATATTATATCATACCAAACATATCTGTGAATACTATGATTTTGAAAATTGTTGAAATTATTGTCAAGTAGAAAAATATAATTAATCAAATTAAATATGATTTTAATGAATCATTAATAATGTCTTTATAATATTGTAAATACATGCCTATGTGGAGAAAACACAAGGTATGATGGAAAGGTCTTTGTTTAACAGCTGAAGAAGTGCCTATAAGCATCTCATTGGAACTGATGAGGTGCAGTTTTATTTTTCATGAAAACTAATAAATAGATATAATTCAAAAAATTCCGGATTTCTTGTCAAAGAGTAATTATTCTCATACCCCAAAATATTTAATAAAGATAACGAAAACTGTAATACAAGAAAGTATTGAAAGAAAAAATTAATTATGGAGGATTAGAATGCACACAAAATATTTAAAAAGAATTATTGCTTTTGTAATCTTACTGTCAATGCTATTTACCACGGTAGCTATGGCTATACCTTACGGACAGGCAAAAAAGCTCATCAGAAACGGATACAGCTGGGAGAATGTTGAAAAATATGTACAGGGTAAAGGCATAATGAAGGGATTTCCGGATGGCAAGTTCTATGAGAACCTTAATGTTAAACGTGCCGATGCCATTATTATGATTGACAGAGCATTTAAATTGAGCGCTTTGGTGGATTTAATCAATAGAGATTATAAAGATATATTTGATGATGTTGATGAAAGTGAATATTATTTTGATGCAGTATATATAGCTAAACTCATAGGTATAACTAAAGGCAGAGGAAACAATAATTTTCATCCGAAACAGTCAGTTACTATCGAAGAAGTTATACTGCTGATAGAGCGAGCAATGGAAAAAAGCAAATATTTTGAATTTGACGATGATATTGATTTAAGAGAAAATTATAAAGACATGGTTGAAAAGAATAAAGATTTGAAAGATTTTGCCACCAGAGGCGAAATAGCTGCCATGCTCTACTATGTTCTCACAGGAAGTAAATATGACGGTGAACCTGAAAATGAATATGATCTCAAAGAAATAACACGCACAATAGAAGAAGATGAAGTTTTAGCATTTGATCATGAATATGGGGAAAAAGACAGTATTATTGAGTCAATTGAAGATTTGGTTGATGATTTGGAATATGTTCAGTTTACAAAGCCTTTAAATAAAGACAATAACTTTTTATATGATGAGTATGATGAAGATAGCCGCTCTAACTCATTTGTAACAAATAGTGATAAATACTATGTTGACCCAAACAGAAGACAGATGGACCTATCAGAAGTAACCATAGTGCCTAAAAAGGGCGGTGTATTAGAAATAGAATACATGGCATATGATGATGAAGGCGATTCATATAAGGGGTTAATCAAAATCACTGTTGAAGATGTTTATAATGATTTAGACGATATTGAATTTACAGGACATGAAAATACTCCTATAAAATTCATCATTTCAAAGTTTAAAGAAGTGTTTAAAAAAGAATTTGAATATACATCGGATGATGAAATAAGCCTTGAACTTCCTGATAAAAAATTTGGTACATTGTATTTTGATGAAAATAATGACGGCAAACTTGGTAATACAGAAAAGATAGAAGCAAAAAATTCATTCAAATTAAAACAAATGGCTCGTATTTATTTCTATCCGGCTGCAGACTTTGTTGATGAAAAGGACCCGGCAGTAATTGAATACACAGTGGAAGACAAAGACGACAATTTCTATGAAGGCAAAATAAATATAAAAGTAAGCGCACTGCTTGATAAATTGACTATTGATGAAGATGATGATTTCGGAGAAGAAGTTAAAGACCATTTAGATGAATTTGATGATTATGTTTTTGAGACAATTAAATTCGAGAAACTTGATGAAGATGATGATTTTGATTTAAATTTTGAAAATAAAACAAGTTCATTATTCGAAATTGAATTTTATATTACACATTTAGAAGATGTAGTGTTTAATCCTGGCAGTGATTTTGACGGAGCTACATTAAAATATACGGTTACTACAGATGACGGATTGGAATTTACGGGATTAGTTACAGTTGAAGTTGACGATTAAATAATAAATAAAATACACCTGATGGGCTGAGTTTGATAATCAAACTCAGTCCTTATTTTTGACTTCTTTATAAGCCGCAGACATGGGAAGACATGGGGACGTTTCACTTGTCTTGAAGTTAATCGGCAACCGTCAACTAAAAATAAGGAAAAAATATATAAAATTATTGATTTAAATCAATTTATTTTTTCTAATGATTTGGTACAATGTAAACATCAGAAAATAAATTAAAGAAAGTAGGAGAAGATGTGGCAATATTTAATGAAACAGTGAAAAAACTAATTCCCACCTTGAAGAAATTTGTACCGATTGTAGCACGGGTTCATGGAAAGCACCATCCGGAATTCCATGATGTTCGTAAAGTGCTTGATACAATCAATGAGAAGGTAAAAGAAGCAGGAACAGAAAGACCGGAGTTGAGCGAAGAATTCAATAAGCTGCGTGAAATAACTGATAATTACACCGTTCCCGGTGATGTATGCGAAAGTTATGAAGCAGTGTACAAAATGCTGTCTGAATTAGATGAATCTTACCAAGCATAAATAGAAGATATCCCTAAGACCTCTAAACTGACAATTAAATCGGTTTGGAGGTTTTTATTAATAATTTTTTTAATATTAAGGCGTTTGAACAAATTCTATTAACTGGTATACCTGCATGAAACCGCTTATATTATTGAAAATGATCAGGTGGTGGATGAGCTAACTGTTGATTGCAGAGGAAAGCTCAAATAAATCCTAAACCCCGCATAGAATCAGCGGGGTTAAATTTTTCAAATTATACAATTTCGAAAACAGTTCCTTGATTAAATTCAGTTACATTGGCTGAGCCGTAAACCCCCAAATACAGTTTCGATTGTTCTTGATTTGTTCCTAAACTTACATAATAAGCTGATTGCGAGCCAAAATTATAATTGGTTTCAATAACGCAGTAGTCATTTTGCTTGCATTCTGTTCGTGCCTTTGTATAAGCCAATACACCTCTTGCAGGTGATACTCCTCTTTTGACAAAATCGATAAATACAATGCATCCTGTCAAGTCGGGAATTCCATTACCCATATACGGCTGAACACCTGTAAGCGCCGTACCTCTAAATTTGTCCGGACGCGACTCCATGTGATAATAACAAGTGAGCGGCAGTATACGCTTAGCCGCGGTATTTATTGCTTCATTATAATAGGCTGTGGTCTCCTCAAATAAAGAAGAATTTGATAAACAGTTACTTATAATAGGTGTCGGCATATCACCTTCCCATCCCCTCCAGCCAAGGTTGACAAAACCCTCCTGTTCAAGTCTGTTGTTTGAAGCTTGAGTAATTTCTGTTACCGGTATCGGTTTATAAGAAGTAAATGAAAAAATTGTTTCTACCAAATCCTGACCCACATTTCCGACATACTTTATAAATTGATTATAATACCTTTGAAATGCTATGCCCGGAATATTGCGAATACCTTTTGCGATTACGGTAAGTGTTTTTTGAACAGCCTCTGGAAGCTCGTTAAATCGTGTAACAGCCGGCAGATTGTTTGCGGTTGAATCCATATTTACATCAATTTCAATAATTTTGCCAAAAACCTCCATAATATTCTGACTTAAATTAAAAGGATCATAACCTGAACCGCCATCTCCGGTAGTAAGTACCAGCCTTCCTGTTTCAGGTGAAAAGTTTAAGCTGTTCACACCGTTATGATTCATAAATGGCCTTCTTAAGTTCAACAATGTACGTCTTTTTTGAGACTGACCATTTGACTGTAAAGACCATTCTTCCACCGTATCAATATGATCATATTGTGTAGTTCTGTTTGCCCATCTTAAGCTCAATGTTTCAGGGTCACAGGGATTTGGTCGAAAAGATCCGGAAAGAGCGCCTTGCCCTTGTGTTCCGGCTGCTGAATAATGAAGATAAAAAAGACCGTTGTAATAAAAATTAGGATGAAATGCCATGCCTAATAAACCACGCTCATCATATCCGCCGTTTTGACCTAGACGGATAATCCGCTGACGAATATCCAAAAAAAGCCTTACCTGCCCATTTCTGATATAGAAAATTTCACCAACCTGAGCAGCAATAAATATACTTTCAATTGAATCCCCTGGAAGTACAGCTGTTTTTATAACAGTGGGCAAATTTATATTGCTGACAATCGGTCGTAAACTTACATTAACCTTTTTCAATTCTCTTCACTCCTTTTTATTGATGGAGGGGGATACCTCTTCTTCTTTTAAATATATGTTTGCAGATATTTGATTATGCAGATATCCCTTGTGAGATTGAAAATGTTAATTACCAATGTTTTTCTGGAATTATAATAAATCTTACGTAAGATTCACCTTCTGTAACAGGAGTTAATACAACATTAAAAGAAGTTGTTGTATTGGGGAAAATTTCTATATTCATCACAATAACGCTATAATATCCGGGAGCATCCACTCTCATATGATATTCATCAGTGTTTAGTTCACCCAACTCATGAATCACAGGAAGTTCTATTACGGGAATATTCCCATTTTCATCTGTATAATGGTTTACTATTTCATTTTCTATGGCTGATTCCCTGTATATCCCTCTTAATTCATAAAGAGATATACTGACACGAGCATCTTCTATTGGATTACCTTCTTCTGAGAATACCCTTACATCTAAGAAACCGATATTTCCATTAGATTCAAGCTTATTGATTTTTCTGTTTATATATGACTTTCTATTATTTAGCATTTATTACATCCTTTCATTATTTTTCAATCTTTAGTACAATATATTCAATAAGCAATTTTTGTACACAGGAATATATAATTTGTTTTGATACAAATTTGATTGCAACCTTTTATTCATTTCATCGTCAAAAGTGTAGGGAGAGAGTTATGGTGGCAGAAAAATTATTGATACTGAACTTAAAAAGAGGCCGTGAAGAGGCTTACAGACAATTAATAGAAGAATACGGCAATAGATTGTTAAGAACCTGTTACCTGATACTAAAAGACAGAGAGGAAGCAGAGGATGTTGTCCAAGAAACATTTATAAAGGTATTTAAGAAAATCGACACATTTAAAGAAAAATCAGGACTATACACATGGATTTATGCAATTGCTCTCAATCTGTCAAGAGACAGAATGAGAATGAAGCAGGATATGCTGGAGTTGAAAGATGAGTGGGCTTGTACTGATACTGACATATATATGGGCAATACCTACAGCAACCCTCATGATTGCTGGTTTTCTTGACAATAGAGGGTCTGAAAAGGCATCACTTTTCTTCGAAAAGTACGCTTCTTATCCAACCACGCCGGATATCAAGAGCAATTATCTTTATGCAAACAGCCTAATAAAGAGTTTTACCAAATATACAATATTTTTTACTGGCTGGGGCGGAGGCGAAAAGACAAGCCCTGAAGATATGGATAAAGCAAAGCGGATTCTTATAGATACTTTAGCGGAAACACCTAACAAAAATAGTGAAAAAGATTACTATATAAAATCTTATAAAATGCTTCTTGATATAGCTATAGCAACCGGAGATGCAAAGATGCTTAAAGAATGGATTGATTTCGGGCAGGAGGCTGAAGATGAAAGGCTGATATATACTGCTGATATATATGATGGATTTCTCCATCATGTAAATGGAGAAAGTGAAGCAGCAAAGTCAATACTTGAAAAATATGAAGGGACAGATTTAAAGGATATCAGTTTTGATGTATTAAAAGCAGAGGTTACTTTGCTTGACGGAAAATATGAAGAAGTCGAAATTATATATGAAGGTTTATATAAAAACAATTGGAGGGAATTAGAAAGAAGCTTTGGCTCAGGTGGATACGACAGAGGCCATTGGTTTGAAGGGAGATTCGATGACCTTAAAGGTGATAATATTATTAGAGGAACAGTAACCTATGAAGGAAAGCCCATGCCTTTTGTAGAGATATATGTGCAGGAAGCAACCGGAGGCGTAAGTATATTAAGCCGAGGAGAAAGTTATGTAGGTATAACCGATGTAAACGGAGAATTCCGGACATTAGGTCTCAAGGAAGGATTGTACAATGTGGGAATTGGAATTGACGGTTCTATCTTGACAGACAAAGAGCTCCAGAGCTCAACAAATAAATATGTTGAGCTGGATGAAGAGGGAGGAGAAATTCACTTTATATTCAAAGACACTATAAAAATAAACTCACCTAAGCCCGGAGAAAAATTATCAGGTGATGAATTCACTGTATCTTGGGAGGAAGTAGAGGATGCAGCCTACTATACGGTTGGAGCTGTGGTTTTTTATGAGCCCTTTGGCGATAGGGGAATCAGCACTCGAACATATGCAAAAGATATAAAGGGAGACTATAAATTTACTGAAACTAATGCTGTTTTTAGTATAAATATGTTTAGAAATAACCCTAATATTAATGTTTCTGATTCGGAAAAAGAGTATCTTGGTGCTCAAGCAGTTCTTGGAATATTCCTTCCCGGTGTAGAGTATCCAATTGTTGTAAATGCATTTGATGAAAACAATAATCTTATAACAAGCAGTCTTCCTAAAATGTCCTATTATGACCAAATACCGAGCATTACAGTTGAAGGAAGTTTTACTGAAGGAGAGAACTTGATTTATCATAAAAACTATCCTGCTGCAATAGAATACTATGAAAATATTCTTAATGAAGCTCCTGATGACATAGATGCCTTAAGATATCTTACAAGGATATACGGCATAGGATGGAAGGAAGGGGAGCAAAACCTTGAAAGAGCATTTGAATTAGGGAAGAGATACTCTGAAATTTTAGATGACTGGAATTTGTTAATTAACACTGTAGGCATTATGAGTATGAGTGAAATTAAAGAAAACAATGAAATGGTTTACGCAGCTCTTACAGAAGCTATGAAGGATCTTGACTTTGATAACTATTCTTTCCTAAGCAGATATCATATTTCTGTTGGAGACTATGAAAAGGCAAGAGAAGCACTAAGAGAATGTGAAACTGTAACAGATACGCTAATTTACCTGAACATGTATTTTGGAGACTATAT
>ENA-UOOE01001700-UOOE01001700.1-fermentation-metagenome-genome-assembly--contig:-NODE-1700-length-17857-cov-4.345635_pt1 | contig 17857 bp, 16 predicted proteins | sample MGYA00245776_ERZ724021 | MGnify/ENA primary metagenome ERZ724021 (study PRJEB28704, sample SAMN03018321) | fermentation metagenome | biome: anthropogenic terrestrial biome; feature: soil; material... | reverse complement strand
TTATCAAAAATGCTTTTATCGTCAATAGTTATAGGTTTAAATATAAGCATAAAAATTCTGCAACTTAATAAAATAGCGCACACATCAAAAAATGAGGCACATTATTCTACTGGCAGTATACCTCCTTTTAATATTTTGTATTAATTTTCCATTCTGATCTTAGTATGCCGTAAAGGTACATATCATACCTAATTCCATCTCTATGAATAAATTCTCTATAGGTTCCTTCTCTTTTAAATCCTAATTTTTCGTATAATCTTATGGCTGGTGTATTGTAAGATAGAACGGTAAGTTGTATTCTATGAAAATTTAATTCTTCAAAACCAAATTCCATAGTAAGGTATAGGGCCTCTCGTCCTATTCCCTTTCCCTTAAAGGTATCATCTCCTATACCTATGTATATTGTCGCAGTACCATTATTCCACAATATATTTTCAAATCCTGTAATTCCAATTATTTTATTTTGTTTTATAGAGTTTAAAGCAAAAATAAATTTATCGGAACTTTCTTTTAAATCTTTTATGATGTATTTTAATTCTTCGTAATTTTTAGGAAAAGCGGATATAACATCGAAGTTTCTTAAAAACAACATATCATTATACCATTTTTCCATATAAATGAGATGTTCTTCTTTAAGAGCAGTAAGTACTACATTAGAACCTTTTAGTAAATTTTTAATCAAGATATATGCACCTCTCGTAGAAATTAAAATTAAATAATAGTAACTTTTTTCACATAACCATTATAACCTATAAGTTATATGAAATTCAATTTTAAATTGAATAAGCTACTATTAAGCTTTTATATATTATAATATATTTTTATTTACTATTATATGAAATTAATATAAACTTTAATAATATATAAAACTTTCTATGTTAAAAAATCTTAATCTACTAAATTAATTAAGTGGTTATTTTATAAAGGATTGAAGTGTATGAATGTAAATTATCAAAACGAGTTAGATAAAATTATAAATAAAATTGTAGATGAGCAAAAAACTCCTTCACTATTGCTTCACAGTTGCTGTGCACCCTGCAGCAGTTACGTATTAGAATATCTATGTAATTATTTTTATATAACAGTTTTTTATTATAATCCCAATATATACCCCTATGAAGAATATATAAAGAGAGTTAAGGAACAGAGAGAATTTATTTTTAATTTTAATACTAATAATAAGATAAATTTTGTAGAAGGCTCCTATGATAGTGAAAAATTTTATTTTTTATCCAAAGGACTTGAAAGAGAGAAAGAAGGAGGCCTAAGATGTTTTAAATGTTATAAATTAAGACTTAGCGAGACAGCAAAACTTGCTAAAGAGAAAAATTATGATTATTTTACCACTACTTTAACCATAAGTCCTTATAAAAATGCACAAAAATTGAATCATATAGGAAGAGATTTAGCTGATAAATATGAACTTAAATATTTGTATTCAGATTTTAAAAAGAAAAATGGATATAAGAGATCTATTGAACTTTCTAAGGAATATAATTTATACAGACAAAATTATTGTGGTTGTATATTTTCTAAAGGTGAGTTACCATGAAATTATTAATTTGAAAAGTTATCGACGAAAATTAGAATAGTTCAAAGTAAGGAGGTTTAAGGTTGCAATATAATTTTGATAAAATTATTCATAGAAAGAATACCCATTGTGTTAAATGGGATTTGAGTAAAAAACAATGTGGAGATGAATATATTATTCCAATGTCTATAGCAGATATGGATTTTGAAACTGTACCCGAAGTTAAGAAAGCAATAATTGAAAGGGCACAGGAAGGTGTTTATGGATATACAAAAATTAATGAAGGTTATTATGAGGCTGTAACAAATTGGATGATGAAAAGACATTGTTGGGAGATAAAAAAGCAGTGGATTGTTATCAGCTCCGGCGTTGTTCCTGCTATTAATACTATTATTAGGGCTTTTACCCATGCCGGAGATAAAGTTATTTTGCAATCACCAGTTTATTATCCTTTTTATAAATCTATAGTAAGAAATGGATGTGGTATAGTAGATAATCCTCTAAAATTTATTAATGAAAAGTATTATATGGATTTTGAAGATCTAGAGCAAAAATTAAAGCATCCCCGGGTTAAGCTATTAATACTATGTAGTCCCCATAATCCGGTTGGGAGGGTATGGACTGAAGAAGAATTAAAAAGATTAGGAGAAATGTGTGCAGAGAATAATGTACTCATAGTGTCTGATGAAATTCATTCGGATTTGATATATAAAGGTTACAGGCATATTCCTTTAGCTACCTTATCAAAGCAGATTCAGGAAAATTCCATAATATGTACTGCTCCAAGCAAAACTTTTAATTTAGCAGGTCTTCAAGTTTCAAATATAATTATACCTAATAATAGATTAAGAAAAGAGTATACTGTACAATTAGAGAATATGGCAGCACTAAGTCTTAATTTATTTGGTATAGTAGCTTGTGAAACAGCTTATGAATATGGAGAACAGTGGCTAAATCAACTTATGGATTATTTGTATGAAAATAAAGAAATTGTTAAAAAGTATATAAGAGAAAAAATACCTGGACTTAAAATTATTGAACCTGAAGGTACTTATTTATTATGGATAGATTGTAGAGAACTAGGTATGAATGGAACAGAACTTAAAAGTTTTATGCTTACTAGGGCAAAAATTCAATTTAATGAGGGATTTACTTTCGGCAAAAATGGAGAAGGCTTTGAAAGAATGAATATTGCCTGCCCCAGAGATATTTTAAAACAAGCTTTAAAGAGAATTGAAAAAGCTGTAAATAATTTATAATTGATTTACAAATAGTATAATTAATTATACTATTTTACTTTGGGAGGGGTTCTTGTGTCAGAAATAGCAGTAAAAGTTACAAGAGGAGCCTTAGTTGAAAGTATTCATAGGGGGGATATAGCCGTAGTGAATAGTAGTGGGGAACTTCTTCATAGTTTGGGAAATCCATATAAAGTTACATATATGCGTTCTGCAGCAAAGCCAATACAGGCTTTAAATGTTATATTATCCGGGGCTGATAAAAGATTTTCTTTTACAGATGAAGAGATATCTGTAATGTGTGCTTCTCATTATGGAGAGGATTTTCATAGAAATACTGTGGAAAACATATTGAAAAAGATAGGCCTTGGCATAGACAATTTGCTTTGTGGGTCTACTTTGTCTCTTAATGAAGATTATGCTGAAAAACTTTTATGGAATCATGTAAAGTTAAATCCTTCTTATACGGATTGTTCAGGAAAACATTGTGGAATACTTTCTGTGTGTGTCCTAAAAGGATATGATTTAAATAGTTATAATCTTTTGGAGCATCCTGTACAAAGAGAAATAAAGGAAATAATATCTAAAGTTTGCTTTATAAAGGAAGAGGATATAATTGTGGGTATAGATGGATGTACTGTGCCAATTTTTGGAATGCCATTATATAATATGGCATTAGGATTTTGTAGAATGGCTAATAGCAGTGTATTTAGCAGGGAGTATAAAAATGCTGCAGATAGAGTGTTTAAAGCTATGACAAAAGCACCTGAAATGGTAGCGGGGACTGGCGGCTTCTGTACTGAACTTATGAAAAATACGGGAGGAAGACTTATAGGAAAACTTGGTGCAGAAGGAGTATATTGTATTGGAGTAAGAGATATGGATTTGGGCATAGCGATTAAGATAGAAGATGGCAATAGCAGAGCTCTATGGCCTACAGCAGTTAAATGTTTGGAAGATTTAAAAGTTCTAAAGGAAAAAGAGAAAAAAGCCTTAAGTATATTTAAGATTAGAGATAACATTAATAATGTAAAAGAAAAGGTAGGAGAGATATTTCCTGATTTTTATTTAAATAAAAAATAAATTTTTAAATTTATTGAAGCAAAAACAAAATGTATTTCGTCTAATATGTATCGAGGAAGTTATAATTGTTTTGGATTAAGTAGGCGCTATTATTTATCCGAACGCGGCAATTAGCTAACACTCCCATCTTCTTTAAAGTGGGAAATAAGCACTGCTATGCGCCTGGATAAGTTCTTCTAAGGTTCAGGTGGAGATAAGTATCTCTCTATAGCAATTTCCACCTGAGCCTAAGAATTACTTGATAATATTGCCTGCTTTTGTTTTGATGCAGAAATATACCCTATTAAATTTCTATGAAATTTAATAGGGTATATTGGCGAAATCAGGGGTTTTTATTTTTAAGTAAAATTATTGTACTATTTAGCCTATGGTCATTATTTCAAAGATTTATTAACTAAATTAATAATAACATAACATTAAATGATATTCAATATCATTTAGAAAAAATAGCTTAAACTACGATTTTTAAGAAAATTTCAAGGAAGTGAAAATTATTTAATATATTTATGTTATTTTAGTTTGTAGTTAAATTTTACATAATTATAGTATAATATAATTCAGAAAGGTGGTATTAAAGTGAATATATTAACAAAGTTTTTAAGTTATTATAAACCATATAAATTTTTATTTTTTACAGATATGGTTTGTGCATTTTTAGTTTCAGTAGTAGATTTATCTTTTCCTTTAATTTTAAGTTATCTTTCAAAGAATTTTTTTATTAGGGATAAAAGTGTAGTGCTGGAAGGGCTGATTTACATAGGTATAGCGTTAATGGCTATTTACATATTAAAATACTTTTGTCAATATTTTATAGCCTCTTGGGGACATATTATGGGAGCTAGAATGGAAAACAATATGAGAAGTGATTTGTTTAATCATCTTCAAAAGTTGTCATTTTCTTATTATGACAATAATAACACAGGACAGATGATGTCCAAACTTGTATCTGATCTTTTTGATATATCAGAACTTGCACATCATGGCCCGGAAAATGTATTTATATCCGTTGTTAAAATTATAGGTTCTTTTATAATACTATTATTTATAAATATTAAAATGACATTTATTTTATTTTTAGTTACTGTAGTTATGGTAGTGTTTTCAATATATAAAAATAAAAAAATGCAGCATATATTTTTAGATAACAGAAAAAAAATGGCTAATATAAATGCATCAGTTCAAGATAGCTTGGAAGGAATAAGGACAGTGAAATCTTTTGGAAATGAAGATTTGGAAAAAAGAAAATTCAGTAAAAATAATAATGAGTATTTGAATTCTAGAGCAGATAGCTATAAAGTTATGGGAGAATTTATTGCAGGTAATTCTTTTTTTCAGGGAATATTATATGTTTCTATAATAGTCTCTGGAGGTATATTTTTCACTGAAGGTTCTTTAAAAATATCAGATTTAGCAATTTATGCGTTATATATAAATATTTTCATAAATCCTATAGATATACTTATTAATTTTGCAGAACAATTTCAAAAAGGCTATGCCGGCTTTAGGAGGTTTATGGAAGTAATAAAAACTGAACCAGAAATAATTGATAGTAAAGATGCTGTAGTACTTGAGAATGTAAAAGGCAATATAGAGTATAAAAATGTATGTTTTAATTATCATAGTAAGCATAATGTATTAAATAATATAAATATAAGTATAAAAGCTGGTCAAAATATTGCGTTAGTTGGTCCTTCCGGTGCCGGGAAGACAACCATATGTTCCCTGCTTCCAAGATTTTATGATGTGACAGAGGGTTCTGTAACAATAGACGGAAAGGATATAAGAGATTTAAGTATTGAATCTCTTAGAAATTCTATTGGAATTGTACAGCAGGAGGTTTATATGTTTTCTGGTACTGTAAAGGATAATATAAAGTATGGAAAGCCAGATGCTTCTGATGAAGAGGTAATAAAGGCTGCAAAAGAAGCCAATATTCATGAATATATAATGACACTACCTGAAGGATACGATACTTATATAGGTGAGCATGGAGTAAAACTTTCAGGAGGTCAAAAACAAAGAATATCTATTTCGAGAGTGTTTTTAAAAAATCCACCTATATTAATATTAGATGAGGCAACATCTGCTTTAGATAATGAAAGCGAGAGATTTATACAAAATTCCCTTGAAAAGCTCTCTAAAAATAGAACTACAATAGTAATTGCACATAGATTAAGTACTATAAGAAATGCCGATGAAATAATAGTTATTGATAATGAGAGAATTAAAGAGAGAGGAAGTCATGAAGAACTTTTAAAGAAAAAAGGATTATATTCTCATTATTATAATATGCAATTTCAAGGACTTAATGCCTAAAAACAAACACTGTTTATTTTTATAATGTTTACAAATAGGTCATGCAGTTGTACTGTGTAAGATCAAACAAATGCAGGATTTAGGTCATCATGTAGTTATTATTATTGGGGATTTCACTGGAAAAAATCGGCGACCCTACAGGAAAATCTAGGGATAGGGTCGCACTAACCGATGAACAAGTAAAAGAAAATGCCAGAATTATTGCAAGCAAATTTTCAAAATATTTGATATGGAGAAAATAGAGGTACGATGATCCCTTTATTCCTATGAAAAATATAATAAAGATGGATATTATAATAATTAGTAAGAAAATATTAACCTTTTTTATAAGCATCGTCTTTTTTAAAATGAATTAAAATTGCTACTGCAGAAATATATATTAAGTTGAATATTACATAAATAATAATTAGTTTATATGTATACTTTCCTCTATTTGTTGGATTCCCATATAATATAGTTATAATAATAATTACAGGGTATAAAATCAGAACAAATACTTCAGCAGGTATCTTTTTTACTGATTGATTTAAACCGTAAGAAACTGCAAAATAGTAGGTAGCTAGACATTTAAATTCTACCAGAGACCATAAAGATATAAATACAAACCTAAAACTATTTATAATAGGAATATTTATACTATCGGCTAACGTTAAGATAGGCCATAAATACTTTGGAGGAGTTTCAATACCTAAGTAATAAATAGTTGCAAAAACAGACCATGTATAAATAAATCCTATAATAGCAGTAGCCACTATACCACATTTTAATAACTTTTTATTATTCTGTAAAAAAGGATAAATAAGAAATATAATCTCCATACCAGAAATGGCAAAGACAGTTTCTTTTGAACCTTTTAATATATTAGTTAGTCCTGAGCCAAATACAGGCATCAGATTTAAAAAACTCCCATATGCTAAAATAGCTATAGGAAGAATAACTAATCCTATAGTTAAATAAAAACCTACTTCAGCTAGCCTTCCCAAAGGTTTTATACCCTTATAAGCAATGTATGATATGGGAATTAAAGTAGTGAGAAGAATCTGATAAAGCTTCAGAAAAGGAGTTGAATACATCCTGAATAAATTGGCATATTCGGAAAATGATGATGTAAGCACAAATAAGAAGAAAGATATAAAAATAATATTTAAAATATTTCCTAAAAAGTTTCCAAAACATTTTTTACTCAATGTCAGTATATTGTCTTTAGGAAACTTTTTACACAGATAATTTGCTATAATAACTATATATAAAGGATATATTGTTCCTAATATGCAGCTAATCCAGCTGTCCTGTTTTGCAAATTTTATAATACGATTAGGCAAGTGCATAAGCTCAATACCTACAATAGCTGATTTTAGTATAAATATAAACTGACTTGGGGTTAAGAAGATATTCTGAGTTTTATTCATTTTTTTCATTCCTAAAATCACTTTGTCTTGTAGGATCATTATGTGGGATAGCATCAGGTCTTTTATTCATCTTCCATATAGGTAACCTTATAAATATATCTTTTATATTGCTTATATCAGTATTTTTACCTACACTGTATTTTTTATCAGTCATTTATATCACCTCATAATTTATATTTTCCAAGCTTCATTAAAAATATTTACTTGAATTATATATGTATCCAAATAAATTTCCATATAACTCTGTAGTTAGTGACATAAATACCCTTCTATTCCTGATATAAGCATATATTATAACCTTAATACATAGTTTCTTTATATAAACACGTAATTATCTGTCTAAATAATAATTTGTTTATGGTATTATTTATTTTATCTGCAGAGGTAAAAATAACACCATCATGTACAGCATTAATGGGATTTATGTGTATCTTCTTAATAAGAAGCTCACCACAAGCATAGCCATCCCCGATTTCCAGAATCCTTACTCCAATATCTGTTGCAAAATCATCTAGTTCATTTTTTCCTCTATGAACTTTTTATAATCCATTTTTTTGTTCTCCTATCCTTGTACAATATTATACAACGCCAAACTGTGCATATAAAAATTGTATCATATTAGCAATACGGTTTTCTAGCGTTAGAATAAAAACAACCGATGCTATTATATAACGGTTTACTACAAAGGAATAAACGTTTCTTTTGCTTATACATTGCATCTGTTAGATCACAGAAAAATTATGTAATACTTAGAATATGTGCAGGATTGTCTACTGTTATTGTATGAATTTGTGCATCTGACAGGCCTTTTTCCTTCATTAATGGTAGAATTTTAGTTGGTATATGAATATAACCTGGACCACCAGTATAAGTCATACAATCGTTAGTGCAGAAATCGTGAGAAACCAGTATCTGGCCCAAATGACCATGTTCAATCAGTTCCTTGATTTGGTCTACACGTTGAACGTCTGTTGTTATCTTACAACCAGACCTTTTAAACACCGTGTCAGAAACTCCTAAACTATCAAACTGTATATGGCAGCCCAAATCAGCAAATTTTAATCTTGCTTCATTAGAAAAAGCAAATTCCATATGACCTAGAATAATTCGTTCTGGGTCAGCACCAGCTTCTGTTAATATTATTAAAATCTCAAATGGTGCATCAGGATGAAAAGCAGAATGAATACTTATTGGTACTCCAGTTTCCTTTTGAGCAATTGCTGCTGCTTTAAGAGATTTTATCTCATTTTCCGTGATTGGCCAGGAACAACCAATTTCTCCAATGATGCCTGCCCTAATTCCAGTATCATCGAAACCCTTTGTAATGTCATTAATATACTCATTGGCAATATCTTCTATAGTCTTGTTATTCATGTCCCTTGGCAATGTGGGTTCAATATAATAAGCCGTACCCATAACAATGTTGATTCCTGTCTCTTTAGCAATACGTACCAACACCTGGGTATCAAAACGAATATGACGAGGTGTCACGTCAACAATGGTATTGCCGCCAGCTTTTTTGAATAAAATGGCTTCATGGATTGCATCGTCTACATTTGTTTTCTTCATATTCCTAGCTATTTTTCTGAATAGAAGAGTAACAAACTTTGGAACTAATATAGACATATCCATCAAAAGATGCTCATGTGTAATAGTAAATCCCAATTTATTGCTGTCTACTAGACCTAATACTGTTTGAACTTTTCCCTGTACAGATTTATTATCCATTTTATTATCCTCCAAATCAATATTGAGATTCCAGGCGTATCTCTCATGACTTAGTTATATCAATATAAAGTGTAAAAAAGCAAGAAAAATTTTTAAAAAACATATAAACTTTGTGTAAATTAAACAATTATATATGAGGTTGATAAATGATTGAAATCTACAAAAAAAATTTTAAATTATAAAAAATTAGCTATTGACAAAAGAACTAAAAAATTGTATAGTACTATCAACAAGTAAAAATACACATTATGTTAGTTAAAATTTAATATAAAATTTCTTATCAAGAGAGGCGGAGGGACTGGCCCTATGATGCCCGGCAACCTGGATGTTATTTATTCAATGGTGCTAATTCCTGCGGGGTAACCTGAAAGATGAGACATTAAGAAAGAGTTAAACTTCTTACATTTCATCTGTAAGAAGTTTTTTATTGTATAATATTAATTTCGATACCTTAGTTGACCAGACACACTGGAGACTAAGTAAACTGAATTTTATTCGGTTTACTTAGTCTTTTTTTATATTTAAGTTATGCAGAGAGGAGATAAATAAAATATGAGCATAGATTTTGCAAGAAGTATAGAAGAGAGGACATTAACCCATCCCTGTTACAACTGTATTGCCCATAAATATGCAAGAATGCATATCCCTGTAGCACCAAAGTGTAATATAAGCTGTAACTTTTGCAATAGAAAATATGATTGTGTGAATGAAACTAGACCAGGGGTTACCAGTGAAGTTTTAACTCCTGAGGAAGCTAGAGATAAATTTAATATAGTAAAAGAAAAAGTGAAAAATTTGACTGTAGTGGGTATAGCAGGTCCAGGAGATCCACTGGCAAATTTTGAAGAAACTAAAAAGTCTATAGAGTTAATAAAAAAGGAATCACCAAATATTACATTTTGTCTTTCTACCAATGGATTGATGTTGCCTTTTTATGCAGATGAAATAATAAGACTGGGGGTCACTCATGTCACTATAACTATAAATGCAGTGGATCCTAAAATAAGTGGCAAAATATATAAATATGTTAATTATCTAGGAAGTGTTCTTGAAGGAGAAGAGGCAGGGAATGTATTGTTAAATAATCAATTATCAGGTCTTAGATATATTACTCAAAAAGGTATAATATGCAAGGTAAATATTGTTATGATAAAAGGAATTAATAGCAATCATATTCCAGAAGTAGTTAAAAAAGTTAAAGAGTGTGGAGCATACATGACAAACATTATGCCTCTTATACCTGTTAAGGGTAGTGTATTTGAGAATATGCCTACTGTAAGTGATTTGGAGTTAAACCATATGAGAAAAAAATGCGAACTGGATTTAAAGCAGATGTATCATTGCAAACAATGTAGGGCAGATGCAATAGGAACTTTAGACAAGGATATATCTAGTGAATTTAGAAATGATACTGAACATGATTTTAAAGGGAAAAATATAGTTAAGCTTAACAGTAAAGAAAAAATTTATAAGAAGAGTAAATATAGATTTGCAGTTGCAACTAAGTCCGGTGTAAATGTAGATGCACATTTTGGACATGTGTCACAATTCTATATATATGATGTAATAAACGGGAAAATTGAACTTAAAGAAAAAAGGATCATAAACAAATACTGCAGTGGTATAAGTGAATGTGATGGCCATGATAATAAGATATCAAATATCTTAAAAAGCATAGAGGATTGCAATGCAGTACTTGTATTGAGGATAGGTTTTGAACCTTTGACCATGCTGCATGAGAAGGGAATAAAAGTATTTCAAATGTATTTTAGTATAGAACAGAGTATAAAAAAAGCCATAGAATTACTTGAAAAAGATTCATAAATATTCAAGTACAAAGGGGAATGGTAAATATGAATATAAAAAATATGACAAAAAATATAAAAATTTCAAATAGCAAGGGCAGTTTTAATGAATTGGTAATTAAAATTTTAAGAAAAAGTTTAGCCATTGTATTGTTTCTGGTTTTTTGGCAGATAGCCCCCATAGTAGGTATAGCTGATCACCAATTTATACCTACTTTTTCAGAAACCATTAGTACAATTTGGGATCTTATATTGAAAAATGAAATGATAGTACATGTTAAAGTAAGTCTTATGAGAGCCATAATAGGGTTCATGCTGGCAGCAGTTATAGCACTACCATTAGGCTTCTTACTTGGGGGAGGATTTAAAAAGGTTGAGGAATTTTTAGATCCCCTACTTCAAATTTTAGCTCAGGTGAATCCTTTTTCATTACTTCCAGTTTTTATTTTACTTTTTGGAATTGGAGAGGTAGCCAAAATATCGATAATATTTTGGGTTTCCATATGGCCTATACTGTTTAGTACCATAACAGGAGTAAAAACTATCGATCCACTTCTGATTAAAGCCGCCAGGGCTATGGGTACATCTAAAGTAAAATTGTTTTGGAAAATCATTTTGCCGGGTTCAGCACCTAATATATTTGCAGGATTGAAACTGAGTTCGGGAAATGCATTTCTTATGTTGATTGCAGCTGAGATGATTGGTGCAAGTGCAGGACTTGGGTGGATGGTGTTAAATTCAGAGGTTAATTTTCAAATTAATAGACTTTTTGCAGCAGCATTTACAATTGCAGTATTAGGAATACTTATAAATAAAACAATAGCTTTTATAGAAAGAAAGGTTGTAGTCTGGAAAGAAGAATCTTTTACAGCTTAAAAATATTAGATAATAAAGCACTTTTAAGGGGGAAACTAAAAATGAAAAATAGAAAATTAGCTTTAATATTAAGTACTGTATTTGTATCAACATTGATTTTTTCAGCTTGTGGCAGTAATAAGGATGAAGCAGCTAATGCTGATAAAAGTGAAGAGTTACAGGTCGTTAGAACATGGAGCAGGAAAGATTGTACTGCAGCACCTATTGTAATAGCGGATAAGCTTGGATATTTTAAAGAACAAGGTTTAAAAGTAGAGTATACAGGGGATACACAGCCTGCACAAAGGCTTCCATCTATATTAAATGGGAATAATGATTTTGGAGATGCACATCCTAATAATTTAGCCATTGCTGCACAAGGAGGAGCCAAAATAAAAGCTGTAGCAAGATCTATTGTAGAACCATCAAAAGATACAGATGACTATGAGCATCTTCAGCATATGTGGTGGGTAAGTAATAAGAATAGTTCCATAAAAACATTAGCAGATATTAAAAACTTTGATGGAAAAGTTAAAGTTGGAACTAATTCTAGAAATTCTTGTGTAGATTATTTATCTTATAAATTGTTTGTGGATCAAAATAATATACCTATAGATAAAATTGAATGGATTCAAATGCCTGATGTAGAACAGGTTCTAGCTCTAAAGAAAGGTCTTATTCAAATTGCTGTAGTTCACCCACCATACTATAAATCTATTGAAGATAGCGGAATAGGTAATATACTTACTACAAGCGAACCTATAGCCGGTGAAAATGGAGGAACTTATCTTTACTATTTTTCAGATAGCTTTATAGAAAAGCATCCAGAAGAGATTGAAAAGTTTATAGTGGCAGTTAAAAAAGCAGAAAGGTATATAAATGAAAGTATTCCAAATAAGGAAGAAAGGGCTAAAGTAAATAAAATGGTAGAAGAGGCTATAGGAGTACCTGTAAGTGCCAATCATTACTATGCCATTGATGGAACTATAAAAGATAGTGATATACAAGAGTGGATAGATGGGAGTATAAAAAGCGGAGCACTTCCTCAGGATACAAAAGTGAAGGTTAGTGATATAGTCACTCATAAGTTTGATAAATATACTAACTTAGCTTCATCACCAAATTTTATAGTTAAAAATTAGGAGGAAAATTAAATGAGTAAAGTAATTGAGAAATCAAGATCTGATAATTACAAAATTATAGTTAAAAATGTACAGAAATTTTATGATGTAAAATCTGAAAGTGGCGAAAAAAGTGAAAAATTTTTGGCACTGGACAATTTTAATTTAAAAATAAAAAAAGGGGAATTTATAACTATTGTAGGACCCAGTGGATGTGGAAAATCAACTTTCTTAGATATTTTGGCCGGGTTGTCTAAACCTACATCAGGTGAACTATATATAGATGATAAGTTAATTGAAGGACCAGATTTGGACAGAGGTATTATTTTTCAAGGATATGCACTATTTCCATGGAGAACTGTAGAACAAAATATTGAATTTGGCCTTGAGATAAAAGGTATACCAAAAAATGAAAGAAAAGAAATAAGTAATAAATTTATTAAACTTGTGGGATTAAGTAATTTTGAAAATAGATATCCCCATGAATTATCGGGAGGTATGAAGCAGAGGGTGGCAATTGTTATAGCCGCTCTTGGGTTGTTTGTAGATATAATAATAAAATTTGTTGAAAGCAAATTGATAGGTAACAAAAATGAGGAGGTATTTAATGGTATTAATTTGAGTATATAATTTACAAAAAATCATGTTTTATTAGCTAAGGTATCTTCAAATAAATAATTAGCCAGTATGGTAGTCTATCTTACATAATACTGCGTCAGCAGAACCCTATGATAGCCCCACTATCAAAGGAACCTGCTTCCTTGTCTTATGTAAAATAGCCTTACCACCTTTGACTTATTATTTATTTTCAGATACCTAAATCAAGGGAGGATGTAATATATGAAGAAATTTAATCTTAATACTTCTGTAGTAAATACCCGTGAACAGCGTCTGGGGACTATTATTGGCTGGAAAACCGGAAAAGCTTCAGAGCTTTCCAAAGACTCTGCCTTTACTTGTGCAGGATGCAAGGGAAATGGAGGAAAAAGGCTTTGTGAGGCTACAGGACCTTTTACCCAAGGTTCTACTTGCAGTGAGCAAATGGTAGAATGTCAGGCTGGAAATGTAAGAGATGCAGTTCTGATTCAACATGCACCAATAGGATGTGGAACAGGGCAGGTAGCCTACAATTCCATATATAGAAATGGACTTGCCATTAGAAATCTGCCTATACAAAATATAAAGATAATCAATACTAATATGAAAGAAACAGATATGGTATTTGGCGCACTTGATAAATTGGAACAGTCTATAAGGGACGCATGGAACAGGCATCACCCTAGAGCTATATTTATTGGGACTTCCTGTGCCTCGGGAATAATTGGAGAGGATATAGATAGTGTAGCCAGTAAAATGCAGGAAGAACTTAATATTCCGGTCATTCCCATGTATTGTGAAGGTTTTAGATCAAAACACTGGAGTACAGGATTTGATGCTACCCAGCATGGAATATTGAGGCAGATAGTTAATAAAAATCCTAAAAAACAAGGGGATCTAGTAAACATAATTAACCTTTGGGGTAGTGATGTATTCACTCCCATGCTGGCAGAATTGGGGCTCAGAGTTAACTATGTTGTAGATCTAGCTAAAGTGGAAGATTTAGAAAAGCTTTCAGAAGCTGCTGCCACTGTTACTTTCTGCAATACACTGGGGTCTTATATGGCAGCTGCACTAGAAGAACATTTTGGAGTTCCTGAAGTTAAAGCACCCCAACCTTATGGAATTGCAGGAACGGATGCATGGCTAAGAGAATTGGCCAGAATTACCCATAGAGAAAAAGAAGCAGAAATATATATAGAAAAAGAGCATAAAAGAATAGCACCTAAAATAGAAGAACTTAAAAAGTTATTAAAAGGCAAAAAAGGATATGCGGCTACAGGTTCAGCTTATTCTCATGGACTGATTGCAGTTCTTAAAGAACTTGGAATTGAGGTAGATGGATCCTTAGTATTTCATCATGATCCAATATATGACAACAATGATCCTAGCAAGGATACCCTTAAATTCTTAGTAGATAACTATGAGGATGTTGCTAATTTTAGTGTAAGTAACAGACAGCAATTTCAGTTTTATGGGCTGCTTAAAAATGTAAATCCAGATTTTATTCTTATCAGGCATAATGGATTGGCTCCATTAGCTTCACGAATGGGAATTCCCGCAGCTCCATTGGGGGATGAACACCATGCCATAGGGTACAGCGGAATTTTAAATTTAGGAGAAACTATTTTAGATATACTTGCACGTAAAAAATTCCACAAAGATTTGTCATCTCATGTTAAACTGCCTTATACAAAATGGTGGCTTGAACAGAGAGATCCTTATATATTGGAAAAACAACATTATGTTGTGTATTAGAAAAATAGCAGTGACTTTATAGAATAGGAGTGAATTTAGTGTCTAATATAAAAATAGAACAAAAAAATACAAATAAAATTGTCGAAAAGTCAAACTCAATTGAACAGATTAGATATGGATGTGCCCTAGGGGCTGTACACAGTGTTTTCGCAATTCCAAGAGTAATTCCAATTGCCCATTGTGGTCCAGGATGTGTGGACAAACAAACTTCTAACCTGGCTTTCTATAATGGATTTCAGGGAGGAGGCTATGGAGGAGGGTCTGTTGTTCCAAGTTCCAATATTTATGAAAAGGAAGTTGTATTTGGTGGTGAAGATAGATTAAGAGAACTTATAGATGCAACTTTTAAAGTTCTGGATGCGGATTTATTTGTAGTTATGACAGGATGTATTCCAGATACTGTTGGAGATGATGTTGGGGCTGTAGTGGGCGAATTTCAGGATGAAGGTCGTCCTATAGTGTATGCAGAAACAGGTGGATTTAAAGGAAATAATTTTACAGGACATGAACTGGTTACAGAAGCTATCATCGATCAATATGTAGGTGATTATGATGGACCTTTAGAAAAAGGACTTGTAAATGTGTGGTCACTTCTTCCTTATCATAATACTTTTTGGAGGGGAGATCTTACAGAAATTAAAAGAATCCTAGAGGGTATAGGTTTAAAGGTCAATATATTATTTGGGCATGAAAGTGCAGGGGTTTCAGAGTGGAAAAATATTAAAAAAGCACAATTTAATCTGGTAGTATCCCCATGGCTGGGTCTTAAAACTGCAGAAAAATTAAAGAAAAAATATAAACAGCCTTATTTGCATATTCCTATAATTCCAATAGGAGCAAAGGAAACCAGTAGTTTTTTAAGAAAAGTAGTAGAATTTTCAGGAATTGATAAAGTTAAAGCGGAAAAATTTATTGAAGAAGAGGAAAAGAAATATTATGAATACCTAGAGGATTTTTCTGATTTTTATGCAGAGTATTGGTGGGGATTACCAGCAAAATTTGCAGTTATAGGTGACAGTGCATATAATTTAGCCCTGACAAAGTTTTTGGTAAATCAATTGGGACTGATACCTGCCATACAAATTATTACGGAAGATCCACCTGAAAAATATAGAAGTGGTATTCGGGAGGAATTTAAAAATATAGCAGAAGATGTTTCAGTAGATATAGAATTTGAAGAAGACAGTTATACCATTCATGAAAAAATAAGAAAAACAGATTTTGGTCATAAGCCCCCTATTATTTTTGGAACTACCTGGGAGAGGGATCTCACTAAAGAATTAAAAGGATCCATAGTTGAAGTGGGTTTTCCGGCATCTTATGAACTGGTGCTTTCAAAATCTTATGTAGGTTATAGAGGAGCGCTTACTTTGCTTGAAAAGATATACACTACTATAGTTGGAGCGAGTGCATAATTTTAATGTAAATGTAGTTTGAATAAATTTTATAATCATATTTTCAATTTGAGGAGGAACATATATATGAGACAAATAGCTATTTATGGAAAAGGTGGAATAGGTAAATCTACAACCACACAAAATTTAACAGCCGGTTTATCGGAATTAGGAAAAAACGTCATGGTAGTTGGATGTGATCCTAAGGCTGATTCTACAAGACTTCTTTTAGGTGGACTTGCACAAAAAACAGTGCTAGATACTTTAAGGGAAGAAGGAGAAGATGTAGAATTAGATTATATAATGAAAACAGGTTTTGGTGGAATAAAGTGCGTTGAGTCCGGTGGACCGGAACCAGGAATAGGATGTGCAGGAAGAGGAATAATTACATCTATAAATATGCTGGAGAGATTAGGAGCATATACTGATGACTTAGACTATGTTTTTTATGATGTATTAGGAGATGTTGTGTGTGGAGGCTTTGCTATGCCTATTCGTGAAGGAAAAGCCAAAGAAATATATATTGTGGCCAGTGGTGAAATGATGGCTCTTTATGCTGCAAACAATATATCAAAAGGAATAAAAAAATATGCTAAAAAAGGAGGAGTAAGGTTAGGTGGGATTATTTGTAACAGCAGAAATGTAGACAATGAAAAAGAATTGTTAGAGGCCTTTGCAAAAGAATTAGGCACTCAGTTAATTTACACTGTTCCAAGGAATAATGTGGTCCAAAAAGCTGAAATTCACAAACAGACAGTAATACAATTTGATTCTGGTGAAGCTCAGGCAGCTGAATATAGATCTCTTGCAAAATCCATAGAGGAAAATGAACTATTTGTAATTCCAAAACCTATGAGTCACGAAAGACTTGAGGAAATATTTTTAGAACATGGGCTTATAGATTAGCGTAAATCAAGTTATTCTTAGGTTCAGGTGGAGTTTGCTATAGAGAAATACTTATCTCCATCTGAACCTTATTAACAGTATTCTTAGTGCCTTTAGCACTTAGAATACGTTATCCT
>ENA-UOOE01001699-UOOE01001699.1-fermentation-metagenome-genome-assembly--contig:-NODE-1699-length-17868-cov-4.668781_pt1 | contig 17868 bp, 9 predicted proteins | sample MGYA00245776_ERZ724021 | MGnify/ENA primary metagenome ERZ724021 (study PRJEB28704, sample SAMN03018321) | fermentation metagenome | biome: anthropogenic terrestrial biome; feature: soil; material... | reverse complement strand
TGGTGTGGTTTCATGAAGCGAATCCGTGGTGTGGTTTCATGAAGCGAATCCGTGGAATGGATCAATGAAGCGGATCCATGGAAATGGTTCAATGGGACAATCTGAAAGGAGAATTTACAATGAAAAGACAGGTAACGGCAGGTCTTCTTGGCTTCCTGTTCCTTTTGTCCACGATGTTTTCCCTCACCGGCTGCAACAGGGATACAGGTAAAGTGCATGCAGCGGATCTCATGGATGGCATCAAACCCAATCAGACGATAGATGCCTACTTAACCGATGAACAGACGGATGCGATAGCTGATTTTTCCGTGAAATTGTTTCATAACACCGTAGCTGACGGGAAAAATCCATTGATTTCCCCCATTTCCGTGCTGTGTGCCCTGGCCATGACAGCCAATGGAGCGCAGGGGGAGACGCTCTCGCAGATGGAGAAGGTTTTTGGCCTTCCGGTGCCGGAACTGAATGAATATCTGCACATTTATATGGACAATCTTCCTTCTGGCAAAAAATACAAGGTCCATCCTGCCAATTCCATCTGGTTCAAGGATGACGACAGGCTGAAGGTGGAGAAAGATTTCCTGCAGACCAATGCGGATTCCTATGGGGCATCTGTCTACAAGGCAGCCTTTGACGACTCCACACGGAAGGACATCAACCATTGGGTCAGCAAAAACACGGACGGCATGATCCCGGATATCCTGGATCAGATTCCGGAAGAAGCAGTGATGTATCTGGTCAACGCTCTGGCCTTTGACGCCGAGTGGGAAAAGATCTATACGGAGAACGACATACAGGACGGTACGTTTACCACGGAATCCGGAAAGAAGAAAAATGTGAAAATGATGTACGGCGGCGAACACATGTATCTTGACAGCGGCAATGCCACGGGCTTTCTGAAATACTATGCGGACCGCAAGTATGCCTTTGCCGCTCTGCTGCCTGACGAAGGCATTTCGATTCAGGACGCCATTGCCGGGCTGACCGGAAGAGAGCTTCGGAACACCCTTCGGGATGCGCAGGAGACGGCGGTGAACGCGGCAATCCCCAAATTCGAGAGCAGGAGCACCTTTGAAATGCAGGATGTGCTGTCCGGCATGGGCATGACCGACGCATTTGATGCAGATCGTGCGGACTTTACCCGGCTGGGCTGGTACGACAACGGCAACATCTTTATCAACCGGGTCCTTCACAAGACGTACATTGCAGTGGACGAGAAGGGCACCCGAGCCGGCGCTGCAACTGTGGCGGAGATGGAAACCGGATCCGCCATGCTGGAAGAAAAGAACGTTTGTCTGGACCGGCCCTTTGTTTATCTGCTTCTGGACTGTGAGAAAAATCTGCCCCTGTTTATGGGGGCAGTGACGGATATCGGAAAATAAGGACCAAAGAACGACGGGATTGGATAGCAAAACAATTGGGATTGGACAGCAAAACAATTGGAATGAAACGACCGGGCAAATGAAATGGAACAAACCGGACAATTCTAACAGGCAAATGGATCAAAAGCGGTGGCAGGGCATCTTGTTTCCTGTCACTGCTTTCTTTTTTGCGAGGACATTTCCCGACATTCTTTTTATGGGAAATCATAGCAAAATCATCAAAATATATCCAGAAATCACTTGACAGATATTTCTATTTTATATATTATACTTATATACCAGTAATTTATTATACTATCACATTATGGAAGACTGGAGGGATGCCAATCCGGATGGATCGGGGAATACCAGAGAAAAAGGAAGACATAAAATGAGGACATAAGAGGAGGAGTGATTGTATGAAACAAGCGTACTTGCGTGGATTCGTTTCTGTTTTGCTGGCCTTGTTGCTGATCCTTGGAGGTTCTCCCATTCCTGTGCGCGTCCTGGCGGAATCTCCGGCCAAATCTCCGGCGGAGTCTCCGGTCAAATCTTCTGAGGAGCCTCCCGGGGTTCAGACCGAGGAGATTGGAAAGGTACGGGTGCAGGTGCTGTCGGATACGCTGGCCAGGGTGGAAGCAGAGGGCCCGAAGGGATATGAGGATCGTCTGACCTATCATATTACCAACCGGGACTGGCCGGGAGCCCGGGCCAAAAGAGTCACGGAAGAAAAGATTACAAAAATCGTCACTTCAAATTATACGGTAAATGTGCCGAACAACGCCACGTCCTTAAACGGCGTATATGTTACCAATGCAAAAGGGAAAAGGATCTGGGAATATCAGAGCCTCCCTTCCGGAAATCCTTTTTTGCCGGCTCCCGGCTCCACGCCGGAAGCATGGGCCATTGCGGACAATCCCAGAGTCGTGCCGGCCGAGTGGGGATACAATCCCATGCCGCAGGATAACACGGAATTTACGGATTACAATGGCTGGGATACCACCAATCAAGCCCCGGACATGTATGTGTTCCTGCCCCGGCGGGACGCAAAACAGCTTCGAAAGGATTTCATTGAACTGACGGGAAGGACGGAGCTGGTCCCGCTGAAAGCCCTCGGGCTTTGGCACAGCCGCTACTATCAATACCATGAGCAGGAAGTCTATGATACCATCGATAAATACCGGGACGAAGGATTCCCTCTGGACTATTTTGTCGTGGATACGGACTGGCGCATGTCCAATTCCGGGACAGGCTATGACATCAACGAAGAGTGTTTTCCGGACATGCCGCAGTTTCTCCGGAACGCCCACGAAAAGCACGACGTGAATATCATGTTCAACGATCATCCGGAGCCGGTGAACAACCAGCACGCGCTGACCCAGGAGGATCTGCAGTTCCGGAATGAGAATCTGCGCCGGATCCTGGATATGGGCCTGGATACCTGGTGGTTTGACCGCAACTGGTCCACCTCCATCCGGTCGCCTTTTTCCGGCATCAGCAAAGAGAGCTTTGGCATGTATCTCTATCATTACATTACCCGGGATCAGATTCCGGGCAGGCGTCCCATGATTATGGGAAACGTGGACGGGATTGACAACGGGGTATTCAACCGGGCTCCCGACCTGGCTTCCCACCGTTATTCCATTCAGTGGACGGGAGATACCCATGGACAGTCGCAGGATCTGCGGCAGGAGATTGTTGACGCCGTACGCAGCGGTGCGGAGACACTTCTTCCCTATGTCAGCGCCGATGTGGGCGGCCACATGGATGTGCTTTCCCCGGCACTGTATACCAGGTGGTCCCAGTATGCCGCGCTTTCTCCTGTTTTCCGGTATCACTGCACGGCCAATCCGGCCTTTGACCGGTCCCCGTGGCTGTATGGGGCAGAGGCGGAGAACGTCGTAAGGGATTATGTCCGGATGCGGTACCGCCTGCTGCCCGTGTTCTATTCCCTGTCCCGCCAGAATTATGAGACAGGCCTGCCGATCACAAAAAGGCTGGACTATAACTATCCCGGCTATGCCCAGGCGCAGGACAATACGCAGTATCTGCTGGGCGACGGGATCCTGGTGGCTCCCATCTGGGAAGCGGATACGGAAACCGAAACCGTGCCGGCGTCCTGGCTGACGCATGATCAGGGAGCTCCAGGGCTCCAAGCCACTTTTTACAACAACGTCAATCTGGAAGACCCGGCTGTACTGACCCGCGAGGATGCCAATGTCAATTTTGACTGGGAAACAAAAAGTCCGGGGACAGGTGTTTCCGATGACAATTTCTCTGCCGTATGGGAAGGCAAAATCACCATTGGCGAGGAAGACGTCCATCTTGCGACCACGGTGGATGACGGAGTGCGCCTGTACGTGGACGGGAAAAAAGTGGTGGACAGCTGGCAGCCCAACAACAGCGTGACTTTTAAGACAGAGGAAATTTACAGGGCGGGCTCCACCCACGATATCCGTCTGGAGTATTATGAAAAATCCGGAAACGCGGTGATCCGGCTGGAGTATGTGACCAAAGATCAGGATGACAACATGCGTTCGGTATTCCTTCCGGACGGAAGATGGATCGACGTATGGACCGGGGAAGAGTTTACCGGGCCGAAAACCATCAATGTGCAGCATACCATGCATACTTCTCCCATCTTTGTGCGCTCCGGAAGCATCGTTCCCCTTGTGAAGGATGCGGAAAACCATATAGGGGAAAACGACTGGAGCAAGGTGGCGCTGGACGTTTATCCAAGCACAAGGCTGGACGGCAAATCCGAACTGTATGAAGATGACCGGACCACTGTCTCCTATAAGGAAGGAGAATACCGCACCACCGCGCTGAAAACCACTTTTGATAAAAAAACCGGCGAAACCGTGGTGAACATCGGCGCTGCCAAAGGCGCCTATGAAGGCAGCGATGCCTATGACAGCCGGGACTGGAAAGTCCGTGTCCACAGCCCGAAGCAGTGGGGCAGGGTGGAGTCGGCAACGCTGGATGGGAAAGATGCTTTCGGCAGGGTGCAGACCATTGCACAAACCGGGGATGCGAAGCCCTTCGCCTTTGAAGGCGGCGCTGCGGACAGCAGGATTTACGAGCTTTCTTTCAAAAAAGCGCTGGATCAGCCCAGCGAAATCCGTATCAAGTTTGCTTCCCCCCGGGATGAAGATCTTCCGGGCCACAGTGACGTGGCAGTGGATGCCGAAGTGTCCGAACGGTTTGTCGGCGGCACCGTAAACCTGTCCAAAGAAGGCAAGGAGGACTGGATCCACCTTGGTGCGGAGGAAGAAGCATCTGTCACGAAAAAAGCCGACGGCAGCGGAGCCATTGGCGATGTGGCCATCAATGGCGAGCCGAAGCGTTATACCAACGCGCCGGTTGAATTTCAATGGGAAGGCGGGACTCCGGTGGAAAGCACCGATCATATGCGCAGCGGTCTGTCCATCGGGGAAGGCAGCTTTGACTTTGATGTGGCCGTAGGGCCGGAGGAAAAGCAGATCAAGGTTTACTTAAGCGGAGAGAATGCATCCGGAAGTCTGGCCATATCCGACGGTACCGGTATGGGGGCTCAGGTTGTTCCTGTGTCCGGCGCGGGGCAATATGCAAAGGCAGTGGTGATCCGCGCTCAGGCAGAGGCGGAAACCAGACTGCGGATTTCCTGGGTCAAAACCGGAGGGACCGGCCCGGTCAGTCTCATGGCAGTCACGCTGGCGGATCCGGATCTGGCGGAGGATGTTGCCGTGGAACGCTCCGCAAGCCTGGAACCCGTACCGGCGGATGTCCATCTGTCGGATGAGAAGAACCTGGACTGGATTCATGTTGGCCTGAACAGCGATCCCGCGGCCATCAACCGCAAAAAGGACGTGCCGCAGATGATCTCGCCTCCTCAGACAACCCAGTCCTGCTTTGAAGTGCATGATTACAACACCAGTTTTTCCTGGAGCGACGGTACTCCCACCCTGACCCAGGAGAAGAACCACAATGCGATTGCCACCAACGGTTCTTTCCAGATCTCGGCTCCGTCCGCCCCGGAATGGCGGGAACTGAAAATATATCTGGGATGCTGGAAAGGCACAAACACCATTGAAATATCGGATGAAACCGGGGAGGAGGTTACGTCGTTTACCTGCACCGCCGGGAATCCGGCGCAGATCCGATGCCTGTCCGTGAAGTATCGTTCCAATGAGGATTCCGCCCTGTATGTGAAGTGGGCGAAAACGGACGGGACCGGCAATGTTTCGTTTGCCGCCTGTACGGTCTCGGAACTGGAAGAAAACGGGGACAATATCACCGCACAGCTGGAAGAGGTTCCCGATACCCTGAATTTAAGCGACGACCGGTTTACGGAATGGATGCATTTCGGCCATCCGGATGCCACGTCGGTCAACCGGAAGGCGGATCCGCAGACCAATAGGATCGTTCCCAACACGAAGGACCTGCTGGGCAAGGATCTGGTACAGGGCATCGACTATAAGACAAGCTTTTCCTGGGACGACGGCACGCCTCTGGCAGCCGCGGACTCGGTACGGAATTTCTCCTACAGCTATGACGGACTGGAAAAGAAACTGAACATGCAGCCGGGCAGCTGGAGAGTATCCCTGTATACGTCCCTGTGGTGGGCAAAGGGATCCATTGAAATCCTGGATGAAAACGGCGCGCTGGTGGATATCCTGGGATACGAAAGCCGGAAAGCCGCGTCCGGTGCTTCCGAATACCGGAAGGTGGTCCTGGATTATAAATCGGACAAGGCACAGGAGCTGACCGTGCGTGTCGTACCGGCCCTGGCCTTTGACGGACACCGGGGCAATATGTCCCTGGCTGCAGCCACCGTGGAGGAACTGGATCCGGAGCCTGCAGAGAAAAAGGCACCGGGCAAGCCGGTTCTGAGTCACAACAATGGCTGGGACACCGGGATTCAGGATGGGGACTACACCGTTACCATGGATATGTGGTACGGGGTCAACGGCACCAGCTGCAAGCTCTACGAAAACGGCAGGCTGATCGATGCCCAGAAGCTGAAAGTCCATACGCCGGCTGCCCAGACGGCAAAAACGGACATCCGCGGCAGGTCAGAAGGAACCTATACCTATTACTGCGAGCTGACCAATGCGGCCGGTACGACAAAGAGCGATCCGATCACCATAAAGGTTACGCAGACAAAACCCGGAAAGCCGAGCTTGTCCTGTTACAACGATCAGGGCAGGAGCAGCTGCCGCGTCACCATGGACATGTGGTGGGGAATCAACGGCACAACGTACAAGCTGTATGAGAACGATGAACTGATTGATACACAGAAGCTGACGGCAAAGACGCCGAACGCGCAGACGGCTTTTACGGATGTCAGGGACAAACCTGCGGGAACCTATACGTATTATTGTGAACTGATCAATGATTTTGGCAGTACGAAGAGCAAAGCCATTACCGTGAAAGTGAAGGAGCAGATTTCAGCCCGCACGGATTCCAGCCCGCATGCGGGGAAATGGGAAATTCATTTGTCCGTCGGATTCAGGTGAATTTCCTGCAAATCAGCACTGCGGGGACGGACAGATCAGGCAGGAAAAGATAGGGGGTGGGTGGAAGCCTGGAAAACTCAATGAAAAGTAAAAACCCAGTGGAAAGCGAAAAACTTAATGGAAAGCGGCAGCAGGGAACTTTGATTCCCTGCCGCTGCTGTTTTTGGGGAAACTGTTCTATATTATTTTTTACAGGTTGTTCATGATAACATTGTTTGCCCGGTCCTAAATTGTAAAAGTCTCATTTTTACACTTCTTTCCATACAAGGAGTGAAGAAGGAGTTTTTGGCGTTATCAAATCATATCTCCCCGAGTGCCGCCGGGCTTCTTTGTAGTCTCATCCTCTCTGTTGCGCAGATAATCCCGCAGAACCAGATTAATATACTGGGAAAAGGAACGATCATCTCTTTCTGATAACTTTTTAATTTCTTCAACAATATCATTATCAAGGGTAATACTTACCTTTTCTTTCAATGGCCTCATTAGATCACCTCCGTTCTTTATGAAAAAGAATATCATTTTATCCTACTCAGCATTGACAGGTAAGATAAAGTAGTATATAGTATAATAAAGCAAAATAAAGTTATGCATATAGGAGGATTGATGCTCATGGAGAGGCAGTTATCGAATGCGAGACCACAAAGGGCTCCATATCATTTAACTGAAAAAAGAAAAGCTCAGATAAAAATGCTGTTAATTGTTCTGCCATTTATGATTTTCGTGTTTATTTTCAGTTATCTTCCGCTATTCGGATGGTCGTATGCATTCATGGATTATAAACCCGGTGTCCCCTTTTTCAAGCAGGAGTTTGTAGGCCTGAAATATGTCAGGTTAATGTTTTCCAGGGTAGGGTATTTTCCGATTGCTTTAAGAAATACGCTGGTATTGAGCGGTTTGGGAATCATTTTTTCTCCTGTTCCGATGATATTTGCGATCATGCTTTCCCGTGTCAGTAATAACAGGATTTCAAAAACCATTCAAAGCGTTGCTTCCTTCCCAAACTTTATCTCATGGGTGATCGTTTATTCTCTTTTTTTTGCCTTATTCAATACAAATGATGGGGCTGTAAATAATATACTGTTGAATCTTGGCTTTATTGACCAGCCTACCAATATTTTGGCCAATGAAAAGCTGGCCTGGTACTTTCAGGTTGCCGTTGATATGTGGAAGGGAACGGGTTGGAATGCGATTATTTATATCGCGGCGATGTCCGGGATTGATCAGGAATTATATGATGCTGCGGATATTGACGGAGCGGGCAGCTTTCAAAAGACTCTATATATTACAGTTCCTGAACTGACACCAACTTATTTTGTTTTACTGCTCCTGTCCATTTCCAATATGCTCAGCAATGGCTTTGAGCATTATTGGGTATTTCAGAATCCTCTGGTAATGGACAAGCTGGAAGTACTCGATACTTATGTTTATAAAGTGGGGATATTTAATCTTCAATACTCCTTTTCGATTGCCATGGGTATTTTTAAATCAATCATCAGTATTTTTCTGCTTACGTTTGCAAATATGTTTTCCAAAAAAATTCGCGGAAGTTCAATTTTTTAAAAGACGGAGGTTATTATTATGGGGAAGAATATACGGAATGTTTTTTTAAAAGGGCTTAATCTTCTGATTTTAATTGTCTTTGCATTAATATGTTTCTATCCGCTGTATTTTGTATTTATTAACTCATTCAGCAGTGCATCTGCGATTACAAAAGGTGTCTATCTATTGCCGCAAAAACCGACATTGATCTATTATAGATATCTGCTTCTGACGCCAAGTATATTGCAGAGTACCTTTATCTCCATTGCCAGGACAGTATTGGGTACCATCATTACGGTAATGTGCTCCTCATTTATGGGGTACATGGTATCCAGAAGGGATCTCCCGTTCCATAAAATAATATATCGTTATTTTATTATTACCATGTATTTTGGCGCTGGATTGATTCCCTGGTACATGTTGATGAAGGCACTCGGGCTCAAGAACAATTTCCTGCTGTATATTATTCCCGGTGCAGTGTCCGCTTATTACATGATCCTGGTGAAGACCTATATTGAGTCTTTACCACCGTCCCTGGAGGAGTCCGCTGAGATTGACGGCGCTGGTATTTTCACAATTTTCTTTCGGATCATTCTTCCGCTCAGCCTGCCGATTGTCGCATGTATTACTGTCTTTTGTGCGGTAGGTCAATGGAACGCCTGGTCAGATAACCTTTATCTTGTGTCAGAACCAAAGCTGGATACCCTTCAATATCTTCTCTATAAAAGTCTCCAGCAAAACATGACAAATGTGTCTTCCGGGAAAGAAGTCAGCACAGGGCCGGTCAGTCAGATTGAGATAACCCCTGCCGGGCTGCAATATGCGATGACAGTCGTAACAGTAATACCGATTATGCTGGTTTATCCTTTCATGCAGAAGTATTTTGTGAAGGGCCTTATGCTCGGGGCCATCAAGGGGTAACGCTTATAAAGAGGCATACGGGCAATTGGAAATTTTTCGGCTATGATTCGACAGGAGAGCCATAACTGAAATCTATTCAACCAATAATGAGGAGGGTTTTTCATGAAAAAATGTAAAATGCGTGCACTGTCTTTTGTCATTGTAATGTTTCTGCTTGTTGGATTCGCTGGATGTAAACAGGAATCCGATGCAGACAGGAAAGCGGGAAAAGGTGCATCATCCCAGACAAATCCGGATTCATCCCCGGAAGATTCGAAGGCTCCCGTCACACTGACGGTTCAGGGCTTATTTGATGGTGCACCTCAGGACGGAGTACAGAAAGATGATGTATCCAAATACATTGCGGATGAAACCGGTGTAACGCTCAAGCTCATGAACCTCACAGACGACGATACGGCTGCGCAGAAACTGTCTGCCCAGGTCGCAAGTGATGATCTCCCTGATATTTTCCGATCTCCCAGCCTGAACCGTCTGCCGGATCTTATAGAAGCAGATAAAGTCCTGCCTCTTGATGACCTCATAGAGGAACATGCAAAAAATACGAATACGGATAAACTCGCAAAAGCCATGATAGAAATCAATAAGGTCAATAGTCCGGATGGGAAGCTGTACTGTATCGGAATGGACAGGGGTACCTGGGATGATGGGACCGGAGGAATTCGCAACAACTATATACGCTGGGATCTTTACAAAAAGCTTGGTTATCCTGAAATTAAAAATCTGGATGACCTGGCTGATGTGTTGATACAAATGCAGAAGCTGGAGCCAAAGACGGGAGACGGGAAGAAAACATATGCAGCCGGGTCCAATTCCGATGCGTTTCATTTTGCGGCATTGGTGGGCAATATGCTGAATTCCGGATACGCAGAAGCCAGCCCGGATCATATGTTCCTTATAGATATAGAGAATAATGAAGTACAGGAAACGAATATGTTGACGGAAACAGATTCCCTGTACTGGAAGTCCCTAAGGTTTCTGAACAGGCTTAATCAGGCAGGCGCCTTTGATCCGGATAGTTTTACCCAATCCAATTACAGCAGCAAGGTGAATTCCGGGATATATATGATGACGCAGGAAAGCTGGAGTGCCTCAGATGCAAACCATACATTTAAAACCAATGGAACGCCGGAAAGAGGTTTTGTCGCATTACCTGCTTCCATGTTTGGATATCGGAATACCGCTCTGTATTATAACGATCTTACCGGAGAAAGAAGCTTTTCTATTTCAAAGAAATGCGAACACCCGGAAAGAGCTGTTGAACTGCTGGACTTCCTGTCAACCTATGAATTCTCGAGAATTGCGAACAATGGCCTGGAAGGTACGAATTGGAACATGAAAGACGGAAAGCCTGCACCAAAGGAAGAGTACCTGAATCAAGCTGCAGATGACAAATCATATATATCAACCGGGGCAGGCAAGTATACCCATTTTTGTGGATACAAAAGCGGAACCATTGATCCGGACACAAATGTATCTGTCGACTGCAGAAAGAACGCTTTGCCGTTGACACCAACGCAACAGGATTTTGTGGATCATTTCGGGAAAAAATCGTTGCCGGATGTCTATAAGGATGGTCTAACCACATATGAGAATAACACCATTGTGGATTTCGGGCTTCTTCCGGAGGACTTAAAGCTTATGGAAACAAACCTGTCAACGTATCTGAATCAGAATGAAGCGAAAGTGATTCAGGCAAAGAATGATAAGGAATTTGAAAAACTGCAGGCCGGGTTTATCAAGGGCCTGGGCGACTATCAAATAGATAAAATCTTTAAAACTTATTATGACAATGCCGTAGCCAGCACATCAAAGCTGAAGGAGGTTTATGAGAATCTGGATTAAGCCATGCTGCCAGCTGTGTATTGGTGATCCGCCATTAAGGTTCGTGTTTGTTTTGACTGATTTATGGCACCATCGTATACGGTGGTGCCTTTTATAACAAAAAAGTGGGAAAACCGGCTCTTGTAATCTTTTCAGTGAAAAACAAGTGTATGCAAGGAATATTCAGGAAAGCTATGGAATTGAATACATTGGATGGACAGGAAAGACTCTGGATTGAATTTTCAACATAAAAAAGCATGGAAAGGATGAGCTCATTATGATGCCGATCGATTTAACCAAATCAGAGGCAAGGGAGGCAAAGATCGTTGCCTGTACACCGGAGAGTATGGAGGTTCTTTTTGGAGGAAGCGGTGGAGGGATTACGCTTCCGGGCGCTGAGAAAACAAACAGGAGATATATTGCAGGCTATATTGAGGTGATGGAGACACATTCTGTTGCCATGATGGTACGTTTCTTTTTACCTGATGACAGAGAAGAGCATATGTCTGTTCGCTTTGGTTTGCTGCCCGGGTTAAAGACCCTTGTATGCTTTGATCTGAATTGGCTGGACAATGGTTCTATTTTTACAAATCGTACGCCTGGCACGCTCAAGCTGGTGATTCATGGACTTCGTACGGACATTCAGGATGTCGAACGTGTGGAACTGGGTATCGAGGAAACATTTCATGATGTTCGTGTGCGTTTGGAGGGCTTTCATCTGACGGATCAAAGACCCGCTGATTTTCCGCTGCCTGGCAAAAAACTGGTTGATGAATTTGGACAGTGGAAGTCCGGGGATTGGCCGGGGAAGATACATAGTCCTGAGGAAATGAGGACTTCCATGGAATCCAACGAAGGGCCGGCTGAATACCCCTTTCCTCAATGGGACAAATGGGGTGGCGACGGCACCCGTAAGCTCAGGGAAGGAAGCGGCTTTTTCTCAACACACAAGACACCGGACGGGCGCTGGCATCTGGTGGATCCCGATGGTTATGACTATTTTTCCATTGGCCCCTGTGGCACACGTCCCGGGGATATGGGCCGTGTGGATCATTTTGAAAGGCTCTGTGACTGGCTTCCTGATCCGCAGGAACCAAATTACAGGGACTTTTATGACAGCGGGGTTCTGAAACGTACCGCATATATGGAACCAGACCCTTATAAGATGTTCAGTTTTCTGAAAGCCAATCTTTATAAGGCGTATGGCAATAGCTGGGAGGAGAAGTGGAAGGAAATATCCTATCATATACTGATGGGACATGGGATAAACACGCAAGGCAACTTCCCGGGCCTGGACGTAAACAACGGGAAAAGCAAGATACCCTATGTCCGGGAGATCCCTGGCTTTCCTGCTACGGAAACGCTGATCTTTCGTGATTTTCCCGATGTCCTTTCACCGGAATACCATGAAAAATGCAGGAAATATGCTGAGACTCTGGAAGAATGGAAGGACGATCCATGGCTCATTGGATATTTCCTGAGAAATGAACCGGAATTTAATTTTGTGCCTGATCTGGTGATAGCAAATGAGGTTCTCCGCAATCCTGCCCGCACATACTGTCGGGTTGGCCTTATCGGGTTCTTACATGGCCGGTATGGAACGATTGGAAAGTTGAACGCAGCATGGAAATCTGACTTTACGGATTTCGGAGATCTGGAAAACCCCATTGACAACTGTATCGGGGAGTATCCTTCCTCAGAGCCTGATTTACGGGAATACTCCGCATTTCTAATCCGTGAGTATATCAGGGTGCCTTCCCTTGCCTGCAGAAAGGTGGATTTCAATCATCTTAATCTGGGGCTGCGCTGGTCTGAGGCAAACAATACCGTTATGATGGCTGGCTGGGAGTATTTTGATGTATTCTCCATCAACTGCTACTCCTTTGATCCTGCTGCAGATATGGAATTTGTCAGGAATGCCGGTGTGGATCTTCCAATTATGATTGGGGAGTTCCACTGCGGTGCACTGGACCGGGGATTGCTGGCAACTGGACTGAAGGGAGTGGAGAATCAGGAGGAACGTGGTGTGATGTGGAGGCACTTTGTGGAGAAATGTGCTGCCCACCCTTATGGTGTAGGCGCTCATTGGTTTCAATACAACGATCAGTTCTGTCTGGGCAGATTCGATGGGGAAAACTATCAGATTGGGATGGTGGATATCTGCATGCAGCCACATAAAGAGCTGTTCAAGGCAGCACTGGAAACATCTGCGGTATTGTACCAGGTTAAAAATGGGGAGACTGTGCCTTACGAAAGGACACCGAAGTCTATTCCCATGATTGGATATTGACTCATGCCGGAAATCTTGAAATAAGGTATCAGGGAGGATAAGGAAATTGAGCAGAAGAGCAAAAATATGGCGGGAGAGACTTGTACTCCCTACTTATGAAATGGGAGAAGAGGAAAGGCTGCCGATTTTCCATAAGCTGAGAATCAATCAGGGCACCAAAGGGGATATCTATCCCTACAAGACAAATGACAAGCTGCTCATGAAGCGGAACAAGGATCATGAGTACGATGCGATATGTCTGGAAAATGATTATATCAAAGTTACCGTATTGCCTGAACTCGGTGGGAGAATCTATGAGGGCTATGATAAGGTCAATGATTATAACTTTGTCTATAAAAACAATGTCATCAAACCAGCGCTGATTGGACTGAACGGTGCCTGGGTGTCGGGAGGAATTGAATTCAACTGGCCGCAGCACCATCGTCCCACTACCTTTCTGCCTGTGGAGTCCACGATCGAAGAGGGAAGGGATGGAAGTGTCACTGCCTGGATGGGAGAAACCGAAGCGATGAACGGCTTGAAAAGCCTTGTGGGTGTGAGTATACATCCGGATAAAGCCTGTATTGCTGCAAAAGTGAAACTATATAACCCTACACCACAGACACAGACTTTTCATTGGTGGGCGAATCTGGCGGTTCATGCGAATGACCATTATCGTCTTATGTTTCCACCGGATATTGATTATGTTACCTTTCATAACAAGACACATGTTTCTCCTTTTCCTGTTGTAAAAGGGAATTTTGCAGGTTATGATTTCGGTGATGGAGTGGATATCAGAAAATATGCAAATCTTGCTGCAGCCAGTTCGTTTTTTATCTTCGATTCCCGGTATTCCTTTATGGCGGGATATGATGATGGCAGAGGGATGGGTACGGTCCATGTGGCGGACAGGTATTTGTCGCCGGGCAAAAAATTCTTTACCTGGGGGAAGTCAGGATATGGTGATGCGTGGCAGAGAAACCTGACGGACGAGAACGGAGAATACATTGAGATTATGACGGGATGCTTTACGGATAATCAGCCGGATTTTACCTGGATTATGCCATATGAAACGAAAACATTTGAGCAAAGATGGTATTCCCTCAAGGGACTGCCGGACCTTAAGAATGCCACAAATGATGCAGCTGTCAGCATCATAAAGGATGGGGATGAAATCAGGGTCAGCTTTAATGTCGTGCAGTCCCATGAGGAAGTTACCCTTGATGTAAATGGTACGAAAAGGAAATGAAAACCGGTGCCTGGGGTGGCATATGAATATACGACGGATGAAATAAAGTGTGTTGATGATGTTCAGGTCCAATTAACCGACGAACTGGGCAGGGAACTTGTGTCGTGGGAAAAGCTGCCCATGTTTTTCGACGGCAAAGAGCCTCCTCAGCCAAGGCAAAAGCCAAAACCGCCTGAAGAGATTCAGAGTGTTGATGAGTTATGGGTAAATGGTGTGCACATAGAACAGTATAAGGATGCTGTTGCATTGCCGGATTCCTATTTTCTTGAAGGGCTGAAGCGTGATCCCCTGGATATTCGATGTAATACATCCATGGCAAAGTTGATGTATCGCAGGGGCAGGTTCGCAGAGGCAGTCCCATACCTGGAGAAGGCTTTGATGCGGGCAGCCGGCAGGAACCCAAATCCATATGATCCCGAATGTTATTATCAAATGGGAATTATCCATAAACAGCTGAACAGAAACCAAGAGGCTCTCCAGTGCCTGAAGCGCGCTGCCTGGAGCTATGCCTGGAAAAGTGCCGCACTGCTGCAGTCTGCTGAGATCGAGACAGAACAGGGGGATTATCAGACTGCAATGGAAGATTTGGATGTTTCCCTCCGTACAAACAGTAAGTCTCTGCGGGCCCTGGCACTGAAATCCGCTTTGCTGATACGGCTTGGGAAAAAGGACGAAGCGGAGAAGGTCGCCTTTCAGGCCAGGAAATGGGATCCTCTTGATTCTGCTTCTTATTTCACTATGTTCATGTGTGGAGACAAAGGGGCTGGAGAGCTGCTGGTCTCCATATTGGGGGACAAGGTTGGCGCATACCTTGATCTGGCAGAAATATATCTTTCCTCAGGTCTGTACGGGGAAGGAATCAAAGCATTGTCATTGTGCAGGCATGATACGGCATTGGTGGCATTCTATCATGCATATGCAGCAGGCAGACTGGGGCAGCATGAGGATAAGGAAGGATGGCTCAAAAAGGCAGATCGGCTGCCGCTGGAACGTGTATTCCCGAATCGTCCTTTTGATTTCAGAGTGTTGGAGTATGCTGTTCAATCAAGCAACAGTGCCATTGCTCCCTATTACCTTGGCTGCATGTATTATGCGAGGGATACCAATCAGCTGGCAGCGGAATACTGGCAGATATCTGTCAGGAGAAATCCGGATTTTGCCGATGCTCACAGGGCACTTTCGCAGGCAATGTTTGAAACCTTTGATGACAGAAGAAGGGCAAAGGATGAAATTACCAAAGCTTTTGAATTATCCAAAGAACCAGGAATATTATATGAAATGTATCAGCTTTATAAGGTATTGGGAACAAAAGACGATGCACTGATCCAATTGCTCAGGGAAAACATGAGAATCACTGAAAAACGTCAGGATCTGCTCCTGGAGTATATAGGGCTGTTGAATAAAACCGGACACCCTGAGGAAGCAAAGAAGCTGCTTGAGGAAGGTTCCTTCTATACCTATGAGGGAGGCGAGGGGAAGACGCCTCAAATGCACGCCTATACTTACATAGTTTTGGGAAGAAAGGCATTAAAGGCGGGGAAAGCCCGGGAAGCCCTGGATCTTTTCAAAGAAGCCAACGAGTATCCGGAACGTTATCATGAAGGCCGGAGGTATCAACAGCGTGATGCCCATCGTCACTACTTTATTGCAAAAGGCTATGAAGTAGTCGGGGACATGGATCAATATAGAAAAGAGCTGGAAATTGCGGCCGGACAATATGATGATTTATCGGAATCCCAATATTTTAAAGGGATTGCCATGGATGAGCTGGGAGACTGTGCAGGTGCTGCAAAACTATTTACGAATATGAAAACTGCGGCAGAGGGCATATTGAAAAATGAAACCCTCCAGTATTTCCTTGGCTTTCCTGCCGCTCCTCCATTTGAGCAGAGTCCGAAACGTACCATTGAGAAGATGGGTTTATCCGCACTGTTCTATGGGCAGATGGGTCTTGGTGAATTGGAACAGGCAAAGGAAACAGCTGGCAAAATTCAAAAACTGCATCTTGATTTTCCATGGATAGATCTGCTGATGGAGGATATCAAAGAGGAAGAATCCAGGTAAAACTTATATGATCCAGGAGGAAAGCACAAATATAAAGAGGGGAAGCGGTACGGTAAGTATCCATCCCCTCTTTATATTCATATATCCGTATCTTTAGGAAGTATGGTTGTTTCCCTGTGAATCAGACTACAGGGAATAATTTTTTTCATGTCCAGAAAAGTCACACTATATACTGTTAAAATTTTGTCGAAAAACTGCTATAAAAGTCATTGACATCTATCGAAAAGGATGCTATTCTTGTCTTAAAGCTTTTCAAACGATAGTTATACTTATTGAAACAACAGTTTTTGAAGATAGAACACAGAATTTTGTATTGACAGAGAGGGGAAAGAATGATGAAGACAAGAGCGCTTAGAATGTATGGTGCAAAGGATTTGAGGGTGGAGGAATTTGAGCTGCCTGAAATCACCGGGGATGAGATCCTTGTGAAGGTCATCAGCGACAGTGTATGCATGTCTACCTATAAATGTGCAATCCTGGGGAAAAAGCATAAACGGGTACCGGAGAATGTTGCCACCCATCCGGTTATCATGGGTCATGAATTTTCAGGGGAAATCGTCCAGGTGGGCAAAAACCACAAAGACAAATTTGCTCCCGGGATGAAGTTTGCCCTGCAGCCTGCGCTGAATTACAAGGGCACCATGTGGTCCCCCGGATATTCCTACGAGTATTTCGGAGGCAACGCGACCTATGCCATCATTCCCCCTGAGGTAATGGAACTGGGCTGTCTGCTGGAATACAAAGGCGATTCCTTTTTTGAAGCCTCCCTGGCAGAGCCGATTTCCTGTTCCATTGGAGCTTTCCATTCATGCTACCATACCATTGCGAACACCTATGAGCATGTGATGGGCACGAAACAGAAGGGAAAGCTTGCCCTTCTCGCCGGCGGTGGACCCATGGGTCTCGGGGCTGTGGACTATGCGCTCAACTGCGACAATCCCCCTTCGCTTCTGGTGGTCACGGATCTGGATGCCGGCCGCATTGACCGGCTCAGCAAACTGTTTCCCAAAGAAAAATATGCCGCCCGCGGCATAGAGGTTGCATTCCTTCAGACCGGAAAGGCTGAGGATGCCGTAAAACAACTGATGGAACTGTCGCCGGAAGGCTATGATGACGTTTTCGTTTATGCTCCGGTACAGGGGCTGGTCC
>ENA-UOOE01001697-UOOE01001697.1-fermentation-metagenome-genome-assembly--contig:-NODE-1697-length-17899-cov-3.823918_pt1 | contig 17899 bp, 18 predicted proteins | sample MGYA00245776_ERZ724021 | MGnify/ENA primary metagenome ERZ724021 (study PRJEB28704, sample SAMN03018321) | fermentation metagenome | biome: anthropogenic terrestrial biome; feature: soil; material... | reverse complement strand
AAAATCTAAGAATACATTAGTATAATAGAGAAAATAGAAGTATATAGAGAGAGAACAGATTATAGAAAAAAGGCTTGACGCTAAAAAAGAATAGTGATATCATTAATTACAATAAAATGTTACCTTTAATGCAGGTCCTGTGAGACCTAAAAGGATAGTATAGAAGTATCATTGTATAGTATATCTATGCCTTCCTTTATAGGAAGGCATTTTTTATACCTTTAAATTTAGTACAGAGATACTAAAAAGGAGGAGATAGTATGTTAAAGGGAAGAAATTTAATTGACCCAATGGATTTTACATTGGAAGAAGTGGAAGAAATACTTAATTTAGCAGAAAACATATCTAAAAAAAGAGAGGATTATGCACATCTTTGTGATGGCAAAATATTGGCTACTCTATTTTATGAACCAAGTACAAGAACTAGACTTAGCTTCGAATCAGCTATGCTAAGGTTAGGTGGAAAAGTACTAGGTTTTTCAGAACCTAATTCCAGTTCAGTATCAAAGGGGGAAACTTTAGCAGACACAGTAAGGGTTGTCAGCTGTTATTCAGATATAATAGCTATGAGACATCCTAAAGAAGGAGCACCAATAGTTGCTGCGGATTATGCTAGTGTTCCTATTATAAATGCTGGGGATGGAGGACATCAACATCCAACCCAGACTTTAGCAGACTTATTAACAATACGTTCAATAAAAGGAAAATTATCCAATCTTACTATAGGTTTTTGTGGTGATTTGAAATTCGGGAGAACCGTACATTCACTCATAAAAGCTTTATCAAGATACGAAAATAATAAGTTTATTCTTATCTCACCAAAGGAACTACAAATTCCCCAATATATAAAAAGTGAAATATTAGAGAAAAACAATATTGAATTTACTCAAGTAGAGAATTTGGAACAAGTCATAAATAAACTAGATATTTTGTATATGACTAGAATACAAAAAGAAAGATTTAATAATGAAGAAGATTATTTAAGACTTAAAGATAGTTATATATTGGATAAAGGGAAGATGGATAGAGCTTCAAAAGATATGATAGTGCTTCATCCACTACCAAGAGTTAATGAAATAGACTATGAAGTAGATAAGGACGAAAGAGCTTGTTACTTTAAACAGGCCCAATATGGAATGTACGCAAGAATGGCTTTGATTTCTAAGCTTTTGGGGGTGATATAATGAACAAAAACATCAATCTGCCAGAGAAATTAGAAAATAAAATAAAATGTAATAATCCTAGATGTATAACCTCAGTAGAAAAATATATTACTCATACTTTTTATCTTGTAAATAGGGAAAAGGGAGAATATAGGTGTAGATATTGTGATGAAATAGTAAAGGTTATGGAGGATTAGGCTATGGAAATATTAATAAAAAATTCTAGAGTAGTAGATTGGTCTGGGGATTTTTTAGGTGATGTTTATATAAGAGATGGAGTAATAGCCCAAATAGGAAGAAACTTGGAGAAGAATTGTAAGACTATAGATGGACATGGAAAGGTTTTAATGCCTTCCTTTATAGATTTACATGTACATTTTAGGGATCCAGGTTTCACTTATAAAGAGGATATATTAACAGGAAGTAAAGCTGCTGTGAAGGGAGGATATACTGCAGTAAATCTTATGGCTAATACCAATCCAGTATGCAGCAGTATGGAAACAGTAAACTATGTATTAAAAAAAGCTAGTGAAATCGGTCTTGTAGATGTGCATCAAGTAGTATCCATAACAAAAAATTTTGATGGTAAAACCATATCACATATAGATAATTTAGATTCCTCGGTAAAGGCAATATCTGAGGATGGAAAAGATGTAATGGATAGCAAGGTCATGTTAAATGCCATGGTAAAAGCTAAGGAAAAAGGAATGGTTGTAATGTGTCATTCTGAAAATCATGAGCTTTCATCTACAGATATGAGACTTTCAGAAAATACCATGACATGGAGAAATATAACCTTAGCAAAATATACAGGATGTGATACTCACATATCACATGTTAGTACAAAAGAATCTATGGAATATATAATAGAAGCTAAAAAAGAAGGATACAATATAACTTGTGAAGTAACACCACATCATATAGCATTAACAGACAGCACTAAGTATAAAGTTAATCCACCTATGAGAAAAGAAGAGGATGTTAAATTCTTAATAAGGGCTATAAAAGGAGGATTTGTAGATGCTATAGCTACAGATCATGCACCTCATACCGAAGAAGATAAAGCTAATGGTGCACCAGGTATATCTGGAATAGAAACAGCATTTTCAATATGCTATACAAAGCTTGTTAAAAGTAGAGAAATTAATTTAAGTAAGCTTTCAGAAATAATGTCAAAAAGACCTGCTGAAATAATAAAGATGAATAAGGGACAAATAAAAGTAGGTTATGATGGGGATTTGATTCTTATAGATTTGGAAAGGGAATATGAAATTAATAGTAAAAGCTTCTTGTCTAAAGGGAAAAATACTCCTTTTGACGGTATGAAGGTTTATGGAAAAATAGAAAAAACAATTAAGAGCGGAAAAATAGTATATGATGATGCAAGGGAGATTTAACATATGATAATAGATAAGCTATATGAAAGCGTAGAAAATAAGGGACATGTGTGTGTAGGTTTAGATACAAGTTTAGATTATATACCAAAACATTTTATGAGTAAGTTTGTATCAGAAGAGGAAGCGCTATTTCAGTTTAATAAGGAGATAATAGATGCTACTTTAGATATAGCTGCATGTTATAAGGTACAGATTGCATATTATGAAGCTTTAGGAATATCAGGACTTATAGCCTATAAGAGAACTTTAGATTATATAAAAGAAAGTAAAGGAATAATAATATCAGATATAAAAAGGGGAGATATTGCCAAAACTGCAGAAATGTATGCAAAAGCTCACTTTGAAGGAGATTTTGAAACAGATTTTATAACAGTAAATCCTTATATGGGATTAGACAGTATAGAACCCTATCTTCCATACTTAAAAAATAAGAATAAGGGATTATTTGCACTAATAAGAACTTCAAATCAGGGAGCTAAGGATATAGAATTCATAGAAACAAAAGATAATAAGAAAGTATATGAAGCAGTTGGTGAAAAAATACATGATATGGGTAAAGAATTTATTGGTGGATGTGGATATAGTGCCATAGGTGGAGTGATAGGATGTACTCATGTAAATGAGGCAATACAGTTGAGGAAAGTACTAAATACTATGTTCTTCTTAATACCTGGATATGGAGCTCAAGGCGGAAAAGCAGAGGATGTAGCTTTATATCTAAAGAATGGCAATGGAGGAGTTGTAAATTCTTCAAGGGGTATTCTTCTAGCTTATAGAAAAGTTGGAGATGAACTGAATTTTGCAGATTGTGCAAGAAAAGAAGCTATAAGAATGAAAGAAGATATAATGAGAGCTGTAAAAGGCATATAGAATGGAGAGTTAGAATGGAATATAGAATTGAATGTGTTAAGGATAACAAAAAGGTTTGTGAAAATGTATATAAATTATCCATAAAAGGCAAGTTTGAAGGAAATCCTGGTCAGTTTTATATGCTAAGAGCTTGGGATAGAGAGCCCCTATTGAGCAGACCTATAAGCATATACTCCATTGAAAAAGATTGTATAGAATTTTTATATGCAGTAGTAGGAGAGGGAACAGAAATATTAAGCAGATTAAAAGAAGGAAATAGCATAAAACTAACAGGCCCACTAGGAAATTATTTCCCGGTAAATAATTTGAAGGGTAAGATAGCTGTGGTATCAGGAGGCATAGGTATAGCACCAATGCACGAAGTAGTAAAAAGAATAAAAAATTGTCAGGTAGATTTCTATTGTGGATTTAGAGATGAAATTTATGGTATTGAAGAATATAAAAATTTTGTAGATAACACTTATATAAGCACTGAATCTGGAGAGCATGGATATAAGGGATATGTAACGGAAATAATTAATCCTGAAAAGTATGATGTGGTTTTATGCTGCGGACCAGAGATTATGATGAAAAAAGTTGTGGATATGTGCAAAAAAGTTAATGTTCCAGTTTATGTTTCTATGGAAAAACACATGGCTTGTGGAGTAGGGGCTTGTCTTGTGTGTACATGTAAAACAAAGCATGGTAATAAGAGAACATGTAAAGATGGTCCAGTATTTCTAGGAGAAGAGTTGGAGGAATAATATGAAGGTAAATATTTGTGGAGTAGAATTTAAAAATCCGGTGATAGCTGCCTCAGGAACTTTTGGATTTGGACAAGAATACAATGAGTTTTATCCAGTTTCAAAATTAGGAGGAATTAGTTCTAAGGGATTAACCATAAATCCTAAAGAAGGAAATGACGGAATAAGGGTTTTTGAAACTAGGGGCGGGATGTTAAATAGCGTAGGCCTCCAAAATCCTGGAGTGGATTATTTTATAAAAAATGAGTTACCAGAAATGAAAAAACTTAATACTGTAATTATAGCCAATGTAGGTGGAGGAGATATAGATAGCTACTTAAATGCAGTAGAGAAAATAAACAATACAGAAGTAGATATGATAGAGTTAAACATATCCTGTCCTAATGTAAAGCATGGAGGAATGGCTTTCGGAATAAAGTCACAGGTAGCTTATGAAGTTGTAAAAGAGATAAAAAGCATATGTAAGAAGCCTTTAATAGTGAAGTTATCTCCTAATGCTGAAGATATAGTGGATATGGCTGAGAAATGTTGTAATGCAGGAGCAGATGCTCTATCCTTAGTAAATACTTTTAAAGGTATGGCTATAGACATAAATAAAAAAAAGCCTGTATTTAATAATATTACAGCAGGACTTTCAGGACCTGCAATAAAACCTATAGCTTTAAGAATGGTATATGAAGTATGTAAAGCTGTAGATGTGCCAGTAGTTGGTCTTGGTGGAATATGTACTTGGCAGGATGCTATAGAATTTATAATGGCAGGGGCAAGAGCTATACAGGTAGGAACATGTAATTTTATAAATCCATATGCACCTATAGAAATAATACAGGGAATAGAAGATTATATGAAAAAAGAAGGAATAAAAGATTTAGAAGAAATTACAGGAATAATTTAGATGATAGATTGTAAAGAATAAAGAAATAAGGAATAGAAAAGGAGATAAAAATATGGATAATACAGATAAAATGGTTATAGATACTTTAAAGGAATGTGATGCTCTTTTAGAAGGACATTTTTTACTGTCTTCAGGAAGACATAGCAATAGATACTGCCAATGTGCAAAGCTTTTACAGTATCCAGATAAGGCGGAAAAGGTATTGAAAATTGTAGCGGAAAAATTAAAAAACATTGATTTTGATATTGTTGTTGGTCCAGCTATGGGAGGAATAGTTGTGTCCTATGAATTGGCCAGACAGTTAGGTAAGCCTGGAATATTTGCAGAAAGACAAGATGGAGAAATGACTTTAAGAAGAGGTTTTGAAATCAAAAAGGGGCAAAAGGTAGTAATATCAGAAGATGTTATTACTACAGGAAAATCTTCCTTAGAAGTAGCAAAGGTTATTGAAGAATTAGGTGGAGAAGTAGTTGGGCTATGCTGCATAGTAGATAGAAAAAGTGAAGGGATAGAAATACCTTATCCTATATATAGTGCGGTAAAATTACAAATCAATACTTATGATAAGGAAGAATGTCCATTATGTAAGAGCAGAATTCCATATATAAAACCAGGTAGTAGAAATATGAACTTAATAAAGTAAAAGATATAGATAAACTTTTAATACCTCAAAGAAGCAGACTTTGAGGTATTTTTCTTTGAAAGTTTAATAACATTATGCAATATTAACAAAAATTTATTACTAATTAGCTAACATTTGAGTTATAATAAATAATGATTTAATATGATATTAAGTTCACATTATAGTCATTAACCAGTTTTAGGAATAGTTACATAAAAAGTAAAATAGGAGGAATCATTGTGGGTAAGCCAAGTATTTTTAGTAAAGATTATGAGAAAAAGATGAGAAGAAGAAGAGGAATAATAATTTTATCGATATTTGCAGTTATTCTCTTAACCTCAGGTGCTTGGTTGCTAGGCAAAGTGAAAGTTAAGAGTTTTGTATCAAGTAAAAAAGAAAATATTGAGGATAAGAAAAAAGTGGTTGAAAATAAAAAGAATGAAAAGAATGCTATTACAGAAGGTAATAAAAACGAAAAGGTATCTAAAGAAACAAAGAAAACAGATGGATATGAAATTAAATTAAGTAATGGAGAAAAAATAAAATTAGTCTATGAGGAAGAAAATAATGTGAAAAAATTTAAATATATTTATCCATTAGATAGTAAAGTGAAATATGATATAAGTCCTTCCGGTAAAAAAGCTATAGTTTATGATGAGAAGGTTCAAAAAATCTGTAGATATAAATGGAAAAATTTTAGATATAACTAATACTAAATACGTTTCAACAGATGGCAGCGTGATTATAAATCATGATGAACAAATACAGGCTAGACCAGACTACATTTGGTGTGATATGCCTAAATTCGTGGATGAAAATAATATAGCTTATGTAAGTCAATTACCTTGGTTAAATAAAACTACTAAATATATATGGACATATAATATTCCTAATAATACTCATATGAATATTCAAAGTATTTCAGGCGAAGAATTGACTATAGATAAACTTAGTGATAAAGGTTTAAAAATTTTAGCAGATGGCAAAACTTTATTTTTAAAGGCTAATGGTGAGGTAACTGAATAAAAGAAAGGGAATTTTCAAAAAAATATTTATTTAAGTAAAATTTATTTGTAAATTCTATGGCATTTGTATATAATTATTAAGGGTAAATTTATATTTTAGTATAAAATATGAAAATATGTCTATAAGCATATATTAATAATTTAAAATATATGTTATAATATTGTGATTAATATAGCACATCAGGTGACTAGGAGGAATAATATAATGAAAGCCAATATGGAAAAAATAGAAAAGAATGTTGTTAAGTTAGAAATAACTGTTGAAGCAGAAAAATTTAGTGAAGCTATGAAAAAGGCATATGTAAAAAATGCTAAGAAATTTAATGTACCTGGATTTAGAAAAGGTAAAGCACCAATGAGTATTATAAAAAGACAGTATGGAGAGGGCGTTTTCTATGAAGATGCTATAAATATCTGTTGTGATGATACATATCCAGAAGCATTAAAGGAACATAATATAAAACCTGTAGATTATCCAGAAATAGATATAGTTGAAATTGGAGAAGGTAAGGATTTTATATATACAGCAAAAGTAACAGTAGTACCAGAAGTAGAATTAGGAGAATATAAAGGATTAGAAGTTAAGAAGAATACATACGAAGTAAAAGATGAAGAAATAGATCAGAAATTAAAAGATATGCAGGAAAAGAATGCTAGAATAGAAACTAAGGATGAAAATGCTGTAATAGAAAATGGAAATGTAGCTGTTATCGATTTTAAAGGCTTTGTAGATGAAGTAGCTTTTGAAGGTGGAGAAGGTCATGATTATTCACTTGAAATAGGTTCAGGTACATTTATAGATAATTTCGAAGATCAGTTAGTAGGACTTAAAAAGGATGAAGAAAAAGATGTAAATGTAAAATTCCCTGAAGAATATGGCAGAGAAGATTTAAATGGAAAAGTTGCAACTTTTAAGGTAAAAGTTAACGAAATAAAAGTTAAAGAATTACCAGCTATGGATGATGAGTTTGCAAAAGAAGTATCAGAATTTGATACTTTAGTTGAATTAAAAGCAGACATGAAAAAGAAGATGGAAGAAGAAAATGAATTAAAAATAAAAAGAGAATTTGAAGAAGCAGCTATAGATGCAGCTTGTGAAAATGCAAAAGTTGATATACCAGAAGTTATGATTAGAAAAGAAACAGATAATATGTTAAAAGATTTAGAGATGAGACTTAGATATCAAGGACTGGATCTTAACACTTATTATCAATACACTAATAGCAGTGAAGAAAAAGTTAGAGAATATATGAAAGATACAGCTGCTAAAAGAGTAAAGACAGAATTAGTGCTTAATGAAATTGCTAAAGCTGAAAATATAGATGCAACAGAAGAAGAGCTTATGGAAAGAGCTAAGGAAATGGCAAAACAATATGGAGATAAAGAAATAGAAAAAACAACTAAGTTAATAATGGATGCTCAAAGATCATTATTAAAAATAGATGTTATAAATGAAAAAGTAATAAAATTATTAGTTGACAGCAGTAAAGTTATAGCATAATATAAATTAAAATTAATTGCCAGGAGAGTTTCTGGCAATTAATTTTAATGATATTTAATTTATTTAATTTATTTAATATTATTAAAATATGAATTAGAAGCTATAGTATTAGGTAATATATCTTTATATAGCCTATACTAAAGTTATGAATGAAAAAGGAGGAGAAGTTTTATGAGTTTAGTTCCAGTTGTTGTTGAACAAACTAATAGAGGGGAAAGATCTTACGATATATATTCAAGACTTTTAAAGGATAGAATAATAATGTTATGCGAAGAGGTTAATGATACAACAGCTAGTTTAGTAGTAGCACAATTATTATTTCTTGAAGCAGAAGATCCTGACAAGGATATATACTTATATATTAACAGTCCAGGTGGCTCTATAACATCAGGTATGGCTATATATGATACAATGCAGTACATCAAACCAGATGTTTCTACTATATGTATTGGAATGGCAGCTTCCATGGGAGCCTTTTTATTGACAGCAGGTGCAAAAGGGAAAAGATATGCTCTTCCTAATAGTGAAATTATGATACATCAGCCACTAGGAGGATTCCAAGGTCAGGCTACGGATATTGGTATACATGCAGAAAGAATTTTAAATATTAAGAAAAAGTTAAATACTATTTTTAGTGAAAGAACAGGTCAGCCGTTAGAGGTAATTGAAAAAGACACTGAAAGAGATAACTTTATGGGAGCTGAACAAGCAAAAGAATATGGATTAATTGATGAAGTAATGGTTAAGAAAAAATAACCTTTATTGTGAGGTGTAGGTATGGCTAAAATTGATGATAAAAAACAACTAAAGTGTTCCTTTTGTGGTAAAACTCAGGATCAAGTAAGAAGGCTTATAGCAGGACCAGGAGTATATATTTGCGATGAATGCATAGAGCTTTGTTCTGAAATAATAAGTGACGAATTCGAAGAAGATGTCCATGTAGAAATGGGCTCTTTGCCAAGACCATTAGATATTAAGAATTATCTTGATCAATATGTAATAGGTCAAGATGAAGCTAAGAAAGCCCTAGCAGTAGCTGTATATAATCACTATAAGAGAGTAAACTCAAATAATGTAAATGATGATGTAGAACTTCAAAAAAGTAATATACTTTTATTAGGGCCTACTGGTTCAGGAAAAACTTTGCTTGCTCAAACTTTAGCAAGATACTTAAATGTTCCATTTGCTATTGCTGATGCAACTACATTAACAGAGGCAGGATATGTAGGAGAAGATGTTGAAAATATACTTTTAAAACTTATACAAAATGCGGATTATGATATAGAAAAAGCAGAAAAAGGTATTATTTATATAGATGAAATAGATAAGATAGCTAGAAAATCAGAAAATCCTTCTATAACTAGGGATGTATCAGGTGAAGGCGTTCAACAGGCTCTTCTTAAAATACTTGAAGGCACTATTGCGTCTGTACCGCCACAAGGTGGAAGAAAACATCCACATCAAGAATTTATACAGATAAATACTACTAATATATTATTTATTTGTGGTGGAGCTTTTGATGGAGTAGATAAGATTATAGAGAGAAGAACAATAAATAGCTCTTTAGGTTTTGGAGCAGAGATAAAATCTAAAAAGGAACATGATGTAGGAAAGCTATTAAAGGAAATAATGCCAGAAGATCTTTTGAAGTTTGGGTTAATACCAGAGTTTATTGGAAGACTTCCTATAATAGTAACTCTTTCTGCATTAGACAAAGAAGCATTAGTGAATATACTAAGTATGCCTAAAAACGCTCTTGTAAAACAGTATAAAAAGCTATTTGAAATGGATAATGTAGAACTTGAATTTGATAAAGAAGCTTTGGAAGCCATTGCAGAAGAAGCTATAAAAAGGAATACTGGGGCAAGAGGACTTAGGGCAATACTTGAAGATATTATGGAAAATATAATGTTTGAAATACCATCAGAGGAGAGCATTACAAAGGTTGTAATAAACAAAGATACTGTAGCTAATAAAATACCAGAAACAGTGAAACTAGAAGATGGTAAAAGGGCTCCTTTGAAGGTAAAAAAGTCAAGAACGAAAAAGGGACCTGAAACAGCATAGTGAATTAAATTGAATATAATTTTATTAAAAGAATGGGAATAATTTATTCCTATTCTTTTTTATATTAGGGAATATAGGAAAGAGAAAATGTGCATAATAAAAAATAAACTGAATGATTATAATGGGAGGGTAAGATATATGACTAACATGCTGATATTAGTACAATTTGTTTTTACTATAATTATGGGGTTATATTTTTTTAATGCACTGAAAGGACAACAAACTAATAAAGTAGTAATTGACAGAGAAAGTAGAAAAGAAATGGATAATCTAAAAAAACTAAGGAATATAAAACTTTCTGAGCCATTAACGGAAAAAAGCAGACCAACTACTTTTGAGCAAATAATAGGTCAAGAAAAGGGTATAAAAGCTTTACAAGCAGCTTTGTGCGGTCCTAATCCTCAACATGTAATAATCTATGGACCTCCAGGCATAGGTAAGACTGCTGCAGCCAGATTAGTGCTTGAAGATGCTAAAAATAAGAAACATTCACCTTTTAAAAAAGATGCTAAATTCATAGAAATTGATGCTACAACTATAAGATTTGATGATAGAGGTATAGCTGATCCATTAATAGGTTCTGTGCATGATCCAATTTATCAAGGTGCTGGGCCTCTTGGTATAGCTGGTATACCTCAACCTAAGCCTGGAGCTGTAACTAAAGCCCATGGTGGTATTTTATTTATTGATGAAATAGGAGAGCTACATCCTATAGAAATGAATAAACTATTGAAAGTATTGGAGGATAGAAAAGTATTTTTAGATAGTGCATATTATAATTCTTCAGATCCAAATATGCCTATTTACATAAAAGATATATTTGAAAATGGATTACCAGCAGATTTTAGATTAGTAGGGGCCACTACTAGAAACCCAGAAGAAATTACTCCAGCTATACGTTCTAGATGTGTAGAAATATTTTTTAGAGCTCTTTTGCCAGATGAAATAGAGACTATAGCTGTAAATGCTTCAGAAAAAGTTGGCTTTAAGTTAGAAGATAAAGCCCGTTCTACAATAGGTAGGTATGCTAACAATGGAAGAGATGCAGTTAATTTAGTACAATTAGCGTCAGGTATTGCATTAAATGATGATAGAGATGAAATAACTGTATCTGACGTAGAATGGATAATTGAAAATGGTCATTATTCACCTAGACCGGAAATAAAAATTCATAGTGAACCTAGAATTGGATATGTAAATGGATTGGCTGTTTATGGAGCTAATATGGGTACGGTAATGGAAATAGAAGTTACTGCAAGAAAAAGTGATTTATATAAGGGGGAAATAAATGTAACTGGAATTGTGGAGGAAGAACAGATTAGTTCTTATGACAGAAAAATTAGAAGAAAAAGCACAGCTAAGTGTTCTGTAGAAAACGTAATAACAGCATTACAAAATGTATTCAAATTAAATTTCAGTCAATATGATATTCATGTGAATTTTCCAGGAGGTGTTCCTGTAGATGGGCCTTCTGCAGGAATAAGTATAGCTACAGCAGTATATAGTGCTTTAAATGAGATTCCTGTACATAATGAAATAGCTATGACTGGAGAAATATCCTTATATGGAGAAGTTAAACCTGTTGGAGGAGTAAATAGTAAGATACAGGCTGCTATTAAAGCTGGAGCTAAAAAAATAATAATACCTTATGAAAATTGGCAGGAAAGTTTCCTAAATATTAAAGAAGCTACTATAATTCCTGTAAAAAATATAAATGAAGTTATAAAAGAAGCTTTAGTAGATGGGAAAGATGTTTCAAAACATTCCTCTATTCAAATAACTAAAGATATATTATCCGCTAACCCCTTAGGAAATACAGGGGGTTCAGTGAATAGGTAGAGTATATCTCCTTTATTAGTAAAGGAGATATACTATTTATTAGCTTTTAATTAATGGAATTAATTATTGAATTATTACTATTTTGGAATTGAAAAAACTTTTCTTTATGGTTATAATATATTAGTCTAACTATAATTATTTATTATATATATTAAATTTATACTAATTAAATCATAGTTAATCTAAATATAAAGTGAGGGGAAAAGCATGGAAAATAACATAAAAGTTCTTCCTCTAATTCCTCTAAGAGGTATTACCATATTTCCTTACATGGTTATGCATTTTGACGTAGGAAGAGAAAAATCCATTTTAGCATTAGAAGAGTCTATGTTAAATGGACAAAAGGTTTTCTTAGCTGCTCAAAAGGAAGCGAAAGTAGAAGAACCAGAAGAAGATGACATATTCCAAATGGGAACTATTTGTAATATAAAACAGATATTAAAACTGCCTGGAGATACTGTAAGGGTTTTAGTTGAAGGGGAAAATAGAGCAAGTATTAAAGATTTTATCCAAAAGGAGCCTTATTTTAAAGTCGAAATTGAAGAACTAAGGGACATAGAATGTGTAGATAATAATAAATGTGAAGCTTTATTACGTTCAGTAAGAAAGGCTTTCGATGAATACATAAAATTATCAGGAACTATTCCTGCGGAAACTATAGCATCTTTAGATGATATAGAAAGCCCAGGAAGATTTGCTGATGTGGTTAGTTCTTACTTAATTCTAAAACAAGAAAAAAAACAAGAGCTCTTGGAGGCATATGATGCCACTGAAAGATTAGAGAAGCTCCTTATAGTACTAAATAATGAAATAGATGTTTTAAAAGTTGAAAGAAAAATAGGAATAAAGGTTAAGAATAAAATTGATAAAGTACAAAAGGAATACTATTTAAGGGAACAATTAAAGGCCATACAAGAAGAACTAGGGGAAGAAGACGAAGACAAAAAAGAAATTAATAGATACAAAAATAAAATAAATAAAGCTAAGTTACCTAAACCAGCAAAAGAAAAAGCTTTATATGAACTGGATAGATTGAAGAATAGTGGTTCATATTCAGCTGAGGGTGGAATAATAAGAACTTATTTAGATTTGGTACTAGATTTGCCATGGAACGCAGAAACAGAAGAAAATCTAGATATAAAGAGAGCAAGGGAAATATTAGAAAAAGAACATTATGGACTAGAAGATGTGAAAGATAGAATAATTGAATTTCTTGCTGTAAAAAAAATGAGCAGCTCATTAAAGGGAGCTATTCTCTGCCTTGTAGGACCACCAGGAGTAGGAAAAACATCAATTGCTAAATCTATTGCCAATGCATTAAATAGAAACTTTACAAGGATGTCTTTAGGTGGAATAAGAGATGAAGCTGAAATAAGAGGCCATAGAAAAACCTATGTAGGAGCTATACCTGGAAGAATAATATATGGATTAAAACAGGCAAAATCAAGAAACCCAGTATTTCTTTTAGATGAAATAGATAAAATGAGTAATGATTTTAGAGGAGATCCTGCAGATGCTCTATTAGAAGTTTTGGATAGTGAGCAAAACAGCACTTTTAGGGATCATTATTTAGAATTGGATTTTGATCTCTCAGATGTATTGTTTATAACTACAGCTAATACTTTAGATACTATCCCAAGACCTCTAATGGATAGAATGGAAATTATAGAAGTATCCGGATATACTACCGAAGAAAAATTCCATATTGCTAAGGAACATTTAATACCTAAAAAGTTAAAGGAATATAATTTGGAAGAAGGGAAAATAGATATTTCTGATTCTGCCATATATTTAATAATAGAAAGTTATACAAGAGAATCTGGTGTTAGAAGTCTAGAAAGAAAAATAGCTTCCATTATAAGAAAAGCTATTGCTGAAATGGTTGAAAAGGATAAAGAAAAAATAAGCATAACAGTAAATAACGTGAAAAAATACTTAGGGTCAGTTATATATACTTATGATAAAGCCAATACTGTAGATCAAGTTGGAGTAGTTATGGGAATGGCTTGGACAGGTTATGGCGGTGACACTTTACCAATAGAAGTAACTGTTATGTGTGGAACAGGAAAGTTAGAGCTTACAGGACAACTAGGTGACGTAATGAAGGAATCAGCTAAAGCTGGCTATAGTTATGTTAGAGCTAATGCGGATAAGTATGGTATTGATGTTGAATTCTATAAAAATAAAGATATACATATTCACGTGCCGGAAGGAGCCGTTCCAAAGGATGGACCTTCTGCAGGTGTAACCATGATTACTGCCATGGTATCTGCATTAAGCTGTAAAAAAGTAAAACATAATGTAGCCATGACTGGTGAAATAACCTTAACAGGCAGAGTACTTCCAATAGGTGGTTTAAAAGAAAAGACTTTAGCGGCTTACAGAGCAGGAATAGATACTATAATTATTCCTAAGGATAATGAGAAAGATTTATTGAAAATACCAAAGACAATAAGAAATAAGATAAACTTCATATTAGCTAAGAATATAGATGAAGTATTAGATAATGCTTTAAATAAATAGTCGAGGAGATAAAAATGGAGATAAAACAAGCTGAATTTATAAAATCCGCTGTAACTCCTACTCAGTATCCAGAGGATGATAAAATAGAGATAGCCTTTGTTGGAAGGTCTAATGTAGGAAAATCTTCTTTAATTAATAACTTAACCAATAGAAAAAAACTAGTTAAAGTAAGCAGTACACCAGGAAAGACAAGATTAATTAATTTTTTCTTAATAAATAATAGTTTTTATTTTGTTGATTTACCTGGCTATGGATACGCGAAGGTTTCAAAGCAAGAAAAGTCAAGTTGGAGTAAAACAATAGAAAGTTATCTTTTAAATAGACCTCAGTTAAAAAAGATAATCTTACTTGTGGATTGCAGACGCAAGCCAACAGAAGATGATATTGTTATGTATAATTGGATAAGGCACTATGGATATGATTCTACTGTAGTGGCTACTAAAGTTGATAAGTTAAATAGAAGTGAATTGATGATGAGTAAAAAAATTATAAAAGAAACCCTATCCATGAATGAAGGAGAAGAATTAATCTTCTATTCTACTTTAAAGAAACGTGGTAAAGAAGAATTATTAGAGGATATATTTAATTCACTGGGAAAAACAGGGATTTAAATATGGATTTCAAAGGCATGTAATACTAAATAATAATAGGTATTACATGCCATATATTTTATATATACATAATATAATTGTATTATGTATTTTATGGGGTGGTGAAGCTTTGATAAAGATTAATTTAATAAAAAATATAATAATATTTTCATTAATATACCTTCCGCCGTTATTAGTATTTTGGAAGTTATGGATTAATAAAGATAAAAATAAAATACTACTACTAATAATAAGTATTTTATATTTAATTTTAAGCATATTTACTCAAAATTTATTACCATTTATTTTAGTATTAATTTGTATTAAGTATATAAGATATGATGTACAATTATATAGAGATTATGATATGTATAATTTTAATATAAGGAATTTTAAATTCATGAAGGCTTTAAGTTATTCAATTTTTTCTTATATAATGACTATAATTATTGCTACTATAGCTTTGAACTTTTTTGTTAAATATAAAATCACATTAAAAGATCAAGAAATAGTTTCTTTCATGGATAAAATGCCTTTAAACAGATTTATTTATATGATACCAGTAACAGTCATATTTGCTCCCGTAGTAGAAGAGTTTATTTTTAGATGGTTACTTTTCGAAAAATTATTTAAAAATAGAATAGGCATATATTTTTCTGCTATTATAAGTAGTTTTATTTTTGCTGCAATACATTTTAATATAAAATCATTTTCTGCTATAATGTGGGTAGGATTATTTAATTGTTTTTTAATTAATAAAAAAGGCTATTGGTATGCAGTATTTAATCATGGATTATTTAATTCTATATCTACTTTTGTATTATTATTTGAAAAGCTTGGGATAATTAGGTTCTAATATATAAGAAAGCTAATGATTTTGAAGGATTAAGAGATAAAAATAAAGTTCTTAGAAACTTTATTTTTATCTCTTTTTATGTGTCAAAATAAAAAAAGGAGAATAGTATATATTAGAAACACAAAAGAAGCAAAAAGAATCTTCTGAAAGGAGGAAGTAAGGTGGATTTCAACAGCCTATTAAATGGACTACTAGCTGGAGATAACGATACATCATCAAAACATGAAAGAGCTCCATTCAATAATCTAATTATATGGGTTATCCTAATCTTAATTTTCTTAGGCTGTGGTTGTGGTGGTGGATTTGGAAATGAAAGCTGTTGCTGCGAGAAACGCAGACACCGTAAAAAATCACGTTGTAGAGAAAGTTGCGGCTGCGGCTGTGGATTTGGAAACGGATTTGATTTTGGAAATAGCTGTGGATGTGGATTCCTTGATAACAATTTCATATTTATCATAGCAATTGCAGTACTAATATTCTGCTCATGTAAGGAAAACAAAAGAGGCTGTGATGACAGCTCAATTAGTTTAGATACAGGCAACTTTGTAACATTAGAGGAAGAATAAAACACAAATAAAACCAATGCCCATAGGAAAGGGGGGTTTAACATGTCAAGAAGAAATAATTGTAACAATGGAAACTCAGGTAATGGTCTATTGATATTAATATTAATAGTTCTACAGTTCAACTGCAAACGTGAAAGACACGAGCATGAAGAATGTATGATAGACAATGGTATATTGTTTATTATAGCATTATTCTTCTTAGCTTGCTGCGGAAATTTTAACTTATGCTGCAATAACTGCTAGAAAGTGGCTGGAGGGCATATTTGCCCTCCTTACTATAAATATCCGCATTATTCTAATAGGAGGGATATAATGGGTAAGCATAAAAGACATAGGAAAAAAGAAAACATAGAAAGAAATAATGCTAATAATAATAATAACAATACTGAAAATAATAATAGTGGTAACAATGGAAGTAATAATATAATGGAAATGTTGAATAATATAGATGAAGAACAAATATCATCCTTATTATCAAGCCTAAATTTAAATAATGCTAATGCTGAAGCAAATATTGAAGATGATAATACCAATACCAATGCTAATACTAGTAGTGATAATGCAGACAAAACATTACAGATATTAAATGCTATTAAACCTATGGTAAATGCTGAGAGAGGAGATCTTATAGATAGATTAATACAACTTTATTCTATAAGTAGAATAATAAACAAATAAATTTAATAAAAATAGAAAGACATGAGTCTTTCTATTATTTTAGCATAATATCATTCTATAGTGGTTATTTCTTCAGGGGTTAATACAGTACATTTACCTTGAAAAATTCCGCCATCTCTTATAATTATATTTTTAACATTTACGTCCCCAAACACTTTTCCATAACTTTCAACAGCTAAAATCCCTTCGCAACATATATTTCCTTCAACTTTTCCACTAATATAGGCACTTTTACAAGAAATATCACCTTTGCAATAGCCTGTGGCCCCAATTATAATATCGTCTTGCCATATAATATTACCTTCGAAATATCCATCAATTTTTAAAAGGTCCTCACCCTTTAAAGAGCCGATAACAGTACAGCCATCTCCAATTAATGTTTCTATTTTATTTATGCTTTTATCCTTATCTTTGTCAGAAGAATTAAACATATATATAAAACCTCCTTTTATATGTGCTTTAAAATATTTATATTTAATTTATTTAATATTTATTACTAAAACATATAAATACAAAATTATAATACTATTTTTAAATTTATATGAAATTCCACTAAAATTAATT
>ENA-UOOE01001694-UOOE01001694.1-fermentation-metagenome-genome-assembly--contig:-NODE-1694-length-17954-cov-25.538801_pt1 | contig 17954 bp, 19 predicted proteins | sample MGYA00245776_ERZ724021 | MGnify/ENA primary metagenome ERZ724021 (study PRJEB28704, sample SAMN03018321) | fermentation metagenome | biome: anthropogenic terrestrial biome; feature: soil... | reverse complement strand
CCCATGTTTTTCCATAAAAGAAGGATACGGTTGCGGCAGGCTTCCCCTGCGAAAAAGACAGGGAGTTACAGCTTGCGAGGAAGCTGCGCCGCCATGGCCGCCGGCACGGAAAACGGAGAGGCTGCAAAGCCGGAGTCCTCGTCCCCGCGGTTTTATCGGCATGCAATCCAGCTTTTTTCTTTGTTGTGGTTCCCCTGAAGGTACAGCGGGGTCTGCTCATCCAGCAGACTGTTGTTCACCAGCTTGACCTCATTCCGGTTGTAGAGGTAGAGCCTGTAAATCAGCACGCCGACCGGTTCGCCGGGGTGCAGCGGTTCATCCTCCGTGGAATGGTAGGCGACAATCTTCATGCCCTTCACGTTCACATGGACCTCCATCAGGTTCCCGCGGAAGAACACGTTCTCCACCACGCCCGATTCCACCGCGTCCAAATGGGTCTGCTGGCCCGGCTTCAGGAGGCGGACCAGCTCTGGGCGGATCACCGCCTTTTCAAAGCCCTCGAACTTATCGAAGCCCTTGAGCTCGGAATAGCGGTCCAGCAGGATGGAGTGTCCGATGAACTGCGCCGCGAACGGTGTGGCGGGATTCTGATAAATGGCGACCGGAGAGCCCTTCTGCTCGATCACGCCGTGGTTGATAATGACAATTTCATCCGCCACCTCAATCGCTTCGTCCTGATCGTGGGTGACAAAAATGCTGGTGATTTTCAGTTTATTGATCGTTTCGCGCAGCCAAACGCGCAGCTCCTTGCGCACCTTGGCGTCAATGGCGGCGAAGGGTTCGTCCAGCAACAGCACGTCGGGGTTGGTGGCCAGCGCGCGCGCGAACGCGACCCGCTGCTTCTGCCCGCCCGAAAGCTGATGAGGATACCGCTTCTCAAAGCCCTCCAGGCCGATCAGGTGGATCAGCTCCCCGACCCGCCGCTTAATAAACGCCTTGTCTTTTTTCTGGATCTCCAGCCCGAAGGCGATGTTGTTGAAGACGTTCATATAGCGGAACAGCGCGTAATTTTGGAACACGAAGCCAATCCCGCGCCGGCTGGCCGGAATGTCGTTGACCCGTTTGCCGTTGATGAAAATGTCTCCGGAATCGGGCTGCTCCAATCCTGCGAGAATGCGGAGGATCGTCGTCTTGCCGCTGCCGGAAGGTCCCAGCAGCCCGACCAGCTTCCCTTTTTCAATCGAAAAGGAAATATTTTTCAAAGCCGGGAAATCCCCGAATTCCTTAGAGATGTTTTTCAGCTCAACGTACAACTTCATCGACCTCCTTTCGGCCTTTATGCTCGACAATGTTTTTAAGAATCAGAATGATGATGGCGAGGACGACGAGGATGGAAGAAACGGCAAACGCCTGCGTCAGGTGGAATTCGTTAAAAAGGATTTCGACATGCAGCGGGAGCGTGTTGGTTTTGCCGCGCAGATGGCCGGATACTACGGACACCGCCCCAAACTCGCCCATTGCACGGGCCGTGCACAGGATGATGCCATACAGCAGCGCCCATTTGATGTGCGGCAGGGTGATTTTCCGGAAAATGGTGAAAGCCCCGGCGCCCGCCAGCGCGGCCGCTTCCTCCTCGTCGCTTCCCTGCGACTGCATGAGCGGAATCAGCTCTTTCGAGATGAAAGGAAACGTCACAAAAATGGTCGCCAGGATGATGCCTGGGGTCGCAAACACGATCTTGATGTTGTGCGCCTGCAGAAAGTCGTTGGCCCAGCCGATCCTGCCGAAAACCAGAATAAAAACGAGGCCGGCGATCACGGGCGAAATCGCGAACGGAATGTCAATCAGGGTGGTGAGGATCTGCTTCCCCCGAAAACGGAACTTCGTGATCGCCCAGGAGGAGAAAAGACCAAACACGGTGTTAAACAGCACCGCAGAAACCGTCGCCACCAGCGTCAGCTGAAGCGCCAGAACGGTGTACCGGTCCGTAACGGCCGCCGTGAATACGCGCCAGCCCTCCCTGAGGGCGTAAATCAGGACGGTAATCAGCGGAAGCACCAGCATGACGAAGATAAACGCGACGCCCAGGAGGATCAGAATCACCTTCCCGGCTTTCTCTTTTTTGCTCATTCGCCCGCACCTCCCGCTATTTTACTGACTCTGAACTGCAGGCTGTTGATGAAAAACAGTACCACGAACGAAAAAACGATCATGACGAAAGCGATGGCCGTGGCTGAACTGTAATTGAACTGCTCCAGTTTGTTCATGATGATAAGCGGCGTGATCTGCGTCTCATAGGGAATGTTGCCTGCAATGAACACGACGCTTCCGTATTCGCCGAGCCCCCGTGCGAACGCCAGGCCAAAACCCGTCAGCAGCGCCGGCAAAAGCTCGGGCAGAATCACCTTGACAAAGGTTTTGAAACGACCTGCCCCCAGCATCATGGCCGCCTCCTCATACCTGCTGTCCAGCTTTTCCAGAACGGGCTGGACGGAACGCACCACGAACGGGATTCCAATGAAAATCAGGGCAATGGTAATGCCGGCCCGCGTATAGGATATCTTGATGCCGAAGCGGTGGAAGAAGCTTCCAATCCAGCCGGTTTCGGAGTAGAGGGTCGTCAGGGAGATGCCCGCCACCGCTGTCGGCAGGGCAAAGGGCAGCTCGATGAGGCCGTCCAGCAATCTGCGCCCGGGAAAGCGGTACCGCACGAGAATCCAGGCCAGGATCAGCCCGAAAACACTGTCAATCAGCGCCGCAGCCAGCGCGCAGGTCATGCTGACAGAATAGGTTGCCCTGACTGCTGAATCCGTGATATCGGCGATAAATTCTTTCCAGCCGATTCCCGAAAGCACCACGAAGATCGAAAACAGGGGAATCAGCACGATTAGGCTCAACAGGGTTATCGTAATCCCCATCGAAAGACCGAAGCCCGGCACGACTCTGTTCGATTTTGGCCGGAAGCGAAACCCCGTCATGTCGCAAATCCCCTTTTCAGGCCGCTTGGCATTCTGCAGAAGTTCAATCATTTTTTCTTGTAAATCTGGTCAAAAATCGCGCCGTCCGCAAAGAACTTTTTGGTGGCAGCGTCCCATCCGCCGAAATCGTCGTCGATGTTCACGAGCTTGAGGTTCAGGTCGAAGGTCTTGGAGAACTGTTTCAGAATTTCCGGGTCAGAAGGGCGATAGAAATTTTCACCTTCCAGTTTCTGCGCCTCATCGGAGTACAGGTAGGACAGGTATTCCTTCGCGACCGCTTCGGTCCCCCGCTTCTTCACGACAGAATCCACCACAGCGACGGACGGCTGCGCCAGGATGCTGAGGCTCGGCGTGACAATTTCAAACTCGTCGGGATGCTCTTTCTGGGAGAGGAACGCCTCGTTTTCCCAAGCCAGGAGGACGTCTCCCTTCTTGTTTTCCACAAATGTGGTCGTGGCGCCGCGCGCGCCGGTGTCAAGCACAGAGACGTTGCCGTAAAGGGCCTTGACAAATTCTTTCGCCTTGTTTTCGTCGCCGTATTTCTTGTTCGCATAGGCCCATGCCGCCAGGAAATTCCACCGCGCGCCTCCGGAGGATTTGGGGTCCGGCGTGATGACTTCCACGCCGCTCTTCACAACGTCGTCCCAGTCCTTGATGTGCTTCGGATTTCCCTTGCGCACCAGGAACACGATGGTCGAGGTGTACGGCGCGCTGTTCTTCGGGAATTCCTTAACCCAGCCCGGTTCAATCAGCCCGCCTTTTTCCAGTTCGTTGATGTCGCCTTCGAGCGCGAGCGTGACGACGTCCGCCTCATTGCCTTCCAAAACGGAGCGAGCCTGTTTGCCGGAGCCGCCGTGGGACTGCACGATGGTGACGTCCTGGCCGGTTTTTTCCTTCCAGTGCTTCTGGAACAATTTATTGTAATTTTCATACAGCTCTCTGGTGGGGTCGTAGGAAACATTGGTGATTTCCACCGAGGATTTTGCGGCCGATGTCTGCGAGGAGGCCGCGCCCTTTGAAGAAGCCCCCTGACTGGAGGCGGACGACCCGGAGCCGCAGCCTGCGAACGACGCGGCCAGTGTCAGAACGGCCAGGCCTGATACGGCCGTTTTTTTCAAAAAAGAGACAGTATTTATTTTCATGATTAAAGCTCTCCTTCATATTTATGAGTTTTTCAACCGGCGCGCCGCACCTGGAACCGCGTGAGCGCCTCCGACGCATATGCTGGCACATTCGTCCCGACCATCCCCGCAGATTCATTTTGTTTTCTACCTCCTTTTTGTGAATTTATTCTATATATTAAGATTCTGGCGGCGAAAGCCGCCGGAGTACGCTTGATGCAGTGAGAAACTATTCCGAAACTTTCGGCTTTGCGGTGCTTTCACGGATCAGCAGTTTATGGGGAAGAAAAATTTTAATCGGGAGGCGGTGAACGCCGTTGATGCGGTCAAGCAGGGTGTGAAGCGCAACCTTTCCCAGCTCGACCTTGGGGATGCTTACAGTGGTGAGCATGGGCGTGACGTACTGCGCGATTTCGATATCGTCCATCCCGATGACGGAAAGCTGTTCCGGAATGCGGATGCCGGCTTCCGAAAAGCGCTTGATCGCCGCGACGGCCGAAATATCCGTCGCGCAGAAGACGGCGGTGGGCCGTGGTACCGAGGCGCGCAGCAGATAACCCGCTCCCCGGTACCCGCCCGCGCTGTCCTGCGGGAAAGAAGCCACCAGTGCCCTGTCGTCGTCCAGCCCGCATTCCTTTACGGCGTCGGCATAGGCCCGGTAACGGACCTCGTCCTTTGTTTCGCCAATGTAGCCGATGCGCCGGTGCCCGAGTTCCATCAGGTACCTGAGGGCGGTTTTTCCGGCCTCGTAGCCGTCGCACACCACCTGGTCCCAGTCGGCGTCGATCACGTTGCGCCCGACGTAAACAATGTTTTTGTAATGGTTTTCAAAAAAATTCCGCATGCCGGCCTTGAAGCGGCCGAGGACGATCGCCCCGTCGGCTTTCACGGACCCGGCCTCTTTGAGGAGCAGACGCTCGCTGACATCCAGAACGGAGTAGGGCTTGGAAACCGAACATCCCATACTGAGGGCCTGCTGTTCGACGGACCGTGCGACCTGAGCGAAAAACGGATTGTCTTCAAAGTTTCTGGTGCGCCCCAGGATGCAGGTCACGGTGAGCGGTTTCTTCGCGGGCGACTCCGTGCTGCGCTTCAGCGCCCGCGCGGACTGGTTGGGGGTGTATCCCGTTTCCCGGACAATTTCCCACACTTTATCGCGAATCGGCTTGCGGGCGAACGTGTCGTCGGGCGAATTGATGATTCTCGAAACCGTCGAAACGGACACGCCGGTGCGCTCGGCAATTTCCTTGAGTGTGGTTTTTGCAGTCATTTTCGGTCATTCCTCAAAACTTCTTTCCACGCAGGATGCTTATTTCCGCACCAAAATAACATAGTAAATTACTCGGACTGGTATGTATTTTAATGCTTTTAATTATATCTGCTCCCGGGCAAGAATTCAACATGAAAAAAGTATAACGTTTGCATCAAAGTGCAAACGTTATGCGCCAAAGGAGAAAAAGCGGGAAAAAGCGCCGTTTGACCGAAGAGCGCCCGGCGGGCCGGCGCCGGCGCGGCCGTGAAAAGGCGGCGCTATCTGAGCGAAAAACCGTACCGCCGGTTCGGGAGAATCCGGACGCCGAACGTCTTCTCCAGAACGCCGGAGGAAAGCGCTTTCTCCGGCGGCCCGAAGAACAGCAGCCTGCCCTCGTTCATGACGGCCATTGCGTCCGCGCAGTCCAGCGCCAGATTCAGGTCGTGGAGGACGACGCCCACCGCCTTCCCTTCGCGCTTCAGCAGAAAAAGGAGATCCTCCAGCTCCAGCTGGTGCGCCACGTCCAAATAGGTCGTCGGTTCGTCCAGCAGCACGGAGCGGGTGTCCTGCGCCAGCAGCATGGCGAGATACGCTTTCTGCCGTTCGCCGCCGGAAAGCTCCGCCATCCGCTTTTTGCGCTTGCCGGCGATTCCGGTGCGCTCCATGGCCCGGAGCGCCGCGGCGCGGTCCTTCTGCCGGTAGATGCGGGGATACCCGAGCCAGGGAAAGCGGCCGTGGAGCACCAGATTTTCCACCGCGATGTCCGGCGTGGCCCGGTTCTGCGGCAGATAAGCCGCCGCCCGGGCGATCTCCGTCCTCGACAGGGAATCCAGCGGCCTTCTTTCGAGGAGGACCTCTCCCCCGCTCCGCTTCAGTTGTCCGCAGCAGAGCTTCAGCAGCGTGCTTTTCCCGCTGCCGTTCGGCCCGGTCAGCACGGTGATTCGGCCGTCCGCAAACGTCAGGGAAACGGGGCCGACAACGTCGTTCCGACGGCCGTATCCGCCGGAGAGGTCCCGCGCCTCAATCATGCCGCTTCCTCCTTTCGCCGAACAGCAGCCGCAGGAAGAACGGGACGCCGAGATAGGCGATTAAGATTCCGACCGGCAGCTCGAACGGTGCGAACAGCGTCCGCGCCGCCGTGTCGCACAGGACCAGAAACGCCGCACCGATCAGCGCGTCGGCGGCAATCAGGGCGCGGCGGCCGGCGCCGCGCATCAGCAGGCGGACGATATGCGGAACAATCAGTCCGACGAAACCCAAAAGCCCCGCAAAACTGACCGCCGCCCCGGAAAGCGCCGCCACCAGCACCAGAAAGAGGAAACGGTACACGGGTACGTTCAAGCCGAGCGAAAGCGCGGTGCTTTCGCCCAGGCTCAGCACGTCCAGTTCGTCCGCGAAGAGCAGAACCGCCAGGATTCCGCCGAGGATGACGGGGCCGGCGGTGAACAGCGCGGATAGCGAAACGCCCGAAAAACCTCCGGTCTGAAAATCGTGGAGGTCGCTCAGAAGGTCCGGGAAAACGGTGGTCAGGGTATTAATCCCCGCCGTCATCAGGCTGGAGACGGCTACGCCGGAAAGAATCAGCGTGATGCGCGAAGCGCCCGCCCTGCGCGCGATTCCGTAGACCAAAAGCACGGTGAACAGCCCGCCGAGGAAAGACGCGAGCGGCAGAAGGCCCGTCCGATGCGGCAGCAGGGCGATGCAGAGAACGTCGGCGAGCCCCGCGCCGGCGTTAACGCCGATGATTCCCGGGCTGGCGAGGGGGTTCGCGAGGACCGTCTGCAGAACGGAGCCGCAGACTGCCAGCGCCGCGCCGGCCAGCACCGCGGCCAGAAGGCGCGGAACCCGGATTTGGAGCAGAATGCGGCTTTCCACACTTTCGCCCCCCTGCCGCAGCCCCGCGAGCAGATCGGAGATGCGAATCGGCACCGCACCGAGCCCGAGGTCGAGCAGAGCCGCCAGCAGAAGCGCAAGCAGGCAGGCGGCGAGAACCCCGGCGGTCCTTTTACGATCCATACAGCAGTTTCCACAGCAGTTCATAGCTTTCCGCCCAGCGGTTGTTCGGCTTTAGATGGAACAGTTCCTTGGGGAGCACAATGTACCGCTTGTTCTTCACCGCGGTCAGGCCCGCCCACGCGGGGTTTGACAAAAGCTGCTTTTGCAGGGATGCCTGCGACTTTTCCGCGGAATCCCCCATATAGACGACGAAGATGAAGTCCGGGTCCTCCTTCAGAATCACTTCCATGCTGAGGTTTTCAAGCAGGCCCTTCTCCCTGTCCGCGATGTTGACGCAGCCCATGTCCTTAAGCATGGATCCGGCCATGGTGCTGCTGTTCCGCGCCGTGACGTGGCTGGAGTTGCTCCGCAGGAGCAGGACCTTCGGCGACGGCTTTCCCTTTGCCCTGCCGATCACTTTCTGGATCCGCGAGCGGATCTCCAGGCCGTTCCGTTCATAGAGATCCTGCCGGCCGGTGATTTTCGTCAGGATTTTCAGCATGTTGAGATAGGCCTCAAAATTTTCCACGGAAAAATAGGCGACGGGGACCCCGGCCGATTTTAACGACTCGTAGAGCTTGACATGGCCGGAAATATCGGCAGATAATAGGACCAGCTGGGGACGGAGCGCCACGATTTTTTCCAAGCTGGGGCTGTGCAGACTTCCCACGTCCGCGACGCCCTTCGGAAGATCCTTGAGTTCCTCAAACACATCCTGCGTGGCGCCGGTCAGCTTGCCGCCCGCAAGCATCCATGTCTGTGCATAGCTGGTGGAGGCGGCGACAACCCGGGCGCTTCCGGAAACGCGCACCTCGTGCCCGAGATCATCCCTGAACACAAACGCAGCGGGGGCGGAAGATTCCGCGCCCGGCGCCAGGCATCCGGGCAGAATGATCAGCGCGGAAAGGCAGACGGGAAAAAACAGTTTTTTTATTTTTTTCAGCATTAAATTTATCATTCAAAATCAGCCTTGTCTTCTGCGGCGGCCTTTCTTAAAAATAAAGGGAAGGGCCGGTCGGATTTCAAAAATTTGAAAAAAGGACGGGAATTTATGGTATGGATACTGACGGGTTTGGGCGGAGTGTTTCGAGGAGCCCCGAAGCAGTGCTGCTGGTCGGCTTCGGGGACCTTTCGGCGCTGGCGCGGGATTTCCGCGCCGCGTTTCCGGGGCTTCCGGTTTTCACCGCGCGGAGCGCAGCGGAAGGGCTCGGGCGCCTTTCGGCCGCCCGCGTTTTCGTGCAGCCGGTTTACCTGCTGCCGGGTGCCGAGTTTGAACGGCTCCGCGCCGACGCGCTGCGTTTCGGCGGCCGCGCCTCCTGCGGCGCACCGCTTCTTTCCTCACCGGAAGGCGTTCGCGCGCTGGCGGAAATCCTCGCGCGGATCTATACGGGAAAGGCGGTGCTGTTCGCCGGCCACGGCTCACGCCGTCCAGCGGGAAAGCGGTATGCCGATCTCGAACACGCGCTGCGGGCGGCCGGTCTTGCGGGCTCCTTCGTCGGCGTGCTGGAAGGGGAACCGGGCTTTGACCGGGCGGCGGCCGGCCTTGCCGCAAGGGGAATCAGGAAAGTCTCGCTCGTGCCGCTGATGCTTTCGCTGGGTATGCACGTGCGGCGGCAGATTCTCGGAGGGGACGGCAGCTGGAGCGGGAAGCTGGAAGCTCTCGGGGTTTCCGTGTGCCCGGTCTTCCGCGCGCTGCTGGACGAACCCGCCGTCCGCAGCATGCTGACCGCGTCGGCGCGGCCTTTCCTGCGGTCCTGACGGCCGTCCTTTGTCTCATTATAGCGAAAGGGGATGTGCCTTTTCAAGTGGAAATTCGATAGAACGTTTGCGCAGCTTTCTCGAATTTGTCCCAATCCCGGCGGGAAAATACGGTTTAAAACATAGTTTGCCGATCGGTAAAACGATTGCGTAATTTCCCATGGATTTTCCCTATTTCCCGAAGTATAATGGAGGACAAATCGACAATGACCGAATTGCGGAGAGAGGCCAGAACTGGATGAATCAGAAAACGATTGCAATACGAGAGGTTTCCACGGATTTTCTGATTGTCGGCGGAGGAACGGCGGGCTGCTACGCCGCCCTCGCGTTCCGCGACATATCCGGGTGCAGCGTGCTGATCGCCGAAAAGGCCGATATCCGGCGCAGCGGCTGCCTGGCGGCGGGCATCAATGCCATCAATGCGTATATCGTCCCCGGGCGCACCCCGGAGGACTATGTGGATTACGCCCGGGCCGACGCCGGGGGAATCGTCCGCGAAGACCTGCTGCTGACCATGGCGCGCGGGCTGAACCGCACGGTTTCGCGGATGGAGCGCCTGGGGCTCACCGTCCTGAAGAACGAAAACGGGGACTATGCGACCCGCGGCAACTGGAACATCAAGATCAACGGGGAAAACATCAAGCCCATTCTGGCGCGGGCCGTTTCCGCCCTGCCCGGCGTGACGGTCCTCAATCACGTCGATGTCTTCGATTATATCGTCAGGGACAACCGGATTGCGGGGGCGTACGCGGTCGGTGTCGACGAACCGGTGCTGTACGTTATCTCCGCACGGGCCGTCCTGTGCGCAACGGGCGGTGCCGCGGGCCTCTACAAGCCGAACCATCCCGGCTTTTCGAGACACAAAATGTGGTACCCGCCCTTCAACACCGGCGCCGGCTACGCGATGGGGATCCGCGCGGGGGCGGAGATGACCACGCTGGAGATGCGGTTCATCGCGCTTCGCTGCAAGGACACGATCGCCCCAACCGGCACGCTGGCGCAGGGGGTTGGGGCGAGGCAAATCAACGCCTTCGGCGAGGTTTACGAGCGGAAATACGGTTTGACCACCTCCCAGCGGGTTTACGGAACCGTCATGGAGAATCTGGCGAACCGGGGTCCGTGTTCCCTGCGGACCGCCGGCGTGACCAGAGAGCAGGACGAGGACCTGATGAAAGCCTACCTGAATATGGCGCCGAGCCAGACGCTGCGATGGCTGGAAAGCGGATATCCCCCCAGTGCGCGGAACGTGGAAATTGAAGGAACGGAGCCGTACATCGTCGGCGGACACACGGCGAGCGGCTATTGGGTGGACACCGGTCGGGAAACGACGATCCGCGGCCTCTTCGCCGCGGGCGACGCGGCGGGGGGCTGCCCGCAGAAATACGTTTCGGGGGCGTTCGCGGAGGGCGAGATTGCGGCGAAGACGGCCGCGGCGCGCTATCTGAATCGGACGCCCCCTCCCCCGCGGCCCGCGGAAACCGAGGCGGTCCGCCGGCGGCTGGAGGACTGCCTGAACCGGGACGCGAAAGGGCCGGCCGTCGATGACCTGGAGCGGCAGATGCAGGAAATCATGGACCATTACGCCGGCGGGATTGGTCCCCATTACCGCTATTCCGAACGGTCGCTGGGCGTCGCACTGGAAAAGATCAGGGAAGTGGAGCGGCGGTCCGCGTCGCTCGGCGCCGGAGACATGCGGGAACTCGTCTCCGTGCTGGAGCTCCGCGAGCGGCTGACGCTGTGCAAATCCGTGATTGCGCATCTGGCTTTCCGAAAAGAGACGCGCTGGCACTGTTTTGCGGAAAACGCGGATTACCCGGAAAAGGATCCGGCGCTGCTGCGGTTTGTGAACTCCCGCCTGGAGCGGGGGAAGATCCGGACCTTTTTCCGCGACCTGGTTCCGAAGGGGGAGTCCTATGAGCATTGAGGTGACGCGCAGCCGCTGCGTCGGCTGCGGCAGGTGCGTGGCGATCTGCCCCGGGAATCTGCTGCGTCTGGACGAAGCGGGCAAGGCGGAGATCCGCTTTCCCCGCGACTGCTGGGGATGCGCCGCCTGCCTCAAGGAATGCCCCACGCAGGCGATTGCGCTTTTCCTCGGCGCCGATATGGGCGGTCTGGGGGGACGGCTCACCGTCCGGCGGGAGAACACCCTGCTGCACTGGACGGTGCGGCTGCCGGACGGCTCCGAGAAAACCATCACGACCGACAGCCGGAGGGCAAACCGATATTGAGCCCGGAGCTTTTGATTTTGAAGTCTGGAAGTTTAAGGAGAATCGACGTTGCTTACACATTTGGATAAGTTGGAAGCGGAATCGATCTATATTTTCCGCGAGGTCGCGGCCGAGTGCGAGAGGCCGGTCATGCTTTATTCAATCGGGAAGGACAGCTCCGTTATGCTGCATCTGGCCATGAAGGCATTTTATCCCGAGAAGCCCCCGTTCCCTCTCCTGCATATTGACACCGGGTGGAAATTCCACGAGATGATCGAGTTCCGCGACCGGATCGCAAAAAAGCTGGGGATTCGGATGCTGGTCCACCGCAACGAAGAGGCGATCGCGAAGGGAGTCAACCCGTTTGACTACGGCGCGGCCTATACGGACATCATGAAAACGCAGGCGCTCAAACAGGCGATAAGGCAATACCGGTTCACGGCGGCCTTCGGCGGCGGCAGACGGGACGAGGAGAAATCGCGCGCGAAAGAGCGCATCTTCTCGTTCCGGAACGAGCAGCAGGCGTGGGACCCCAAAAACCAGCGCCCGGAGATGTGGAAGCTGTACAACACCCGCATCAACAAGGGCGAAAGCATCCGGGTGTTCCCGATTTCCAACTGGACGGAGAAGGACATCTGGGAGTACATACGCCGTGAGAACATCGAGATCGTGTCGCTGTATTTTGCCAAGGTACGTCCCGTGGTCCACCGGAACGGAACTCTGATCATGGTCGACGACGACCGAATGCGCCTGAAGCCGGGCGAAAAGCCGGAAATGAAAAAGGTGCGCTTCCGGACGCTGGGCTGCTATCCCCTGACCGGCGCGTACGAATCCGACGCTGACACCCTGGACAAAATAATCGATGAGACCTTGTCCGCCGCCACGTCGGAGAGAAACAGCCGGGTCATCGACAAAGAGGCTCAGGGCAGCATGGAACGCCGCAAGCGGGAGGGTTATTTCTAAAATGCGAGGAACCGAAAATGGCCTTTTGAAATTTGTGATATGCGGCAGTGTGGACGACGGCAAATCCACACTGCTCGGGCATCTTCTATATGATTCAAAACTGCTGTACGCAGACCAGAAGCAGGCGCTGATTCTCGACAGCAAGGTTGGCAGCCGCGGTGGCGCCATCGACTACTCGCTGCTGCTGGACGGTCTGATGGCGGAGCGGGAGGAGGGCATCACGATCGACGTGGCCTACCGCTATTTCACCACCGACGCCCGTAGCTTCATCGCGGCGGACGCCCCGGGGCACGAGGAATACACCCGCAACATGGCGGTGGGCGCGTCGTTCGCGGACCTCGCCGTGATTCTGGTGGACGCCTCGCAGGGGGTTCTGGTCCAGACGAGACGCCACGCCAGAATCTGCGCGCTGATGGGGATCCGGACCTTCCTGTTTGCCGTCAACAAGATGGATCTCATCGGGTACCGGAAGGAACGGTTCGACGCCATCGTCAAAGACCTTGAGGACCTGCAGAAAGAGCTTTCGATTGAGCAGGCGACGGCGATTCCGATTTCGGCCACCGAGGGCGACAATATCACAAAGCCCTCCGCGAACATGCCGTGGTACCACGGTCCGACGCTGCTGCGCGAGCTGGAAACGGCCGACCCCTCCCGCTCGCCGGAGATCGGCTTTTACATGCCGGTCCAGCGGGTCAGCCGGCCGAACTACACCTTCCGCGGTTTCCAGGGGCAGGTGGAATGCGGAACGGTGCGCGTCGGCGACCGTGTGACCGCGCTGCCGAGCGGGGAGCGCGCCATGGTGAAGCAGATCCTGGTCGGCGACCGGGAGGCGGAGGCGGCTTCCGCGGGCCGGCCAGTGACCGTGCGTCTTGATCGCGAGGTGGATGTCTCGCGGGGCTGCGTCTTGGAAAAAGATGCGCGTTTGAAAGTGGGAAAGACCTTTTCCGCCACTTTGCTGTGGATGGACGATGACCCGCTGCTTCCGGAGGGCGAATACTGGATTAAGCTCGGCACAAAAATGCTCCCCTGTGTGGTCGGCGGAGTCAAATACCAGGTGGACGTCAACACGGGAAAACATCTGCCGGTGCAGACCGTTTCAAAAAACGCGATCGTCCGGTGCGAGCTCGCGCTGTCGCAGAAAATGGTGCTGGACCGGTTCAGCCGGCACAAGACGATGGGCGAGATGATACTTATTAACCGCGTAACCCATGCCACCTCGGCCTGCGGGGTCGTGGAAGACATCGATACCGCCGGAGACCGGGGCGCCGTTTTCGAGGACGGGGACCGCCGGGTTTCGCTCCCGATTTTCGACGGGTTCTATTACCGCCGCGATTTGAACGCCGTCGTCCGTCACAGCGCCGAAACGGCGGTGTACCGGAAAGGCGACCTGCTTCCCCTGAGGGCCGGCACCTACCGCTACCCCGACGATTTCGACGTGCGGGCGGGGCAAAACGCGGACGTCCTGCTGCGGGTGCGCGGCGGGAAATTCGCCGGGTTCGGGAAACGCGATCCGGCCGTGCCGCTGCTCGACGGGCGGGGGCTTCCGCTGAACGGGGAACGCTCCGCGGACGATTTTGAAACATACCGCAGGGTTGCGGTGTGGGAGGACGGCCATGAGATTTAATACCAGTCTGCTGCACGGGAGAAAAAGCGGATTCGATTCCACGGGGGCCACGCTGCCCCCGGTTTACCAGGTGTCAGCCTTTGCGCACGAATCCGCCGAAGAGCTGGAACGGATCTTCGGCAGCCGTGCGCCCGGCTTTACCTACACCCGGGCATCAAACCCCACGACGGCCGCGTTTGAAAGGCGGATGGCGCAGGCCGAAGGCGGCGCGGCCGCCGTCTCCTGTTCGTCGGGCCTCGCGGCCGTCGCCATGGCGCTGCTGAACATCGTGCAGAGCGGCGGCGAGATCCTTTCCGGCAGCAGCCTGTTCGGCGGCACGCTCGACCTGTTTGAAGACCTGAAAGCGTTCGGCATCCGGACGCGCTTCCTGCCGAAGGTGACACCGGCGGCGGTGGAGGAAAACATGACGCCCGCCACCCGCGCGGTCTTTGCGGAGATCATCGGCAACCCCCGGCTGGATGTGATCGACGTCCGGGGAGTCGCTGCGGCCGCTGAGAAACACGGCGTCCCGCTGATTGTCGACAGCACGACCGCCACGCCGGCCCTGATCCGCCCGCTGGAACACGGCGCGCACGTCGTCGTCCACTCCTCTTCCAAATACATCAACGGGAGCGGCGATGCCATCAGCGGTGTGATTGTGGACGGCGGAACGTTCCGCTGGGACTTTGAAAAATACCCGATGCTGGCCCGCTACCGATCCTTCGGAAGCCTTGCCTACACAGCGCGGCTGCGGCAGGATCTGTGCCGAAATTTTGGGACCTGTCTTTCCCCCCAGAACGCCTATCTCAACTGCATCGGGCTCGAAACGCTGGGGGTCCGCATGGAGCGGCTCTGCGCCAACGCGCTTGCCCTTGCGGAATACCTGCGGACCTTTCCCGCCCTTTCGGACGTAAACTATCCGGGCCTTCCGGACAGCCCGTACCGGGCCCTGACCGAAAGTCAGATGAAAAGCGGCATGGGCGGGGCGATTCTAACCGTCCGGGCAGGTTCCAAACGGCGGGCGTTCAGCCTGATGGACCACCTGAAATACGCGCTGATTGCCACCAATATCGGCGACGTGCGCACCCTGGTGATTCATCCGGCCTCCACGATCTACGCACTGTCCGATCCGCGGCAACGCCAAAGCGCCGGGGTTTACGACGATCTGATCCGCATCAGCGTCGGGCTGGAAGATATCGAGGACCTTAAAGAAGATTTCGCGCAGGCAATCCGGAACATGGAACAATAGAACATTTCAGAAAGAGAGGGACCCTGGAATGGCCGAAGTAGACTACAAGGCACTGAAAAACGGCGGATTTATGCGCCAGAGACAGAAAAACCGCTTCTCCCTGAGATTGAAAACCGTAGGCGGCAACCTGACTGTGGACCAGCTGCTCACCATCGCCGAGGTCAGCAGAAAATACGGGGACGGGCATGTGCATCTCACTTCCCGGCAGGGGGTTGAGATTCCGTTCGTCAAACTCGACGACGTAGAGCCGGTGAAGGCGGAGCTCAAGGCGGGCGGCGTGGACACCGGCGTCTGCGGACCGAGAGTCCGCACGGTCACGGCCTGCCAGGGCAGCGCAGTCTGCCCGTCCGGCTGCATTGACACCTACAGCCTGGCCACCGAAATTTCCAATCGGTATTTTGGTCATCAGCTGCCGCACAAATTCAAATTTGGCATAACCGGCTGCATGAACAACTGCCTGAAAGCCGAGGAAAACGACCTGGGCATCAAGGGCGGCTACACCGTCAAATGGGACCAGAAAGCCTGCACGCTCTGCGGCGTCTGCCTCAAGGCCTGCCGGGACGGCGCCCTGACCCAGAAGGACGGGAAAATCGTGCTGGACGAAAGCAGGTGCACCAACTGCGGGCGCTGCGTGAAGGCCTGCCCTTTCGGCGCGTGGAAAGGAAAACCGGGTTACATTGTCTCCTTCGGCGGAATGTTTGGCAACCGGATTGCGCTGGGCAGGCGGATCTTGCCGATCATCACGGACCGAAAGACGCTGTTCCGGGTCGCTGACGCGGCGGTGGCTTTCTTTGAGAAGCACGCGAAGCCGAGCGAGCGGTTCCGCTCCGCCATCGAACGGGTGGGCTGGGACAAATTCCGGGCGGCAATCGAGGAGGCATACCGTGGGTGATTTCCAGGTCGACGGAACGGTCGACATCACAGACGTGGTCTGCCCGGTGACATTCGTCAAGGCGAAGGTGGCGCTGGAGGAGCTCAAGGACGGCCAGGTCCTTTCCATCCGCATGAACGACGGAGAGCCCGTGCAGAACGTCCCGAGAAGCATCAAGGACGAAGGGCACCAGATCCTGAAGCTGGCCGACAACGGGGACGGCACCTATACCCTGCTTGTCAGAAAGGTCGGGGAATAGGCGGCCGTGTTTCGGAACAGCGGAGAAAACAACTGCGCAGCCCTGAAATCAGAAAAAATGTGGAGGGATCTTAGATGACGATCACGGTGATGGGGAAAAAGAAGGAATACCCGGACAATCTGACGGTCAAGGAGCTGATTGAGAAGGAAAATGTCGAATCCCCGCTTTACGTCACGGTTTCCGTAAATGACCAGTTCATTAAGAGCGAGACGTTCCAAACGGCGCGGCTCCACGACGGCGATACCGTGGAATTTCTGTATTTCATGGGAGGAGGGAGCTGATGGGCTTCAGCAACGAGCAGATGGAGCGTTATTCCCGGCATATCATTCTCAAGGAAATCGGCGTCAAAGGGCAGAAAAAGCTGCTGCAGGGCAGAGTGCTGATTGTCGGAGCCGGCGGACTCGGCGCCCCCGCCGCGCTGTATCTTGCGGCCGCCGGCGTGGGGACGATCGGCATCGCCGACGCGGACGACGTGGATTTGTCAAACCTGCAGCGCCAGGTAATCCACACCACCGCGGACATCGGCAAGCCCAAGGTGATTTCCGCGAAGGAGACGATGCAGGCGATCAATCCCGACGTCCGGGTCAATGCCTACCGGACTTTCGTGATGTCGGAGAACGTCATGGACCTGGTCCGGGACTACGACTTCATCATCGACGGCACGGATAATTTCCCGGCGAAATTTCTGATCAACGATGCCTGTGTGCTGAGCAAAAAGCCTTTTTCCCATGCGGGAATCATTCGGTTCAAGGGGCAACTGATGACCTATGTGCCGGGACAGGGGCCGTGTTATCGGTGCGTGTTCCGGGAGCCGCCCCCGCCGGACGCCGTCCCAACCTGCCGCCAGGCGGGAGTCGTCGGCGCCGTGGCCGGGGTGATCGGTGCCCTGCAGGCGGTGGAAGCGATCAAATACCTTGTCGGGGCCGGCGACCTGCTGACGGGGTACATGCTGACCTACGACGCACTGAAGATGGAGTTTCGCAAGATCAAGCTGCCGCGCCGGGAGTCCTGCGAGGTCTGCGGGCCGCATCCCACAATCCTGAAACCGTTCGACTACGAACAGAAGGCGTGTGATCTGAAATCATGACGATCCGATTGAAGCGGCGGGATTACGACGCGATCGTGGCACACGCAAAGGCGGGGCTGCCGAACGAGGCCTGCGGCCTGATTGCCGGAACGATCGCCGGAAATGGGAAGAACGTGGAAAAAGTCTATCTTCTGACGAACACCGACGCCAGCCCGAATCATTTCACCATCTCTCCAGGGGAGCAGCTGCGCGCGGTCAAAGACATGCGTGCGCTCGGGCTTTCCCCGCTGGGGAACTTCCACTCCCACCCGGCAACCCGGGCGCGGCCTTCGGCGGAAGATATCCGCCTGGCGTACAACCCGAAGGCCAGCTATTTGATTCTGTCGCTGGCGGGGAAGGAGCCTGTCCTCCGGGCGTTCAAAATCGCGGACGGGGCGGCGGTCCCGCAGGCGGTGGAGATTCTTCCCTGAGAAACCGGCGCGCCGGTTCATCCCGCCTTTCACCGTTCACTGGGTGCTTGGCCTTCTAACGGTTGCCGTTCATAACATTCACTGATCCGGCGGGAGTTCTCATCTACCATTTGTGCAACCCATCCGGCCGGACGCCGCTTTGAAGAAAAGCCGCGTCCGGTTTTTTCGCTGCCCGGAAAGACTTTTCGCAAACCCATGAAACCCATAAAAAATCAGCCCGGAATTCATTGGTGCTGCGGCTCTTCCCTGCAATTGGATGGA
>ENA-UOOE01001691-UOOE01001691.1-fermentation-metagenome-genome-assembly--contig:-NODE-1691-length-17999-cov-8.457423_pt1 | contig 17999 bp, 12 predicted proteins | sample MGYA00245776_ERZ724021 | MGnify/ENA primary metagenome ERZ724021 (study PRJEB28704, sample SAMN03018321) | fermentation metagenome | biome: anthropogenic terrestrial biome; feature: soil; material... | reverse complement strand
ATGGAGTGACGCTCCATCTGCAGGCTGTCGATCTGGCTCTGGATGCTGTCGATGTCGCACAGGATTTCGCCGGTCTCCTCGTCGAACTCGATCTGGTCGGTCAGGCGGAGGATTTCAGTGTTGATCTCGTAGAGCTTCATCCGTGTCCTCCTTCATTTCTCTGATGGCCAGTTCCTCGACGCTGTCTCCCGGCACGATGACGGTGACGTGCCTCTTGTCTCCGAGCAGGAAGCGGAGCATCCGTTCCCTGACGGTCAGGCTGCGCACGGCGGCGATTCCGTCGTCCTTCGGTTTCCGTGCGACGCTGATGGTGAGTGCATGTTTCATGTGCTGTTACCTCGCTTTCTTCGTATGCACGAGGGAGGCGGGATTGCCTCCTTCGCTATACGGACATTCCGAGGGTGTTTTGATGGGGTGTCTGTCAGAAAAACTTCTTGAATTTTTTCCGTGCGGATTCGATGGACTCGTGGACGGTCTTGAAGTCCTTTCCCTCCCGGCGTGCGATTTCGCGCTCCGACAGGCCGCCGGCGAGCATGAGGATGCGCCGCTGCTGGATTGCAGTGAGATGAGAGAAGGCGCGGCTTATGCGTTCGTGCAGTTCCTCCTGCCTGAGCTTCTCCGCCGGATCGTCATCCTGCGTGCCGTATTCCGTGCCTTCGTAGAGGATCGCGTCGAGCGACCAGCAGTGGCGGCGCTCCTTCCTGTCCGCCGACTCCTCGGCGGTGCGGGAACCGATGATCATGGTGCCGAGCTCTTCGCTGACCTCGACTTCGGACGTGGTTCCGTCCGCGAATTCGTAACTTACCTTCATTTGAGAAGACCTCCATTCGTGCTGGGAATGGAGGCTTCTCACGGCGTCCGCGTCTGAAAAAGGGCGCAGGAATACTGACCGCAGTCCGCTGATGGAGATGAAGTCTCCATTCCGGGATTGCGGCGTTCCTGCTCATCGGATCGCCGTCACATGTTCAGTTGTCCGCCCTGAGGCGTGAGCCGCCGTCGATCACTCGGCGCGCCATGGGGACGGGGTGGAATCCGCCCGTTCAGCGGACTCCGGATGCGATTCGGCATACGTCCTTATCGCAAACATAAAATTTGACTTCTGAACAGGATTGTGGTAATATTAATTGCGTATGACTGCGCTTTCACGCACCTGCTCCCGGAGCCGCCTTTAATATACGAAATCGGGACTTTCGATCTGGGGATGGTTTGGTACGGCATGGTACGGCGTGGTACAAAAATCCGAGAGAGGAGGGGCCGGCATTGGAATTCAAGACCTTGTTCCAGATTTTGAAAAAGCACCTGTCCGATGGTCATGATGTGCCCTACTTCTTCCGCGATCTTATGGCCATGCTGACAGAGGTCTCCGAGGATGAATGGGGAACATCAAAAGATCCATCGCAGGAAGGAAAAGACAAGTCGTTGCGCAGCTATGCGAAGCGAGGCCTTCCGAAGAAGTCGGCGCAGACCATCGTTTACAGGCTCACTCCGGAGAACACCATCGAAAGCATCAACAGCCATGGTGAAGCACAGCGACGGCTGCTTGCCGAAGATCTGAGAGGCTACGACCCGGACATTGATGCAGACAACGTTGCCGAGAAGGTGACGGACTGGCTGGTTGAAATGATCCAGGTCTCCGCCGGGCTCGTTCCGCAGGACGAATTGACGAAGCAGAAACAGCAGCAACTTGATGCACAGTTGAAAAGCAGGTACGGAGACTATCTGCTTGCAGAAGAGGAAAACCACTGTGCATTTCCCGGGTGCGGGCGCGAACTTGTGCTGACTAAGGGTGGCAAAATCTCCTACGCATACGAGGTAAGCCTGATCGATAAAACCGCGCCGGCAACTCCTGAAAATCTTCTGGCAATGTGTCCGCAGTGCCACGCAACCTACCTGCTTGATTCCAACAAGAAGCTGTGCAAGGAGCTGAAGATGACGAAGAAGCTCCTCTCTGCACATCAGCAGAGCACAAAACTTCTCAGCGGCCTGCCTCTCGAGAAGGGAATCATCGGTGTCATCAGCCGCATCCGCAAGCTCGGAGAAAAGGAACTGTCCGGCGCAACATACGAACCGGTCGAACTGAAGAGGAAGATCAGCCCGGCAACCGACATGGCCTTGTACACGACCGTCAGTCTCTACGTCACGACGTACTACAAGAGCATTCGCGACATCATGGTCAGCGCCGACAAGCGCGGTCTGATTGACTACGACGAGGTGCAGGATCAGATGCACGCCTTCTACAGGAAACTGAAGAAGGCCGGCAAATCGAAGCTGGAGATATTCACGGAGATCAGCGAGCGCATTCACCGCGTCACCCTGCAGGAGGATCTGTTCTGCCAGATAGTCGTGGCGTTCTTCATAGAGAAATGCGAGGTTTTCGATGCAGATGCCCAATAAGCTCTATTCCTACAGTGAAAGCACACTTGCCCTGATTCCAGCGGTCCTCGAACGTCTGAAGCAGGGCGCTGTTCCCGTGAAGGAGCTGTTCACCGGCATGCGCGGCGCGCTGAGCGATCCGTCGGATTTCCTTTCCGTCATGGACTGCCTTTATGCACTGCGTGCCGTGGATATCAACGATGAAGGCGAGGTGTACTCATGCTTGTGGAAATGACGTCCCCGGTGTTCCGGGAAAAGGGAAATCCCCGTCCGCCGATCCGCTTCAAGAAGGGTCTGAACGCGGTGCTCGGCAAGAACGACGGCGAGAACTCCATCGGCAAATCATCAGCCCTGCTCGCCATCGATTTCGTATTCGGCGGAGACACTTATCTTGAAAGCGACGGCGTGAAGCACATCGGCGCACACACCATCTACTTCACCTTTGAATTCGAAGGGAAGCCGTACCACTTCGCCAGAAACACGTCATCGGCTGACGAAATTCAGGTCTGCGACGAAAGCTACAACCTGACGGGCACCGTCTGGAAGAAGCATGAGTTCTGCGACTGGCTGCAGAAGCAGTACCACATCGACTTCGCGGGACTTTCCTTCCGCGAAGAGGTCAGCAGCTTCTTCCGCATCTACGGCAAGGAGAATCTCAACGAACGCAGACCATTGCAGGGACTTCCCGGCGAGAGCATGCAAAGGTCAATCGACGTCCTCGTCAAGCTCTTCGACCGGTACAAGGACATCGAAGCCTTCAGCACAGAGCTCGAGGAGCAGAAAAAGAAGCTCTCCGCATTCAAGGAGGCACGACGGTACCGTTTCGTCCCCGACCTCGTCGGCGGGAAAACGCAGTACGAGGAGAACCTGGCGAAGATACGTTCACTGGAAACCGAACTGGACAACCTCGTCACGGAGACCACGGAGATCCGTGACACGGAAGATATAGAAAAAGTCCGCCTCAAGTCACAGCTCGATGCCGAGAGGCTGAGACTTGAAACGGACATACAGACGAAGCAGCGGCGGCTCACACTTCTCGACATGAGCCTTGAATCCGGACTGTACCCGACGGAGGCGGACCTGTCCGCTCTGCAGGAGTATTTCCCGCTGATGAACATCAGGAAACTGTACGAGGTGGAACGCTACCACCGCAAGCTCGCGAAGATACTGGACAACCAGTTCTCCGTTGAAAAGGAGCAGGTGCAGGGAGAGATATCCGCCCTGCAGGAGCAGCTGCAGAAGGTACGGAATCAGATAAAGGAGCTCGGATTCGTCGGGAACGTATCGAAGGAGTTCCTCGACCGGCATTCCGAACTCAAGGGAAGAATCGACGCGCTCAAGGCGCAGAACGATGCCTGGCTGACGCAGCAGGATCTGCAGGACGCGAAGAAGCATGCGGATGACACGCTCAAATCGGCGATAACAAGCATCCTTGCGGATATAGAGCGTGACGTCAACGCGAAGATGAAGCAGTTCAACGACTCCCTCTACTCCGATGTACGCAAGGCTCCGCGGCTGCATTTCAACAGCTACAACAGCTATACGTTTGAAACGCCGGACGACACGGGAACCGGCACGAACTACAAGGGCATGGTACTGTACGACCTTGCCATTCTGTATCTGACGGCGCTTCCCGCCATAGCGCACGACTCGCTGATTCCGAAGAACATCAGCAACGGAGCCATCGACGGCATCATGAGGATATATGCGGGAACAGACAAGCAGGTGTTCATCGCCTTTGACAAGCAGGACTCCTACCCGGAGGGCACACGGAGGATACTGGCGGACAACATGGTGCTGAAACTTTCCGACAACAATTCCGAACTGTACGGAGAGTCGTGGAACAAAGAGGAAAGCAAATGAAAAGAAAAATGAGCTACAAGAAACTGTGGAAACTGCTGATAGACAGGGACATGAAGCGCACAGACCTCCGCAAGGACGCAGGAATCAGCTCATCCTCCCTCGCCAAGCTCGGCAAGGACGAGAACGTCACGACCGATGTGCTCCTCCGCATATGCAACACGCTTGACGTCGACCTGAACGATATCGCGGAAACCGTACAGGAAGAAGAGGAAACCTTGGAAACAGGAACCGTCGCCAGACGGAGCCATGGCACGTCACACAGAGGCGCGTCCATGAGCCGGGTGGACTGACTGTCCATGCCGCATGCTATTGAGCGGTGAAGATTGTGAGGAAGAAGTATGCCACAGGCAGATAAGCAGAGCACGTACAATTTCATAGACCTCTTCGCGGGAGCCGGAGGCCTGTCCGAGGGATTCCTCCAGGCAGGCTTCCGTCCGGTTGCGCACGTCGAGATGAACGAGTACGCCGCGAAGACGCTCGAAACCCGCAGCGCATACTACTATCTGAAGAACACAGGCAACCTCACCCTCTACAGGAAATACCTCTCCGGGAAAATCAGCCGCGACGAGTTCATGAAGCAGATTCCCGCCTCCGTCACGAAAACCGTCATCAACGAGACACTGTCTGACGAAACCCTCCCCGCCGTCTTCAAGACCATCGACGGCATCATGAAGATACGCGGCATCGAGAAGATAGACGTAGTCGTCGGCGGCCCGCCGTGCCAGGCTTACTCCCTCGTAGGAAGAGCTCAGAGCAGCCATATGGAGACTCCGATGGAGGAAGACCCGCGCAACTACCTCTATAAGCTCTACGCACGATTCCTCAAGAAATACCAGCCGCGCATGTTCGTCTTCGAGAACGTGACCGGCATTGAATCCGCCCAGGGCGGCACCATCTGGAAAAACCTGCAGAAGTACCTCAGGCGCGTCGGATACAAAATCGAGTGCCATGAGCAGAATGCGCAGGACTTCGGGGTGCTCCAGAACCGGAGGAGAATGATCATCGTCGGATGGCTCAAGAACAGCGACCTGGCATATCCGGACTTCGTGGTCAAAAAGTCCGTGGCCGTGGTGAACGACCTGTTCACTGACCTTCCGGAACTCCATCCCGGTGAAAGCAACAACACCTACTCGAAGAAAAAGCCGAGCAGCTACGTGACCGAAACCGGCATCCGCACGAAGGACGACGTCCTGACCCTGCAGAACTGCCGGCCGAACATCGACCGCGACATAAAGATATACGAAAGAGCCATAGAGCTCTGGAATGACGGGCACAAGCGTCTCAACTACAACGACCTGCCCGAGGAACTGAAGACGCACAAGAACCGCCACTCCTTCACCGACCGCTTCAAGGTCGTTGAGGGAGACGAACACTGCTGCCACACAATACTGGCGCACCTTTCCAAGGACGGCCACTACTTCATCCACCCGGACATCAGGCAGCACCGTTCCATCACCGTGCGTGAGGCGGCGCGCATACAGTCATTTCCGGACAGCTACTACTTCGAAGGACCGCGTACATCGCAGTTCGTGCAGATCGGGAACGCTGTGCCGCCGCTGATGGCAAGAGGCATCGCCGAGGGAATTTTCGCACAGCTTCACGGGGAGGACGCAGATGGAAAGCAGTGAAAACGGAAACCTGCTCCTCGAGCAGTACGGCAGGTTCAAGCGTATGGAACTGGAGAAATCACCGTTCCACTTCCTCCTTGCGAACGAGTCCCACATCGATCCGAACCCGCACCAGATCAACGCGTTCTGCGCCGCAATCGACGCCATGAAGACAGGCGGCATGGTGCTTGCTGACGAGGTCGGACTCGGAAAGACAATCGAAGCCGGGCTCGTCCTGCGCTACATGCTGGAATCCGGAGCAAGGACGGTGCTGATTGCGCTCCCGGCATCCCTGCGCAAGCAGTGGGAACTGGAGCTCGAGGAGAAGTTCGACCTGAAACCCGTAATCCTGGACAGGCTCACGGTCGAGCATGACGCAGAGGACTGGCACAAGAAACTCGCCGACAGACAGAGCGTCCGGATTGTCATCACATCCTACGACTATTCGGGAAAACTGATGAAACGCTTCCCGGATGTGAAGTGGGACTTCCTCATCATCGACGAGGCGCACAACCTGCGCAACCTGAATGGCACGAAACGCGCTAAGCGTCTGTTCGGGCTGTCCGGCGGGATACCGAAGATCCTCCTGACAGCCACACCGCTGCAGAACTCGCTCATGGACCTGTACGGTCTGGTCTCCTTCATCGATCCGAGAATCTTCGGCTCGGAGAAGGTGTTCCGCCAGCGGTACATAAAGGATGAAGACTACGACGATTTGAAGCGCGAGCTCACTCCCGTCCTGTACAGGACGCTTCGTAAAGACGTGGCAGGCTACATGCACTTCGTGAAGCGTATCTGCAAAACCGTGGATTTCGAACTGTCGCGGGACGAGATAGAACTCTACGAACGTGTGAACCTGTTCCTCAAGAGGGATGTCCTGTACTCGATACCGACATCCAACCGGGCGCTGATCATCCTCGTCATCCGCAAGCTCATGGCTTCATCCAGCTTCGCCCTGATCGAGACATTCGAGGTGCTGAAGAAGCGGCTCGAAAAGCTGTATGAAGGCACGAAGTCGGCGGACGCGCAGGAGGGCTTCGACCTCTTCTGGAGTTTCGTCGAGGACGAGATCGACGAATCCGGCTTCGAAGAGACCGAGGACGAGGACACTGCCACACAGAAGGCATACATTCAGGCGGAACTGGACGAGGTCAACGCCATCATCGAAGTGGCGAAGCGCATAAAGACGAACTCGAAGGTCACCGCGCTCAAGCAGGCGCTTGAAATCGGATTCTCCTACCAGCGCGACCACGGCATAGCGCAGAAAGCCGTCGTGTTCACCGAGTCGAAGCGGACACAGAAATACATCGCCGAAGAGCTCAGGAAATCCGGGTACAGCGAGGAAGACATCCTTCTGTTCAACGGAGGATTCGACGATGCCATGTCGAAGGAAATATACCAGGCGTGGCAGGCGAAGAACTACGGAAACGCGAACTACGGAAGAAGCGTCGAATACAAGCACGCCATCGTTGACTACTTCCGGGAGAACGCGAAGATACTCATATGCACCGACGCCGGCTCGGAAGGTCTGAACCTGCAGTTCTGCAACACGGTCATCAACTACGACCTGCCGTGGAACCCGATGAAGATCGAGCAGCGAATCGGCCGCTGCCACCGCTACGGGCAGCAGAACGACGTGGTCGCCATCAACCTGCTGAATACGCAGAACGAGGCGGATAAGCGCGTCTACGAGATACTCTCGGAGAAGTTCAAGCTTTTCGAGGGCGTGTTCGGAGCCTCCGACATTGCAATCGGAGCCCTGGAATCCGGCACGAGTTTCGAGAAGACGGTGCTGGACATCTATCAACGATGCAACACGGCTGCTGAATTCAAGAAAGAGTTCAACAAGCTGAACAGAAAGCTGGATGCAAAGCGCGACAAGAAAGCGCAGAAGCTCCGCGACATTCTGGTCACGGAAAGCAGCGGCGCAAAGAAGCAGGCACTCGAAGGCACGAAGAAGGACATCGACCGCTACCTGCAGCAGGTCGACTACTGGAGCAAAGTCGCGCAGCCGGAGGTGTTCCGGGACGTCCAGTACTGGAAGGTCGACGGCTGGGGTGAACAGAACATTGGCGCACACGGATACCTGTTCCTCGGCGCGATGTGCAACAATGCGGACATCCTCTTCCCTGTGCTTCTCATGTGCGACCATGAAGGCAGGTATGTCGACTTCGAGGAGGACGACCTTGTGCCGGAACTGGAGAAGATCGACGACTCAGACGTGCGGTATTTCACGCCGACTGATGAGGAAAACGCGCTGTTCCAGAGAACGTACCAGAACCTCGTCTCCGAGATGCTGGACAAGCTCGACAGGCAGTCAGAGCCGGTACGGGAATACAACCGGCGCAAGATCGAGAACTGGATACGCATCCAGAACGAACAGCTTGTCGTGCAGTACCAGGAGATGAGCGCGGAAATCGAGGAACTCCGCGAACAGGAAAGAGCCTCGAATAATTTCTACGAAAAGATAGACATCAGGAAAAAGTCGGAGCAGAAGGAAAGGAAACTCGAGGCGTTCCAGGCGTCGTTCCATGAACAGGACACCCGGTTCAGAGCCGAGGGCGAGCGGGAAATCAGGGAGTTCAACGCCAGCCTTGAGATTGACAATCCCATCCTTCTGATCAGCGTTGTACTGAAGTTTTAGGAGATAGAGATATGCAGAAAAAAGGAAAACTCGAGCTGACCTGGGTCGGCAAATACGATGAGGAGAAGCCGGTCGAACCGCGCATCCTCCGGGAAGATCCGGAGAAATCCTACGGCGATCCGGACAGCGAGAACATGCTGATTCACGGTGACAACCTGATTGCGCTCCAGGCGCTGCAGCAGGACTTCGCCGGAAAGATCAAGTGCATATACATTGATCCACCGTACAACACGGGAAGCGCATTCGAGTATTACGATGATGATGTGGAGCACAGCATATGGCTTTCTTTAATGAGAAAACGTCTTCTGCTATTACACAGCCTTTTATCGGATGACGGTTTTCTCTGTTGTCATATTGATGATTCCGAAAGCCATTATTTGAAAGTGGTTCTGGATGAAATTTTTGGAAGATCAAATTATCTTACGACAATGTATATTCGTGTTCGTTATCCAGATAAAACACTGAAATCGGACATGGATTTTCATAAGGAAATAGAACAGGTTCTCGTTTACAGAAGGACTCCTGAAGCAACACCTAATTTCGATTATGATGAAGTTGGATATGACAAATTCATATATGCGATAGAGGAAAAAGGGTCTGGAAGAGAAATAACTTTAGGCGGGAAAAGAGTTACAGTCTTCAGTAAGGAAGAATACAAAGTGATAAAAAAATCTGAAGGTGATGAATATGGACTAAAGGAAATATGGGCTACAGGGACAATTTTAGATGGTAATTCATCTGGAAGGTTTTTCAGAGATTATCTTAATGGTCGATATGAAGAGGATGGCTACGGAGTTCTTTATAAAGTTTATGGGATAGGTGACGACAGATATGATTACAGGTATTTCACCGGCCCAAAAAGACAAGGAGCTACAAAGGGTAAGTATTATCAGGGCGTGCCAATTGACAAATTAGAATCCGAAAAAATAGAAAGGAAAAAGCCTATAGGCAGCTTTTATGACCTTGCGGGTAGTTTCGGTAATTGCCGACATGAAGGAGGTGTTGAATTCCGAAGTGGGAAAAAACCAGAGGCTTTAATTGAGATGATAATACGATATTTCTCGAATAAAAACGATTGGGTGCTTGATTCATTTTTGGGAAGCGGCTCCACGACAGCGACAGCGCATAAAATGCAACGCAGATGGATAGGAATTGAGATGGGTGATCATGCCTACACACTTTGCAAGACACGCATGGACAATGTAATAAATGGAGATGAAACGGGCATTTCACAAAAAGTGGGATGGCAGGGCGGCGGCGGTTACCACTTTTACGAACTTGCGCCGAGCCTGCTTGTGAAGAACGATAAGCTGCCGGTCTACCAGATCAACCCGACATACACGTTCGAGATGCTGTGCGAGGCAATCTGCAAGATCGAGGGATTCAAGTACAGGCCGCAGGACGTCTTCCACGGACATTCCTCGGAGAAGCGGTTCATCCATGTGACCACGGAGTTCGTCAACGCGGAGTACATCCGCTCTCTGTCGCAGCACCTGGACGAGGGGCAGTCTCTCCTGATCTACGCTACGAAGATCCAGTCAGACATGATGCTGCCGGACAACATCGAAGTGAAGAAGATTCCGAAGGATCTCCTGGACAAGTGCAATTTTGAAAGCGAGGTGCGGTAAATGTCAGGAACGGTATCGAAAATCAAATACGCCATGAGCCTGAGAACGCCGCAGGAGGAAGCTCTCTCTTATCTCGACGCCATCAGCACCCACTGCGACTACAAACGCGACGACAAGGAAACCGTGGAGGCCGCCGCGTCCGAATACAGCGAGAACAACCGGAAGGTCAGGACGAAGTTCGACTTCCCGTCCTTCTGCTACGCCATGGCCACCGGCATCGGCAAGACGCGCCTGATGGGAGCCTGCATCTACTATCTGTACAAGACGAAGGGATACAAGCACTTCTTCATCCTTGCACCCGGAAACACCATCTACGACAAACTGCGCAAGGAGTCCAATCCCGCGCATCCGAAGTACATCTTCAAGGGACTCGAGGCCGAGATGGGCAGACCGCGAGTCTGGGACGGCGAGAACTACGACCAGTACCCGGTCAAGTACGAGCAGGGCTCCCTGTTTGTCGACCACACGTCGGAGATTCAGCTTTTCATATTCAACATCGGGAAGATATTTAACAGTAAGACCGACACGCAGTTCAACTTCCACAAGTTCAAGGAGACGCTCGGCGCATCCTTCGCGGACGTGCTGGCGCAGTTTGACGACCTTGTCATCTGCATGGACGAGGCGCATCACTACTATGCTCCCGCGTCCATGAAGGCCATCAACTATCTGCGGCCGATTCTCGGACTGGAATTCACGGCCACTCCGAAGTCTCCGTCAAACGTCATCTATTCGTATGACGTGGCGCGCGGAGCAGCCGAGGGGTATCTGAAGATTCCCGTCGTCATGGGACGCTCTAACATCGCCGGATACAGCCAGGACGACATCGAGGAGATGAAGATCCGTGACGGACTCACCCTGCACGAGCACCGCAAGTCCGTCCTGCGGGAATACTGCGCCAACAACGAACTGGACTACGTGAAACCGATCGTACTTATAGCCTGCAGAGACACGGACCACGCGAAGAAGATACGCGCCCTGATTGACAGCGACGACTTCATGAACGGGAAATACAAGGGAAAAGTCATCGAGATCCATTCCAAACAGACCGGCGAGGAATCCGAGGAGAACGTCCGCCTGCTTCTCTCCATCGAGAGCGCGGCGAACCCGATAGAAATCGTTCTTCATGTCTACAAGCTGAAGGAAGGATGGGACGTGAACAACCTGTTCACCATCATCCCGCTCAACGCCGCTAAGAGCGACATTCTCGCCATGCAGACCATCGGACGCGGACTGCGTCTCCCGTTCGGCGAACAGACCGGCAACGAGGATCTGGACACGCTTGATATCGTGGCGCACGACCATTACCGGGAGCTTGTTGATGAGATCAGGAACAGCGACATCTTCCGCTACCGTGACCTGGACAAGTCCGGTGTCGAGGACTCGGAGTCCGTGGACGTATCGAGTACCTTCGAGGAGGGACAGCTCTCGTTCGTCGACGAGGCAATCACGGCAGCCGGAATCAAGTCCTTCGACCAGGTGCGCAATCCACAGACGCAGCTTGAAATCTATCAGGCATATGTGAAGAACTTCATGGCTTCACAGCAGAAGAACAGGAAGTCCGATGATCCGAATCAGCTGAGTCTTTTTGACGTAGCGCCGGAAGTCATGCAGACCGGGGAAACCCAGGCTGCCTCAACAGCTCCGGATTCAGCCACAGCACCCGCCCCAGGAAACAAGGCAGGCAGCAGACGTCCGATGACGCAGGAAGAGTTCACGAAGACAGTCACCGAGTATTCGGCGAAAGCCATCTCCGTGCCGAAGATCCTCGTGCAGACCACCTCCGAGGTGAAGTTCAACCGGTTCGAAGTGAAGTGTACCATACAGGACTTTGAAATCGCCACGGCGAAAATCGAGCGGTTCGACGCGATCAACCAGCACCTTCTCACTGTCGTGGACGCGCAGGCTCTCGAGGTCGAGGATGCGCGGAATACGCTGGCGTGCATGCTGCTCGACTCCATCAGCGAGCTTTCCTACGATGACGCCGACTTCATCATCGACGTCGTGGAACAGTATCTTGCCCAGATACCCGGCGACGAGGAGGAAAAGAAGAAAATCGTCCGCCGCTACGCCGGACTTATCGTGAATGATATAAAAAAACAGATCTACGCACACATGGACAGAAAGACGCAGGACGTCCACATCGTCCAGAAGGACCTCATCGTATTCCGCAAATTCGTGAAGAACGTGAAGAAAGACGGTCAGGTGCGCTACGACAAGCCGTTCACGGACAAGAGCAACATCAAGAAGTATCTCTTCACGGGATACAAAAAGTCGTACTATCCGGCGAACGCCTTCGACAGTGACACGGAGCGGCAATTCTCCATCATCCTCGAGGAGGACCCGGACGTGATCCGCTGGATCAAGCCGCCGCTCAACCAGCTCCGCCTGTTCTGGAAGGCCGGACAGCAGTATAACCCTGACTTCCTCGTGGAGACAACGACCGGCAAATACATGGTCGAGGTCAAGGCACTCAACGAAGTGAACAATGAGGAAGTCGTCTCCAAGGCACGCGAGGGCATTCGCTGGTGTACCTTCGCCACAACGGCCGATCCCGACCACAAGTCCTGGGAGTACCGTCTGATTTCCGATGACAACATTCATCCCGGAAACACCTGCAAGTACACGCTCGGAACAGCGCATCCGATAAAGGAGGAGGACTAATGGCTGACAAATCCAAGTATGCCGAGGTGCGGCAGAAAATCATAGATGCAATCAGAACCGACCTGATCGGTCCCCTCGAAACCGAGGAAGTGCTGAGCGAGAATCCGCGTTACGCCTACCTTGTCGGCATGCTCGAACCACAGCGCGACGAGAACGCGACGGATGAGAACGAGCAGGAAATCGAAGCTGACATCGACTACGAAAAGAACGAGGACTTCACAGCCGGCGAAGATGACGACAACGAGCCGATATCCACCACTAAATTCCAGCTGCCGTCATCCATCGGCATCAGCTTCTACGTGGAAAACAGTCTCGACGGCATCTGCCTGGATGTGACATGGGGCGACTATGAGAAGTCATCTGAAAAGTACATCGACAAGGAAGAAAAGGAACGCAGTCGCCCAATCTACAGGAGAATCCCCGAGAGCGAAACCGTCCATGTGAAATTCAGCGACTTCGGACGCACAAAGGACTACCCGCTCGTAAAGGATTCGAACGTTCATGTCCATGTGTCAAGGATTCCGTTAAAGAACGGATACTCCCTCGTCACCGCCTATGTCGTGAACAAGCGCAGCAATCCGTCCAGTGACGTCGAGGGACTCATGTTCCAGGTCGGACTCAAAGCACACGCAGAGGACGATTCCGCCGTATTCATCGCCGAGCACATCTGCAGGAACGTTCTCTCCGCTGACGAGTTGTATTTCGAGCAGCGCCCGATCATGGGACGCGGCAGAGGCTGCGCTGCCGTATGGGGAAAGACTGAAAACGGACGCACGGATTATGTGGAAGCCACTTTCATCCCGGAATACGAATATCCCGGCGTCAGTGCCGCACTCAAAGGCTTCTCGCCCACATATTTCTCAACCTGGCAGATGGCAGCGAAGGGTAAGAAAGCGGAAACCATACAGAAGCTGAACACTCTCGCTGACTCGTACGAGAAGTGGATTAATGACACTCTGGCCGGCAGTTCCAGAATGAGCGATCCGAAGTTCGCAGAGAAGGTCGGAAACACCGTCATCGGTCACTGCAGGGATGCCCTTCGCAGAATCCGCGAAGGCATCAGCATCATCGAGACGGATGACATCTCCTTCGAGGCGTTCAGCTTCATGAACAGCGTAATCTACATGCAGAACAGCATCAAGAATTACGCAAAGAAGCATGGGCAGGGAATCGAATGCAACTTCAAGGACTTTGTTGATCCGAGGAACTCGAAGAATGAGTTCGCCTGGAGACCGTTCCAGATTGCGTTCATCCTGATGAATTTGAAGGGAATCGTGCATCCGGAAGACCCGGAACGGGAAATCGTCGACCTGCTCTACTTCCCGACCGGCGGCGGAAAGACGGAAGCCTACCTCGGACTCATGGCATTCACAATCGCCAACAGGCGACTCCGTGCCTCTGAATCTGATGAATACAATCGCGACGGAGGCGTGACCATTATCCTCCGCTACACGCTCCGCCTGCTGACAACACAACAGCGGGATCGCATCACGAAAATGGTAGTAGCCGCCGAGCTTGTAAGACAGAAGAATTATCCGAAGTACGGCACGGAGCCCATCAGCATCGGGTTCTGGGTCGGCGGAGGTGTGACTCCGAACAGATTTGATGACCTTGTAGAGAAGCCGGACAAGCCTTACGAGGCACGGAATCAGAGGAATCTGATTTACAGGCAGCTCCTCACCTGTCCGTTCTGCGGGAAACCACTCACAAAAGATGAGTTTGATATCGATACGGATAAAAAATCAGTGGAGATTCACTGCTCGGACGAACACTGCATGTTCTACAAATACAAGAATCCGGGAGAACGTGTTTCCATTCCGGTCTACCTTGTAGACGAGGAAATCTACGCGAAGTGCCCGACTATCATTCTGTCAACGGTCGATAAGTTCGCAAGGCTTCCGTGGGATGTGAACACGAACACCCTGTTCGGCCGGGTTGACCGTAAATGCAGCCGGGACGGCTATATTGCAATCGGAGCGAAACATCCGAAGCACAGAAAGACGGCTGCTTTGGAGGCAGCGACTATTACTCCGGTGAAAAAGTTCCTCCCACCGGAGCTGATCATTCAGGATGAGCTGCACCTGATCACGGGGCCGCTCGGAACCGTCTACGGTGCGTATGAAACCATCATCGAGGACATGTGTACGCACGACGGCATCAAGCCGAAGTATGTGGTCTCCACTGCGACGATCAAGAACGCAGACAACCAGGCAAAGAGCCTGTATGCCAGAAAGAATACGACACAGTTTCCGCCGAACGGATTTGAAATCGGTGACAGCTTCTTCATACGGGAGATTCCGGTTGAAAAGGAACCGTTCAGAAAGTATGTCGGCATCTGCGCTCCTGGTCAGTCTCTGAAGACCACGCTCCTGAGAACCTACGCCATCATCCTGCAGGACGTCTATAACCTGTCTCAGCAGGAGGAGTGGAAGGACGTCATAGATCCGTATTACAGCCTGATCGGATACTTCAACAGTATCCGTGAACTTGGCGGCGCGGTCAGGCTTCTCCAGGACGATATTCCGAAGCGCATGTATGTGATCAGGAAGAAGTACGAGAATCCAAAACAGCGTTATCTTAATGCAGGCAATAACGTGGAGATCACCTCAAGAATGCCATCCTGGCAGATACCGGAGAAGCTCAGTCAGCTCGAGGTACCATACACGTCCCGAGACTGTCTGGATACAGCTGTCGCCACTAACATGATTGCTGTCGGCATGGATGTGGACCGGCTCGGGCTCATGGTGGTTGACGGCCAGCCGAAGCAGAACTCCGAGTACATTCAGGCGACGAGCCGTATAGGACGTGCGCATCCCGGTCTGGTGGTGACGCTGTACAACGCATATCGGCCGCGAGATCTCTCGCATTACGAGAACTTCACGGGATACCATTCCCAGCTCTATCGCTTTGTGGAGGGAACGACAGCCACGCCGTTCTCCGCAAGAGCGCGCGACCGCGTGCTGCATGCCCTCGTGATCTCTGCGATAAGACTGTTGTATCCGGAAATGGCAAACAATGAGGATGCGGCGGCGATAGGTTCCCTGACGCCTGAGCAGATCAATGCTGTGAAGGTAATGATCCTTGACCGGATAAAGATCGTCAAACCATCGGCAAGAAAAGACGCCGACGACGAAATTGACCAGTTCATTGACTGGTGGAAACTCCAGGCGACGTCAGCCCAGGGCAGACCTCTCCGCTACTACGTCGTGGGCACTGAGAAATACAGCAGGCTCATGAACGGGTATGAGCAGCCTCATATTGAAAGTGAGAAGCCTACGCTGCGGTCGATGCGTGACGTTGAAAGCGCTGCAAACATGTACTACTACGACACGGAGGAATAATATGGCTGGATACGACAACAATAAACTTGGCGAGCTTCGTCCGAACCAGATCATCACGACCTTCGGGCCCGGCTCCATTGTGGATGCGGTCAAGGATTCCGTCACCATTCTCGACATTCCTTACTGGAAAGACAAAGGGATGAGGATCATAGACGGCAGACTTGCTTCCTACCTGAACGTGGATGCCTTCTACATGCCGAGAACATCCTTTGCACATGACATACCGGTGCAATCTTTCCCACGCTGGCATGTATGCTCAAACCTCAAATGCGGACGGCTTTTCGACGCAAGTGAATCATTCAACCTGGAGAAGTATCTCAAATACGGAGTGACCTGCCCGGACTGCGGAAGGAAGGCGTACCCGGCGCGTTTCATCACCATCTGCGAAAACGGACACATGTCTGACTTCCCGTGGAGATGGTGGGTTCATCACGGGGATACTGACTGCAAAGGCAGACTGAGGATGTACTCAACGGGAAACACGTCCACTCTGTCGGACATGTGGGTGGAATGCTCCTGCGGTGCCAGGAGAAGCATGAGCGGTGCAACGCAGGCACAGAATTTCGAAGGACTGTCATGCTGCGGCACGCACCCGTTCCGACCGAACAGCCGACCGGAGCATTGTGAAAAGCCGGTCATCCCCTCACAGCGCGGCGCCTCGAACGTGTACTTCGCCGTGACAAGAAGCGCCATATCCATTCCGCCGTGGATCAATCCGCTGTACAACCTGATAGACGAGCACCTTCGCGATATCGAGCAGGCGAAGAAGATGGCGGTCAGATTTGGAAAAACCGAAGAAGATGGTCTTCAACAGATTTATGAAGAATATTTTTCCAGGTATTCCCGTGAGGACTTCGATGAAGCCTATGAGCGGCGCATGAACAACATCAAGGAATTCACGGAAATCAAGCGGATGGAGTACGAAGCCATAACGCATCACGATGATCCGACCTACCAGTCCAACAAGAAGCATTTCAAGGCCGAAGAAGACGATTTGCCCGACTATTTCAAACGCTACTTCAAGCGGATCATCCGCATAACAAGGCTGCGTGAGGTCCGTGTGCTTCTGGGATTCACAAGGGTTGATTCGCCTGACCCGGATGCGGATGACCAGCCGAATGTCGTCTATCTGACAAAGGGCAAGGACGAACGATGGCTCCCCGCTGTGGAAGTCAACGGCGAGGGAATCTTCATTGAGTTCAACCGGCAGACGCTGGATGAATGGCTGAGCAACCCGCAGGTGAAGAGCATTTCGGAGAAGTATGTCGCTTCGTACCGTGAATACTGCGAATCAAAGGGGTGGACGATTAAGACAGACCGGGATGCGGTTTACGTTCTCATGCACACGTTCTCCCATCTCCTCATCAAACAGATGGCCATGTCATCGGGCTACTCCTCCTCGGCAATCAGAGAGAGGATCTACTTCGGAGACAAGATGGCCGGCATTCTGCTCTACACGGGAAGCTCGGACAAGGAAGGCTCTCTCGGCGGCCTTGTCGAGCTTGGAACAGTGGAACAGATGCAGACGTTGATGCGGGACGCCTTCCAGGAAGCACTCGTCTGCACGAACGATCCGGAATGCATGAGCACGCTCCCCGCCGGCAAGAACTCCAACGGGGCGGCATGCCATTCGTGCTGCATGATATCAGAAACCGCATGCGAAAACGGAAACCGCATGCTTGACCGCGGACTCGTGGTTCCTCTCGCCGGGCGTGAGGAAACCTCGTATTTCAGAGAGCTGGTGAACGATCTGTGTCAGGTGGAGATTTAAAAAGAGAAATACTGCTGAACACCATCAGGGCGGACGCCGCCAATGGAACTGACAACGCGGCTGACATTCTGCGCAGACAGTATCCGGAGTTATCAGCTGATGAAAGTGACG
>ENA-UOOE01001689-UOOE01001689.1-fermentation-metagenome-genome-assembly--contig:-NODE-1689-length-18013-cov-4.466366_pt1 | contig 18013 bp, 13 predicted proteins | sample MGYA00245776_ERZ724021 | MGnify/ENA primary metagenome ERZ724021 (study PRJEB28704, sample SAMN03018321) | fermentation metagenome | biome: anthropogenic terrestrial biome; feature: soil; material... | reverse complement strand
TTTTTATGCTTATATTTAAACCTATAACTATTGACGATAAAAGCATTTTTGATAAGTATTTAGTCAACTATAATTTTGATACAAGCGAATATTCTTTCACCAGTTTAATTATATGGAGAGAAGGGTGCGATATTAAATATACCATATATGATAATGCTCTTATTATAAAGAAAAAAGACTTCAACGGTAATTACCACTTTATACAGCCTATAGGATATACCAAAGACAATATTAAAAATATAATAAAAAAACTTATAGAATATAAAGAAGAAAATAATATGCCCTATTTATTTAAAGATGCTGAAGGAAAATTTTTAAATGATCTAAAAGAAATCTATGGGGAAAACATCCATTCAGAACCAGATATAAATAATTTCGACTATATTTACACCACCGAGAAACTTATTACTCTATCCGGTAAAAAACTTCATTCCAAAAAAAATCATTATAATTATTTTATAAAAACTTATAATTATAGCGTTAAAGATTTCTATGATACAGATGTAAAAACAGATATCATAAGTGCGGCCAGGAATTGGTATGAACAAAAAAACAGTGGTAATAAATATTTAAAATATGAATTAGAAGGTATTAAAGAAATTGTATTTAACATGGAAAAATTAAATTTAAAGGCAATGGCTGTCTATGTGGATAATAAAATATCCGCTTTTACCATAGGGGAAAAGGTGAATTCTGACATGGCAATCATTCACATAGAAAAAGGAAGTTCTTCTATACGGGGAATATACACTTTTACCAATAAAACCTTTGTAGAAAATTATTTATCTGATGTTAAATATATAAATAGAGAACAAGATTTAGGCATTGAAGGTCTTAGAAAAGCAAAAAGATCCTATCATCCTATAAAAATGGGAGAAAAATATTGTATAAACATATAATAAAGTTATCATTTTAGAAACAACATGTAAAACTCAGGAATTCAAGCTTGATTCCTGAGTTTTTACTTTTAAATTTTATGACTTTCTACCCTTTCATGTCCTTCTATCCAATCTATAAATTGTCTGGCAGTTCTTGCTGAACGCCCATTATACCATCTTTCCCATTTAAGGGCTTCTTTATGTAATGTTTCCTTATCAATTTTTAGATTTCTATTTTTAGCAATTCCATCTACAATCTGTAAATATTTATTTTTATCTGGAGATACAAATACCACATTTATTCCAAATCTATCTGCCAGTGAAAGTTTTTCCTGAACACTGTCCCCTCCATGAATTTCTTCACTAAAATTAGGAGAAGGAAATACTCCCCTTTCATTGAAATACTCCTTAACAAGATGTCTTCTGTTAGAAGTAGCATATATTAATACATTCTGCGATTTATTCTCCAGCCCTCCTTCAAGTATGGATTTAAGGGCAGTGTAACTTCCTTCATTGTCTTCAAATACCAAATCATCTATAAATATAATAAATTTTTGAGTCCTAGTCTTTAAAACTCTTATTATATCTGCAAAATCTTTTAAATAGGCTTTAGGAAGTTCAATCATTCTTAATCCTTCTGTATAATATTTATTGAGTATGGCCTTTACTGTAGAGGATTTACCCGTTCCACGATCTCCATGTATTAAAACATTATTTGCAGGAAATCCCTTCAAAAATTGAATTGTATTTTCTATTATTATAGAACGTTCTCTTTCATAAGCCACAAGCTCTGAAAGTTTGATAGGATCTGGTTTTTCAATACCTTTAAATCTTCCTTTTCCATCAATATATTCCCATATAAAGGCTCTATAGCGAACAAACATGCCGCAGCCATAATCTTCATGAAACTTTTGAAGATCTTCTATACATTCACTCCAATTACTACTGTAATGAAACTTTTCCTTTAAATTCCTTATATGATCAGCATAATTATGTTCCTCAAAATTATTTGTATTTTTCAATTCTGGAAACTTTTCTATTATATTCTTAAATTCATCATTGTGAAAATAATTCAATAATCTTTCTTTTATATTGGAAAAATCCAATCTTGCAACATACCTTAAACTCTCTAAATCATTGGCTGCAGCACTTTTAATTGAATTTTCAGAGTTCTTAAAATTTTTGTTTTCTGCCCCTTTCGAAAATGCATTCTCACTAAAAATTATCTCATCTATAATATACTGCTCTAAAGAAGAATATCCCTTATGTACTAACAGAAAGAAAAATTCATTATATAAATTGGTAACAGATTCTATATAGACTTTACCCTGACAAATAAGCTTAAGAAAATTCCTTAAACTTAAGATCACCTTGTCCTGAAGTAATTCCCTGTAAACAGATATTGAATTTAAACTTAATTCTGCATATTTTATTTCATAACCAACTTCAAAATGTATATTTTTCATAAAATGCCCCCTAAAATATGTATATTTATTAAAATACATTCTTAATTCATAAATGAAATTTAGAATTTATAATTTATTTTAACACAATAACTATAAAAGTATAAAAAATATACTTTGAAATTCAGATAAAAAGCAACCCTCCTAACTTTTGGGGAGCGGTTGCTTTTATATCTATTTGAATATTTTTAATCTATCTTTCAATGGTTTAATCTCTTTTTCTCCAGCAGGGGAAGTCGGTTTCCCAAAAGGAAGCTGTGCAATTAATTTCCAATTATTCGGTATATTATATGTTTTCTTTACTTCTTCATCTATGAGAGGATTGTAATGCTGAATTGAAGCTCCAAACCCTTCTAATTCTAGTGACGTCCATATTATATATTGAAGTATTGCAGAACCTTGTTGAGACCATATAGGAAAATTATCCTTATACCTAGGAAACTTCTTTTCAAGTTCAGATACAACATCTTCATCCTCAAAGAATAAAACAGAACCATATCCACTTCTAAAAGAGTCAATTTTTTCTGCTGTTTTTGAAAATCTTTCGGTAGGAACTCTCTTTTTAAGTTGTCCCTCTGTAATATCCCATAATTTATCATGATTTTGTCCTAAAAGAACTACTACTCTGGCACTTTGAGAATTAAACGCTGATGGTGAATTTTTTACTGCTTCTTCCACTATCTCTATTATTCTATTATCAGAAACAACTTTTTCCCTGCTTATACCATAAATACTCCTTCTATGTTTTACCGCATCATAAAAATTCTTGCTCATTTAAAATACCTCCTGTTAAATAATTATTATCTACTAATATCTATTATATATTATTTTCTAGAAAAATCAACAGTAATTTAAAATTATTTTTGGATGAGATACTCTTAAATTAAAAAAGCATGCAGCTTATAATTAAAATATTATAAATACTGCATGGTTTATCTTCATTAGATTTCTATTTTAACCCTATACTCTTTAAGCCATTCATTAACCTGTATTAAATAAGCCAGCAATTGTGGTCCTCTCATAAGCTGTCCAAACCAAGGAGCTTTAAAAGAAGCTCCTCCTGTTTCTATTAAAGTTTTCACTGCTTTTTTATCTATAAGATTAAGAATAGGAGATGTTTTATCTTTCATTATATTTTTCATCCATCTTTGAACCCTTTTAGTATATTCAGGATTATGAGTTTTAGGATAAGGACTCTTTTTTCTCTCAATAATATCCTCAGGTAGTATTCCTTTTAGAGCTTTTCTCAATAATCCTTTTTCTCTGCCTTTATAAAATTTTATTTCAGAAGGTATATTAAAAGCATATTCTACTAATCTATAATCTGCGAAAGGAACCCTCACTTCAAGACTATTTGACATACTCATTCTATCTTTTCTATTTAATAAAGTAATCATAAACCATTTAATATTTAAATAAAATAATTCTCTCATACGATGTTCTAATTTTGATTCTCCATCTAAATGAGGAACCTGTTTTATACTACTTTCATATTGATCTTTTAAATATTCTTCTAAATTGAGAGACTTTAATTCATGAGATAGAATTTCCTTTCTGGCACTTACAGATTTAGACCAAGGAAAAGTATGGGCATTAATATCTTCTGGTCTTCTATACCAAGGATATCCGCCAAATATTTCATCTGCACATTCCCCTGACAGAGCTACAGTATTATCTTTTCTTATTTCTCTACAAAAAAGATACAGAGATGAATCAATATCCGCCATTCCTGGAAGATCACTGGCCTTTACAGAATTATACAACGCATTAGCCAAATTTTCACTAGTATTTATAATCCCATGATGATTACTATTTATATATTCTGACATTTTTAAGGCCCAAATTCTGTCTGGAGTAGGTTCAAAATCATTTGCCTTAAAGTACTTATCATTATCCTCATAATCAATAGAATAGGTATTTAAAATTTTCCCCTGTTTTTTAAATTCAGAAGCTGCTACGGCAGATATTGCACTGGAATCAAGCCCCCCTGAAAGAAATGTACAAATTGGAACATCTGCTACCAGTTGTCTTTTTATAGCATCTACCAAAAGACTTTTTACATGTTCTGCTGTAGTTTCTGTATCTTCATTATGAATCCTACACTCTAGCTTCCAGTATTCTTTTAATCTAAACCCATCTCTTGTATATATTGCATAATGAGCTGGAGGTATCTCATGTATATTCTTGAATATACCTCCCCCTAAAGATCTTGCAGGTCCCAAGGCAAATATCTCAGTTAATCCTTCTTTATCTACTATGGGCTCAACAGAAGGATGTGCTAAAAGTGTCTTAATTTCCGAACCAAATAAAAGAGAATTATTTCTTATTGTATAGAATAAAGGTTTTACCCCCAAAGGATCCCTTGCCATAAATAATCTATCTTCATTTTCATCCCAAACTACAAAAGCATATATACCGTTTATATACTTTACACAATCTGCTCCCCAATGTATATAACTAGTAAGTAGTACTTCCGTATCTGAATATGAGTTAAAAGAATAATTCTGTTTTATAAGTATTTTTCTTAGATCTTCAGTATTATAAAGTTCCCCGTTATATACAATTATAAACTTTTTACCATTTACACTTTTGGACATAGGCTGGGCACCGCCAGAAGGATCTACCACTATAAGTCTCCTATGGCCTAAAAGCACATTCTTAGAGAAATAATATCCCTGATCATCAGGCCCTCTTTCTTTTAATGTATTTGTCATATTTAAAATTATATCCCTATTTTTAGAAATATCTTCTTTTAAATTAATCCATCCTGCAATTCCACACATAGAGAAGTTACCTCCAAATAATTTATTAATTTAAGATTAAAATATTTTTTACTCTTATTTATTTTTACGTACTTTAATTACAATTTATGATTTAAAAATATATATGTGCATAAATTAACTAATTTATGCACATATATAGATAAATAATTCATCAAGTGATTCTTAGGTTCAGGTAGAGGCTTCTCATAAGGAATGCTTTTTTCCATCTGAACCTTATTAACAGTATTCTTAGTATCTTTAGCACTTAGAATACGTTATCCTTTAGGGGAAGAACTTATCCCCAAGGACGTAGCAGTGCTCATCCCCCACTTTTAAGAAGCTGGAGGTGTTAGCTAATTGCCACCTTTGGATAAATTATCTTACGTTCATGGAAGTACATATATTATTTTCATATTACTAATTTAAAGTTTCAAAAGTATATCCATTAGATTTTAAATATTGTATTACCTCTGGAAGAGCTTCTACTGTGGTAATTTTTGCTGGAGCATCATGCATCAGAATCACCACCGTATTATCAGTAGTATACTTCTTCAAATTATTCATAAGAACGTCTACAGATAAATTATTTCCATTAGCATCTCCCGTCATATCATTCCAATTTACAAAATGATATCCTTCCTTTGTAATAGCATCCTTAAAAGGCTGCATATTTAAATGTGCTGTGGTAAAAGATCCTCCTGGAAATCTTAACAGTTTTAAATTGTAATCTTGTCCTAATATTGATTTGAGCACTAAATTACACTTATTTACATCATCTACAAATACTGATGGCTCTTCTCTATATCTTAATCTATGACTATAAGTATGGTTACCTACTACATGTCCTTCTTCTACTTCTCGTTTAACTAGTTCTCTATGCTTCTCAGCATTTTGACCGATTAAGAAAAAGGTTGCCTTTATACCATTCTCTTTTAGTATTCTGAGCACCTCTGGAGTATTATTTATAGAAGGACCATCATCGAAAGTTAAATATGCCACTTTTTTACCATCTTCTCTCTTAACTTCCCAAGGCTTATACTCTCCTGGTGGTTGGGAAGTAGTGAACCTCTTCTTTAATACATCCTGTTCTTTTGTCTGTGCCACTACTGCATTTTGTTCAGTATTTTTTTGAGAAGCAAGTTTATTTCCTATATAAAACCCCCAAAAAAAAATCATTAAAGTAAAAGCTGCCGTAAGGATCTTATTTCTTCTTCTGATAATTTTATTCTTCTTAATTCTATATTCATATTTATTCATAATATCTATCTCCCCAACCCCATATGCTACAAAAGATTTATCCTGAGCCAATATCTATATTATTCTATTTCTATACACATCATAAGAAAATATAATTTCATTAATACAATTCATTCACTATATTACATTGTAAAATATGTATCTCTACTTTATCTAAACTAATTATAAACAAAATCTAAACTTTTTATTTTTATTTATTCTCTGATATTTTAAAAGAACTTTTAAGAGATACTATCCTATTAAATACCAATTTGCCATCTTTACTACATTTGCCATCTAGGGTGAAATATCCATGCCTAAAAAATTGGAACTTTTTATCAGGTTTCACATATTTCATATCAGGCTCTACAAAACCTTTTAAAATTTTCAAAGAGTTTGGATTAACATAATCTAGGAAGGAATCTTCTTCTCCTTCCCTTTCCTGCTGTTCTAATATCAAAGGCTCGTAAAGCCTTATTTCTGCTGGAATTGCAGTATCTACATTTATCCAATGAAGTGTACCTCTTACTTTTCTTCCATCAGGGCTATTTCCTCCCTTTGATGCAGGATCATAAGTACAGTGTAATTCTATTATATTTCCATCCTTATCTTTAATTACCTCATTACATTTTATAAAATAAGCACTTTTTAACCTTACTTCATTCCCCGGAAACAATCTGTAGTATTTTTTAGGGGGATTTTCCATAAAATCCTCCTGTTCAATATATAGTTCTCTCGAAAAAGGTACTTCTCTAATTCCTGCGTTAGGATCATCAGGATTATTCTCAATTTTAAAAGTTTCTGTTTTTCCCTCAGGATAATTAGTTATTACAATCTTAAGGGGATTTAATATAGCCATAGTTCGAGGAGCTTTTTTCTCAAGATCATCCCTTAAAAAATAATCCAGCATCTGTGAATCCACTACACTGCTAGCTTTAGACACACCTATTGCTCTGCAAAAATTTCTAATGGATTCCGGGGTAAAACCTCTTCTTCTCAAACCTGCAATAGTTGGCATACGTGGATCATCCCATCCATCCACAAAATTCTCATCTACGAGCTTTTTAAGCTTTCTCTTACTCATAACTGTATTTGTCATATTCAATCTAGCAAATTCTATTTGTTTAGGTTTATTTTCTATTTCACACTCCTGTATTATCCAATCGTAGAGAGGTCTATGATCTTCAAATTCAAGTGTACATATAGAATGGGTAACTCCTTCAATGGCATCTTCTAGGGGATGGGCAAAATCATACATGGGATATATGCACCATTTGTCTCCAGTATTGTGATGATGTGCATGGGCTATTCTATACAATACAGGATCTCTCATATTTATGTTAGGAGATATCATGTCAATTTTTGCTCTTAACACCTTTTCTCCATCTTTAAATTTTCCCTTTTTCATGCTATTAAATAATTGAAGATTTTCCTCTACAGTTCTGTTTCTATAAGGACTTTCCCTTCCCGGTTCTGTCAAAGTACCTCTATATTGTCTTATTCCATCTGCAGTCAAATCACATACATATGCCTTTCCTTTCTTTATCAAAAAAATTGCATATTCATACATTTGTTCAAAATAACTAGAAGCAAAACATAAATTATCCCAATCATATCCAAGCCATTTTACATCTTCTTTTATTGATTCCACGTACTCCACATCCTCTTTTGACGGATTAGTATCGTCAAACCTTAAATTAGTTCTTCCTTTAAATTCGTCTGCCAAACTAAAATTTAAAATTATTGATTTTGCATGCCCTATGTGTAAATATCCATTAGGCTCTGGGGGAAATCTTGTTATTACTTCCTTGTATTCTCCCGATTTTAAATCATCTATAACTATATTTTTAATAAAATTTGATGAATTATTATTTTCTCCCATAAATAACCTTCCTTTTCTAAAACTTATTTTTGTATCAAAACAATTTCACCCAATCATAGGCAATCAAACTAGATTATAGAATTAATCTCTATACCCACAATAAAAGGCATTTTGAATAAAAAATGCCCTTTTAAAACAATCATACAAACGCCTAAAGGCTATAGGCCTTATCTTTACTTTAACAAAAATATACTAAGTTTATACTAAAAGTTTTATTAATTAAATTATAACTCTTTATTTAAAAAATAGTACTATTTACAACATTATAATATGAAAATTCCATTACTTTTATATGATATTACCATATAATATGTTTATATTCAATAATAAGCCATTTTATTTATCCGAGGGCGGCAATTAGCTAATACTCCCATTTTCTTCAAAGTGGGAGATAAGCACTGCTAACGCCCCTAGATAAGTTCTTCCCCTAAAGGATAACGTATTCTAAGTGCTAAAGACACTAAGTATATTATTAATAAGGTTCAGATGGAGAAAAGCATTTCTCTATAGTAAACTCCACCTGAACCTAAGAATCACTTGATATTGCAGCTACTTTATTACTTATAATATACTTTTATACTTTTAAAAAATCTATTGCACCTTACCTTACGTCATGTGATACAATAATTTAGGTAGAGGTGATATTATATGTGCATACAAAAATCTGATTTAGTCACCATTGGTAAATTTGCTGAAAAATCAGGGGTTACTTTAAGAACTCTAAGATATTATGACAAAATAGGACTTTTAAAACCCTGTTCTTATAGTAAATCCGGCCACAGACTGTACAATTTTGAAGATTTTAGTAAGCTACAAAAAATACTTACTCTTAAATTCATAGGACTTTCACTAGAAGATATATCAAAAATAATGAACTATGACGTAAATCACAGAGATTTAAAAAAGTCTCTTGAAATACAGAAAAAAATAATGAAAGAAAAAATATATCATATAGAAGCTGTAATTAAGTCCATAGAGGAAGCTGCACACATGATAGATAGTGAAGAAGAATTAAATTGGAATAAATTTATAAATATAATAAATATAATAAACACAGATCAGAAGTGGATGGAGCAATATGAAAATGCCTCTAATTTAAGAGCGAGAATAAGGATTCATGAACTTTTTAGTACCAATAAGCAGGGTTGGATGAGGTGGTTTTTTAATCATCTAAACCTTCCAGATAAAGTTTCCATATTGGAATTAGGCTGCGGCGATGGGCGACTGTGGCAAAAAAACTTAGATAAAATTCCAGAGGGATGGGATATAACTCTCACTGATTTTTCTCCTGGAATGCTGGAAGATACTAAAAAAAATCTTATGTTAAATTTAAAAAGATTTAAATTTAACATTGTAGATGTTCAGCATATTCCCTATAAAAATAATAGTTTTGATGTAGTAATCGCAAACCATATGCTCTACCATGTTACCAATGTAGATAAAGCCCTTTCAGAAATTTATAGAATTTTAAAACCTAAAGGATATTTTTATGCTTCTACAGTTGGAAAAAATCATATGAAAGAAATGAGAGAAATTGTTAAAAGAGCTGATTTACAAAATATAACTACAGATAGTTGGAACCTTACAGAAAGCTTTCAACTTGAAAACGGATTGGATAAAATCTCCACATGGTTTAAAAATGTAACACTAAAACGATACAATGATAATTTAAAGTTGACAATTATTGAACCCCTTATGGACTACATATTCTCCATGCCGGGAAATACTAAAAATGCATTTGATGAAATTAAAATCCAACATCTTAAAGATTTCTTAAAGTCTGAAATAAATAAAAATGGATATATTTATATAACAAAAGACACAGGTTTCTTTCAGGGAATTAAGTGATTCTCAGGTCCAGGTGGAGTTTACTATAGAGAAATGCTTTTCTCCATCTGAACCTTATTAATAATATACTTAGTGTCTTTAGCACTTAGAATACGTTATCCTTTAGGGGAAGAACTTATCTAGGGGCGTTAGCAGTGCTTATCTCCCACTTTGAAGAAAATGGGAGTATTAGCTAATTGCCGCCCTCGGACAAAAGAATAAAATTGATTTAATGCATTTGATTACTTGGTTGTTCACTACTCTTGTTAACTACATAAAGAAAGGATTTGATATTTATGAATAAAAAAATTCCCTTTTCTCCTCCTGATATTACCCAGGACGAAATTGACGCCCTATCAGAAGTTTTAAAATCAGGATGGATAACTTCTGGACCTAAGACTGCCGAATTTGAAGAGAAATTAGCTGACTACTGCGGTGCAAATTATTCAGCAGCAGTTTCAAGTGCCACCTGTGGTATGAAACTACTACTAAAAGTATTTGGTATTAAAAAGGGAGATGATGTGATAACAACTCCTTATACTTATACATCTACTGCAGCCGTATCTATCCAAAGAGGCATAAAGCCAATTATGGTGGATGTAAAAAAGAATGACTTTTCTATAGATATAGATAAAATATATGATGCAATTACTCCAAATACAAAAGCTATTTTTTCTGTAGACTTTGCAGGAGTACCTATAGACTACGATGCTCTGAGACAGGTTGTAAAACTTAAAAATCGTGAAGATATACTACTTGTATCAGACTCTGCCCATGCCATTGGAGCTTCATATAAAGGGAAAAGAGTAGGCAACCAGTTAGATGCCCATGTATTTTCTTTTCATGCAGTAAAAAATTTGACTACAGCAGAAGGTGGAGCTATAACCTTTGACAACAATAACTTATTTGGAAAAGAAAACTTATTAAAGGATTTAAAATTGAATTCCCTTAATGGTCAATCAAAAGATGCTCTATCAAAGATGAAAGCAGGTGCCTGGAAATATGACATAGTTACAGCAGGATATAAATGCAACATGGCAGACATAAATGCTGCTCTCGGATTAGTTCAACTTAGAAGATATAATAGTATGCTTGAAAAACGTAAGAATATATTTGAAATATACTCAAATATATTATCCCAAAAAGAATGGGCCATACTTCCTTTTAAAGAAGATAAAAACATGGAAACCTCCTATCACCTGTATCCACTTAGAATTAAAGGATTAAAAGAGGAACAAAGAGATGAAGTTATAAAAATACTTGCAGAACAAAATATAGCAGTTAATGTTCATTTTATACCGCTGCCTATGTTTACTTTATATAAATCCCTTGGTTATTCCATAGAGGATTACCCAAATGCATATGAACAGTATGCCAATGAAATAACACTACCACTTTATTCAACTCTCCTGCCAGAAGATGCTGAATATGTGGCAAAAGAACTTATAAAAGCAGTAGAGAGGATGAAGTAAAAATGAAAGTCGATTTTTATACTCCAAAAAGAGAATATAATGAAAAAAAGGATGAATTTAATAAGGCCATAAAGAATGTTTTAGAAAAAGGCAATTTTATATTAGGAGAAGAAGTTTCAAATCTTGAAAGAGCCGTAGAAAAATATACTGGTGCAAAACATGCTATTGCAGTAGCTTCTGGTACAGACGCTCTAGTCATATCCTCTGATGTACTGGGCTTTAAAAATGGTAAAGAGGTAATAACTTCACCTTTTACCTTTCTTGCCTCTGCCTCCTGCTTAGTTAAGCATAATGCAAAACCTGTTTTTGTAGATATAGATGAAGATACTTTTAATATTGATGCAGATAAAATTGAGGAAAAAATAAATTCAAATACCGCAGGTATACTGCCTATACATTTATTTTGTCAAATGTCAGATATGGATAAAATAATAAATTTGGCTTCAAAAAATAATCTTAATGTACTTGAAGACGCTGCAGAAGCCTTCGGTATGCATTGGAAAGGAAACAACAATACTACCTATAAACATTCAGGTACTTTGGGAGACTTAGGAGTATTCTCTTTCTTTCCAACTAAAACATTAGGTGGTTATGGAGACGGAGGTATGATAATTACAAATAATTCCTATTTAGCTGAAAAAGTGAAAATGTTCAGAGTTCATGGAGCCTCGAAAAAATACCATTATGATTACATAGGTTATAATTCAAGACTTGATACAATTCAAGCTGCCTTATTGCTTGTTAAATTGAAATATATTGACAATTCCATAACTAAACGTAATATTGTTTCCAACTGGTACAAAGAAAGACTTAAAGAGCTTCCTTATATAAAAATTCCTAAAATTAAAAATGATCAATATCCAGTATATTATGTATTTAATATACTCACAGAAAAAAGAGACGAACTTGCTGCATATTTAAAAGAGAAGCAAATTGGTTACAGCATATACTATCCTATCCCTCTTCATCTTCAAAAGTGTTTCAAATATCTTGGACACAAAAAGGGAGATTTTCCTGTATCAGAAAAAATATGTAAAGAAATATTGGCACTGCCTATATATCCTGAAATATCAGAAGATGAAGTTGACTTTGTATGTAATACCATAAAGGAATTTTATAGAAAATAGAGTTAATTTAGAAACTAGCCATAATTTGTATTGTTAATCCTATGGCTAGTTTTTGAATTATCTATTGTATTTTTGTATGTTCTATAACAAAGTTTTTGAATTCTTGAACCACTGGTGTGGAATATTTATCTTTCATTATTGCTAAATAAAACATTCTCTCCCAACTAGGATTTGTTATTTCAATAACTTTCAAATCCATAGAATTAAGCATAGGCATGTTAGGACTTACTGCTATACCAAAATTTTTAGAAACCAGTCCTGCAATTACCTGATCCTCTTCAACTTCATAAGCAATTTCAGGCATTTTACCAATCTGTGCAAATAAGTTGTCAACTATAGGTCTAAGACCACTTTTTTTAGTAAAAAATATTTGAGGATATGAAATTGTATCCACTAAATCTATGGTATCTCTATCGGCTAAAGGATGATTAGTAGGAACAATTAATACAAGTTCTTGTGTTGCAACTGGTGTAAACTCAATACTTTGATCATCCTCCATTTTAGAACAAAAAGCAATATCATATTTTCTAGCCTTAAGTCCTTCTATAATATCCCCTGTTACACCTGTGTGAAAGTTAAATTTAACAGATTTTCCCCTGTTTGCTTGCAAAAAATCTCTGGTAATTCCCGGCACAAAATCTGTTCCTAAAGTGCGAAGAAAAGCAAGTTCAATAGTACCTTCACCATTTCCAATCATTTTTAACGTTTTCACACTGGAGTCCAAAATTTCTAATGCCTTCTCTACATCAGATAAGAACATTTTTCCGTACTTTGTGAGTACCACATTTCTACCGTCTTTTTCAAATAGGGAAACTCCAAGCTCTTTTCCTAGTAGAGCTATAGCATGACTTAAACTTGGTTGTGTAATCATTAGTTCTTCTGCAGCTTTAGTATAATGTTCCAAATGTGCCAGAGTTACAAAATAACGTAAATGATATAAATTCAATTCAGTACACCACTTTCATAATACATCTATATTGCTAGTAACAATTATAACACGAACTATATATAAAATCTATAGATTGTTAGAATATTATCAATTTGTTTTTGTTAAATTTATATCATATAATAAAGCCATAGTTCTAATGAAATCGATTAGTAATAAATATTAACTTATTTATATTTCTTTAAAATCATCATATAAAATAAATAATTTAAGTTAAAAACAATATTTTGGGAACTTAAAAAGATTGACAATCAATAGGCACATAAAGCATCTTATTTTGATGTTTTTAGGTAATTTTTATCTAAAATAAGTAAAATTACAAACCATTATAATTTATCCGAACGCTAGAATTAGCTAATACTCTCATCTTCTTCAAAGTGGGAGATAAGCACTGCTAACGCCCCTGGATAAGTTCTTCCCCTGAAGGATAACGTATTCTAAGTGCTAAAGACACTAAGAATACTGTTAATAAGGTTCAGTTGGAGAAAAGCATTTCTCATAAGCAAACTCCACCTGAACTTAAGAATCACTTAATCTTAATGAAAAGGAGAATAATATATTATGGAAAAAGAGATCAATACAAACTCATACCCACCAATTACAATAAGTTCATATACACTGGGAACTGAGGTGTTATTTAGAGATAGAGTTAAAGCCGCAGCAGAGGTTGGATTTGATGGTATAGGTTTACGTGCTGAAAATTACGTAGATGCTAAAAAAGAAGGCTTTACTGATGAAGACATGCTGGCAATCCTTGATGAATACAAAATAAAAGTTACAGAAGTTGAATATATAACTCAGTGGGGTACTAAAGAAGATAGAACTAAACAGCAGCAGGAAAAAGAACAAACAATATACCATATGGCACACCTTTTTAATGTAAAACACATTAACTGCGGGCTAATGGAAAAACTTTCAGATGAAGAAATTGCAACTGCTCTTGGAGAACTTTGTGACCGTGCAGGAGACATCATGATAGGTCTTGAATTCATGCCGTACAGCGGAGTTCCTGATTTAGCTTCTGCCTGGCGTGCGGTTAAGGCATGCAGCAGAAAAAATGCCATGCTTATTTGTGATACATGGCACTGGGCTAGAGCAAACCAAACTTTTGACATGATTAAATCTGTTCCTGCAAATAAAATAGTTTCAATACAAATCTGTGATGTTCACGACAGACCATATCCTAAAAAGATATTGAGAGATGAATCAATGCATGACCGTCTGTTCCCAGGAGAAGGTTATGGGGATACTGCAGGATTTGTACGTATGTTAAAAGAACATGGGGTATGTCCTCGAGCTATAGGTGTTGAGACAATATCAGATCCTATTGTTGAGAAGGGAGTTCGATATGCTGCCCAAGGTGCCTTTAAGTCAGCAAAAAAAGTTTTAGATAAGGCATGGCCTGAAGTATCTGAACATTTAAAATAATGAAATAAAAATTCCATAAATTAATTTTGGGAAAGGATGATTCTTTTTATGAAATTTAAATCTATGTTTGAACCAATAAAAATTGGTCCAATAATAGTACCAAATCGTTTCGTAGTTTCACCTATGGGTAATAATTTTGCCAATACCGATGGTTCTATGAGTGATAGATCCTTAGCTTATTACAGCGAGCGCGCTAAAGGAGGATTTGGATTGATTACCTTTGAAGCTACAGTTGTAGACAAGAAAGCAAAGGGCGGTTTTCGTAAACCATGTTTATATGATGACAGTACAATAGAAAGTTTTAAAGGTGTCATTGATGCCTGTCATGAAAATGGCGCCAAAGTATCAATACAGCTTCAACATGCAGGACCTGAGGGTAATGCAAAGGCTGCAGGCTATCCTATAAAATCCGCCTCTGCAATTCCTTCAGCAGTAGGACGTGACATACCTGTAGCCATAACTACCAAAGAACTCTATGAACTAATAGAGTTTTATGGTGATGCAGCTCTTCGTGCAAAGAAAGCTGGAGCCGATGCAGTTGAAGTGCATTGTGCCCATGGATATTTAATTAACAGCTTTCTCTCGCCAAGAACAAATAAACGTGTAGATGAATTTGGGGGATGCTTTGAAAATAGAATGCGCCTTCCCTGTCTTATCATTGAAAACATACGTAAAAAAGTAGGACATTCCATAGCAATTATTTGTCGTATCAATAGTTCCGATGAAATGCCGGGAGGACTTGATGTACATGACAGCGCAGCAATTGCTGCCTATCTGGAAGACTTGGGAGTAGATGCTCTCCATGTTTCCCGTGCCATCCACCTTCGTGACGAATATATGTGGGCACCTACAGTGCTGCATGGAGGATTCAGTGCAGAGCTTGTTACAGAAATTAAACGTGCTGTAGATATTCCGGTTATTACTGTAGGACGTTTCACAGAGCCTCATTTTGCAGAACTTCTAGTTCGTGAAGGACGATGTGACCTGGTGGCCTTTGGACGTCAGAGTCTTACAGATCCCCATACACCTAATAAAGCTTCCGCAGGTCGTCTGGACGAAATGCTTCCATGTATTGGTTGTCTACAGGGATGTGTTCCAAACATGTATCAGGGAAAACCAATCACCTGCCTTGTGAACCCATGTGTAGGCAGGGAATCTGAATTAAAACCCGCAGAGGTTATTAAGAAAGTAATGGTTGTAGGTGGTGGAGTGGCAGGCATGTATGCAGCCTGGATATCTGCCCTGCGAGGTCATGATGTAACATTGTTTGAGGCCTGCGATACTCTTGGAGGACAAATGAGACTGGCGGCTTATCCTCCTGGAAAGGGAGATCTTACAAACATGGTACGCAGTTATATTACTAAATGTAAACAATATGGGGTAAAAGTAAGAAAAAATACAAAAGTTAATTCTGAAATAATAGCAGAAGAATCTCCTGATGTGGTGATTATTGCAACAGGTGCAACTCCTCTTGTACTCCCTATTCCAGGTATAAATGATTCAGGACTGATTCACGCAGTGAATCTCCTTGATGGCAAGGAATGCTGTGGGAAAAAGGTTCTTGTAGTTGGCGGCGGAATGGTTGGATGTGAAACTGCAGCTTTTCTTGGGGAACAGAACCATGATGTCACTGTTATTGAATTCCGTGATAAAGTTGGAGCAGATGTAATATCAGAACATAGGAAGTTTTTAATGGAAGATTTCCAAAAATATAATATTAAGACTATCACCAGAGCAAAGGTTACCAAATTCTTTGAAGGCGGTATCGAATACAGTTTGTCAGAAGATAAAACAGATAAAATAGATGGTTTTGATTCAGTAGTGCTTGCCATGGGATCCAGAGCTTATGATCCTCTAAGTGAAGAAGTGAAAAAAACTATAAAAGAAACCTATGTTATAGGTGATGCAGTAAAGGCACGTAGAGCATTAGATGCCACTACCGAAGCCTTCGAGGTAGCAATAAAAATATAGAGTACCCTATTAGATAAAATCAAATTTAGGAGGTTATGACATGAAAAATGACATTTCAGGAAAAACAGGTTTATTAGGCTTAATAGGTGATCCGGTAGATCATTCTAAATCACCGGTTATGTATAATTATGGTTTTGAAAAATTAAATTTAGATTATGTATATTTAGCTTTTCAAATTGCACTTGAAAAAGCACCTGACGCTATTGCAACCATAAAAACTTTTAAAATGAGAGGTTTAAATGTAACCATGCCATGTAAAAGTGAAGTGGTTAAATACATGGACGAGTTATCCCCTGCTGCACGTATTATTGGAGCAGTTAACACCATAGTTAATGACAATGGAAAACTAACAGGTCATATCACTGATGGAGTTGGATTTGTACGCAGCTTAAAAGAAGAAGGTGTAGAAGTAAAAGGTAAGAAAATAACTATTATGGGTTCTGGAGGTGCTGCCACAGCTATTCAGGTACGGTGTGCTTTAGACGACAGCAGAGAAATCTCTATTTTCAACATAAAAGATAATTTTTATGAAAGAGCCAAAAAAAATGTTGAAACTATAAAAAAAGAAGTTCCTGACTGCATTGTTAATCTATATGATTTAAATGATATAGATTAACTTAATGAAGAAGTTGCATCAAGTGATATTTTAATAAATGCAACACTTGTTGGAATGCACCCTAATGAGGATAAAAGTAATATAAAAGATACAAGTATTTTTAGAAAAGATCTAATCGTAGCAGACACTATATATCATCCAAAAAAAACAAAACTCTTAAAAGATGCAGAAGCTGCTGGCTGCAAAATAATAGGTGGTTTAGGAATGCTTCTATGGCAGGGAGCAGAAGCTTTTAAATTATATACTGGATTAGAAATGCCTGTAGATGAAATTAAAGAACTATATTTTAAATAAAAACCTTATCCGAACGCTAGAATTAACTAATACTCCCATCTTCTTTAAAATGGGATATAAGCACTGCTACGCGTCTGGATAAGTTCTTCCCCTAAAGGATAACGTATTCTA
>ENA-UOOE01001688-UOOE01001688.1-fermentation-metagenome-genome-assembly--contig:-NODE-1688-length-18017-cov-3.263612_pt1 | contig 18017 bp, 14 predicted proteins | sample MGYA00245776_ERZ724021 | MGnify/ENA primary metagenome ERZ724021 (study PRJEB28704, sample SAMN03018321) | fermentation metagenome | biome: anthropogenic terrestrial biome; feature: soil; material... | reverse complement strand
GAACTCGCCGAGAGCTGCTTTGTCTATCCCACTGACAATATAACGCAGTGATATGGGTTGGTTTTTTCCCGTATCGGGATTACCCTTTGTATAACCCGCTCCCGCAAGAACGCTGACATCGCCGTCGCCTGTGCAGTCGATAAATATATTACCCTCGACGATTTGAAGTCCTGCTTTGTTTGAGATCAAAACACCTTTCATCTTTGAGCCTTCCCTGATTACCTCTGATATAAAGGTATGGTACAAAAGCTTTACTCCGGCTTCCAAGCATAACTCCTCAAGTACGATTTTTAGAATAATCGGGTCGAACCATCTTCCCGATTCATCCGAGCCACCATATGAAAAAATCCGGTTGCGTACCTTTTTGCTTATATAAGAACACTGCGGGTTACCCTCGATATGTGTGCTCATTATCGGCAGAACCAAAGCGTTTGTAGCTGAGCCGCCTATTGAGCCGAACTGTTCTATCAAAAGAACCTTTTTTCCCTGTTCCGCCGCTGAAATAGCAGCGAAAGCGCCTGCCGTACCACCACCGCATACAACGATGTCCGTTTTGCAGTAAACCGGGTAATTTTTCGTTTCCATTTCAAATCCCCTCTTTGCTCATAAAAAGGATGAGCTTTACTTTTCTAAAATTATATTCATAAACTCCTCTTCGGAAATTATGGGTATACCGAGCGAACGTGCCTTGTCGAGTTTGCTGCCCGCATCCGCACCGCATAATAATAATGATGTCTTTTTTGATACCGAGCCTGACGGATTACCGCCGTGCTGTCTTATAAGCTGCTCCGCCTCGTCGCGTTTTAAGGAGGGCAGCGTACCTGTAATGACTATCGTTTTACCCTCAAGCAGGCTACTCTTCCTCGAATAGATACTTTTTACCGAAACACCTGCCTCAACAAGTCTCTCAATAAGTTTTTTCGTGTGAGCGCTGCTGAAAAATCGTATTATAGCCTGCGCACTCTCCGGACCTATCTCCTCTATTCCGCACAGTGTCTGTTCGTCGGCGCTCATCAGACTGTAAATGTCGCTAAAGCGTTCGGCGAGCAGAACTCCAGCTTTTTCGCCGATATTGCGGATACCGAGCGCATATATAAGCCTTGCCAAACCCGATTGTTTACTGTTTTCGATTGAACGTATTATATTTGACGAGAACTTTGTATCGTTCTTTTTTAGCTTTGAAATATCTTCTTTTTTCAGGTAATATAAGTCGGCGACTCCCGAAATCAGCTTGTTTTCTATAAACAGCGAAATAATGTTCTCCCCGAGGTTTTCTATATTCATGGCATTTCGGGATGCAAAATGCGTTATACTGCGGTGTAGTTGTGCCGGGCAGTCGGGGTTATAACAGCGGGTCGCCGCTTCTCCGTTTATACGGCTGACCACCTCGTTGCAGGACGGGCAGAGCTCAGGCATGGAAAAGGGTCTGCTGTCATTGCTCCTTTTTTCAGGTATTGACGCTATGATCTCGGGAATGATATCCCCCGCCTTATGAAGTCGGACTCTGATATCCTTCTGTGTAATATAGTCTATATTGTGGAGAGTGGCTTGTGATACGTTGGAACCGGCGATACGTACGGTTTTTAGAATAGCCTTAGGTGTTAATACGCCAGTACGTCCGACCTGTATTACAATATCCTCAACGACAGTCTCCGCTGTTTCCGCAGGATACTTGTATGCGACCGCCCAGCGCGGCACCGAAACGGTTTCTCCGAGACGTTCACGCATTTCTAAGGAATTTACCTTTACGACTGCACCGTCTATATCGTTTTCAAACGTCGGTCTCAAAGTTCCTATCCGGTTTATCTCATCCTTTACCTGCTCAATGTTTGTTTGGATATTCCTGATCGGCGAAACCGCAAAACCTGACTTTTCAAGATATTCAAGCGTTTCGGAATGTGTTTTGAAGGTTTTGTCCTCGATGTACTGTAAATTGAAGACGAAAATCTCAAGTTTTCGTTTAGCGGCAATAGTGGAATCGAGCTGCCTTAAAGAGCCCGCAGCGGCATTACGCGGGTTGGCAAAAGGATTCTCGCCGTTTTCCTCACGCTGCCTGTTCAACTCGGCAAAAACCTTTTTCGGCATATACACCTCGCCGCGCACTACAAGCCGTCCTGTCTGCTCTTTCAGTTTTAGAGGTATGCTTTTTATAGTCCTTAAATTATCCGTGACATCCTCGCCGTACTCCCCGTCACCTCTGGTAAGTCCGCGTACGAAAATTCCGTTTTGATAGTCGAGCGATACCGAAAGTCCGTCAATCTTACACTCTGTGATATATTCAGCATCAGGCTCCGTCTGTCTTACACGTTTGTCAAAAGCGTAAAGTTCCTCGAACGAAAAAACATCGGAAAGCGAACCTAAAGGCACTATGTGTTTGACCTTTTCAAATCTCTCTGATACCCTGCCGCCAACCCTTCTGGTCGGCGAGGTAGGAGAAGCCAGCTCGGGATATTTTTCCTCAAGCCGCATCAGCGTTTCAAACATAGAGTCGTATTCGCTGTCCGTAATCTGCGGATCGTCGAGTTCGTGATACATAATGGAGTTAAGCTCGATCTTCTCCTCAAGCATACGCATTTCAGATTCAATTTTTACTCTTTCGGTTTCCGAATACATTTTACAGCCACCCAATCATTTTTCTCTGCCGTTTCAGCTATAGTAAAGCCGCTTTCTTTTAAGGAACCGACCGTAATTTCTTTTTTTTCCGCAATAATCCCCGAACAAATCAGTATGCCGTCCTCAATGATAATATCGTGAAAAACAGGGGCCATGCGACAGATAACATCAGCTGCTATATTTGACAATATAATGTCGTATTTCCTTGATTTTACAGCGTTGTATGTTTCTTTATCCTCTAAAACATCCCCACATAAAACAGTAAAAGCATCATTTCGAATATCGTTTTTAGCAGCGTTTTTTGCTGCTATTTCAGTTGCGTTTTTATCTATATCCACGCAAACCACATTCTTTGCACCCATAAGCGAAGCGCCGATGCCGAGAATACCGCTGCCGCAACCCATATCTAAAACCGTTTTATCCCTCACCGGTATTTTTTCAAGCAATTCAAGGCATAACGCCGTTGTTTCGTGCTGCCCCGTGCCGAAGGAGGATTCAGGGTCGATCTCGAGCACAATTCTCCCATCCGAAACACACTCCTCCCAGGACGGCTTAATAATAAAGCGTTCTCCGATCGGAAACGGTTGAAAGAATTCCCTCCAGTTATCCTGCCAGTCGCTTTCGTTTACCTTGTTCTCAATAAATTCGAGACTCCCCAGATCAAACTCACTCTCTTTTTTCAGCTGCTCGATCCCGGTTCTTATCTCCTCCAGGGCAAGCCGGCCCTGCTCGTTTTCAGCGAGATAAACCTTTATTCTAACAATTCCCCCGCTGTCTTCAAGCAAACCTTCCTCTATATAATCAACAGGGATGCTTTTATTTGTCAAAATGATATCTAAGTCTGCCCTGTCTTCAATTGCAAAGCTCGAAATCCCCGCCTTGAGCAGAACTCCGGTAACAATTTCGTATCCAAGACTGTTTGTATTTATAATCAGCTCGTGGAAAATCATTTTTTCGATTTATTCCTCCGTCTAAACATTATGTAAACAAAAGTGTTTACGTAATTTTATCAGCTACATTTCCCTTTCCGCTAATCGGAATCGTTTCTCCCAAATAGGTCGGCTCAGGCTTGAAAATTGCAGTAAAGACTGCCTTTACTCTTGCCCCCGTTTCGCGGATGTTGTTGTAATTCTCGCTCGTATATTCATGCAAATCACTTGTAACTCCGTAAGCCTCAAGACCGAGAGATCGTGCAAGGTAAACAGCACGGCTTATATGGAAACCCTGTGTCACTATGATAACCTTTTTTGCCTGGAAAACATCTCTTGCACGGTACATAGTCTCATAAGTAGAAAAACCCGCGTCGTCCTCAAATAGGCATTCGGCTTCAACTCCCTGTTCTATCGCGGATTTAGCCATCGCAAAGCCCTCGTTATACCCGACTCTGCTGTTGTCGCCGCTCATAAGGATTCTGTCCGAGGCACCGCTTTTGTATAACGAAACAGCGATATCCACCCTGTCTTGCAATATATCCGAAAGCACGTCTTCGCTGTAAACAAGCGCACCGAGAACGATTATACAATCCGCGTCAATCCCGGCTGCTTCCTTCGCACTGATTATATAATCATCCGCTTTTGCGATGACAAATATATTCAGAAGTGCCGTTGCCAGCACTCCGAGAAGGAGACAGATGAGTAATACCACTGCTATCATACTTAATCTTCGTTTCTTTCTTATATTTTTCAGGGCTTTTTTACTTGAGTTTTTGTTTCTTCTTTTCATAATCACCATAAATTTCCTTCATCATAAGCGCATCCTCTGCCATTGTGCCTGCGGATTCGCAAATTATCGTAGGTGAAACACCAAGATTCACCATAGCCTCTGCAAGATTCTCGAAGGATGGTCCATAGATACTATCCTCAAAAGTCAGATGTTTTTTTTCTCCCATTCCGGTATACTCGATTTTCGAGAAATGGCAGTGCAGCTTATCGGCGTACTCACTGCCTAAACCCTCCGATATCTTTTCGAATATCCGTTTATAATCATCGACCGTCCTGAGACCTCCCTGTTCCCTTGCGTTCATATGCCCGAAGTCAACGACCGGAGCAAAGCGTTTTGAAAGCCTGCATAGAGTGATGACCTCATCGAGCGTTCCCAGCTGATTGACTTTTCCCATAGTTTCAAGACCGAGGATTACCTTATGCCCGCCCTGCTCAAGCATACTGTCTACCATAACCAAGGTCTGTGCGGCATATTCCATAGCCATTTCTCGCGTGATTTTTGCCGCAGAGCCGGTATGTACAACCATTATATCAGCACCCAGTGCGTCCGAAGCCTGTGCGCTTTTTTTAAGGTAATCGACGCTTTTAATGCGCTTTTCCTCCTCAACCGAAGAAAGCGATATAAAATAAGGGGTGTGAAAAGACATTGAAATATTATGTTCTCTTGCCTTTTCGCCTATTTTTGCGAATGTTTCCATTGAGCCTGTTATTCCGCTGCCCGCTTCGTACTCATATGCGTCAAGCCCGAGAGCCCGGACAAATTCGGGAGCTTGAAGCGTACTTTTATAACCTTTTTCGTAAAACGAAAGTGAGTTTCCACCCGGACCGAATTTTATACTCATATAATTATGAGAAGTCTACTCAGACTTCTGTCCCTTTCTGATCCTTTCCTTAAACGCTTTAATGAACGGACGCTCGAAAAAGCGTTTTATTCTAAAGAATCTGCTCTCTTTTTTGTTGACCGGAGCAACCATGTAAAACTCCAGTCCCGCACCGTGCGCCGCCATGCAGTCGGTAAAAATCTGATCCCCGACACAGACGATGTTTTCCTTAGGTATACCCAAATGCCTGATACACGCTCTTACTCCGTTTGAAAATGGCTTTCTCGCATTATGCACATAAAAATATCCTAAATCAAGATTAAAGATATGAACTCTCTCTCTCTTATTATTGGAAACAAACGCCATCTTTAATCCGGCTGCTTCGAGTGACTTGAAATACGCCTTCATCTCATTGGTGGGAGCGGCAATATCATAAGGTGCGATAGTGTTGTCTATATCGAACAGCACAGCTTTTATGCCCTGATTCAAAAGGACCTCCGGGGTGATGTCGTATATCGTCTGGAACATCATGTCTGGTTGAAAAAATCTAATTTTCTTTATTGAAAACATCGAGCGCCTCCGCTTTGAACAATTCATCGGTTTTTTTCTAAAATCTTTTTGGCTTCTGATAATATCCGAAATCAGTAGCATAATCGACGCTGTCCAGATTATATACAGTAACCTCTTTTGTTGCTAAATTTTCGGGGTTTTTTATCAATTCGGGTGTAGTAAACCGTATTGTTTCGCCTTTATCGTTAATGTATTCGATAACCGCTCTATATTCAAAAACGGTAACTTCGCCTTTTCTTGAATGTAAAAAATGTGCGGTTTTTTCCGTTTCTATGATATTGCCTTTATATTTTTTTCCTTCTTTTATTATTCTATTCTGCGAAACGATTGCGCTTTTGTAAGCTTTGTACTCTTTCATCCATAAGAAGACAATCGTAATGCAGGCGCATATTAGTAAAATGGTTTTGAAAATGGTTTCGGTATCAAAACTAAAAAAGTAAAGGTAAATAACAACTATACAAAAAACTCCGATAAGGGACAATACAATCAAAAATGCCAAAGAAGGTTTTTTCTCTTCTTTATAACCTATTTTTATTCGTAATCCCATTCCTCTTTTTATCCTTCCGATTGCATTTTACTGTTATTTTAATAAGTTTATCATAATCTTTATAATATTTTTGCGTACTGTATTCCAAAGAAGCCCTTGTATACGTTAACAGGAGTGTTTTCGCCCTGCTCGTTATCGTTGTATACTTCCGAGCTGACCTTTATTTTGTATTCGATTCCATCAATACTCACATATAAGTAAAACGTCCTTGGGGATTCCTTATCACCGAAAAAATCCTTTTTTTCTATAACCGCCAGTTTTGTTTGCGGTGCTTCTGTATCAAAAATATAGTTTGCCTGCGCTACTGCCGAAACAGAAAAAGTTACACTAAACAGGAGTATGATAAGTATTACTGATTTCGCGCGTTTGTACTCGCTTGAAAGAAAGAAAAACATCAGTGCTAAAACGGTAAAAACTGCAATGCTCCAGATTGCGAATTCCGTATATTCGATAATGTTTATATCGATTACGGTTCTTATAAGCATAACCACCGCCGGTAAAAACATTGTGAAAAAAATATTTACTTTCCCGCTTTTTCTTTTGCCGCTTTCGCTGATGGCCAAAATGTCATTATACTTTATATACAGAAGAAATGCAGACAGCGACAAAAGCATACAAGCAGATGAAAAAACCATGTAATTCCAGGTTTTGTAATAGAATGCGGCGGAAAAAACTATTGCCGCTATCGCCAAAAGATTGTTGATTCTTATTATCCTGCCTGCTTTTGATTTCTTTACTTTTTCGGGATCTGTTTCGTCACGATTTACCCCGAGTGGATTTTCCGCATAATCTGTAATGCCTGAAAAGAATTCCCGAAGTTCGGACTCACTTACCTTTTCAATTATAAAGAACAATTTTTGTCCTTTATCCGTGAATAATGTAAAGTTTCCGCTATACGTGCCTGTTCCCTCGGTTTTTGGATAGTAACGTATCATGTAGATGTCATCTTTGGCAACGACGAAATCTTTTCTGCTTTTCCCCAAAAAGCCAGTCTCATCGGAAAAATCCTTTACAACCAGCTCCGGATATATGCCTCTGACACTGCTGCCGATATTGTTGAAGTAATACCCGTCCTCTCCCTTGATAATCTGGAAACAGTCCCTCCATCGAGACAACAGTAATATCGACTTTCTTTCGCCTGCGGGTTCTTCCGCTTTTATTTCATCGCATGCCTTTAAAACATAGTCTTTCGCCTTTTGTATGTCCTTTTCTCCGACAGACTTTGTTTTGATGTAAATAGCGTATATGATTATTGCCAACAAAACCGAAAGTGTAAACACAATCTGGTATTCTTTTGGAACTGTACTCGCTCCTATTATTAATGCAGTCATAAAAAATCCGAATGGAGCGATTTCAACAAACTTGCGTGTGCCTCCGAAAATAAAGCCAATAAAACCCGCGATAAGTGAAACGGATACAGTGAGTGCTGCATATATCACAAACTCATATTCCGGATTGATTAAATACATAAATGTGATTGCAGTCAAAGCGCATGTCAAAAGTATTCCAAGTAACCCCGTTAATACGCGCTTTAGCATCTTGTTCATTTATATCAGCTCCTAAACTTCAAGATTAGCTACACCTCGATGTAAACTGATGAAAGAGCAGGTACGGTTATCTCCGCTCTGCCGTTTTTAAGAGTGAGCTTCCCGCTCATTCCGCCCTTCAAAGCATAGCTGCCGTCTGAGAGCTCACACTCAATTTTGCATTGTGCCTTTTCATCAGAAGTGTTTACAATCAATAGCAAACGCTTTGCGTCGCGGTTGCGGACCCAGATGGCACTGAAAACAGAGGGATATTTCAATGCATTGCCGTAATCCTTGCGTACTCCGTCTGTGGCAAGAGCGTCCCTGTCGGAAACCAGGTAAGGCGGGTGGAGCATTCTACCGTTATAGAAATAGTCGCTGAGTTCGACTCTCGTCTTTACACAATCTCTGTAAAAGTCCTTATACTTCATTTTCTCGAACAACAGAGGATCCATCCAACCCATCTGCTCGCCGAACACAAGCGATTGAGCGCACATAAACTTATGCCCGTTTGAATCATCTTCGGGAACAGAGCTGTAACATCTGCCGAATATTGAAACATATCCCGCATATATGACCGGAAAAGCCGGAACCTGACCGTTTTTCAGCCAAAGCCATGATAAATATCCCTGTATGTGTTTCATAAGCGGATCCGCATTACATTCGGTGGTTATCGCCGTACCTTCAGGCATAACCCTGCTGACATGATCAAGCAGATTATTATAACTCTCACACCACCACGAGCCGCCTCCGGGGAGGTGGGAGTGTGTTCTGTCCTCACATATATATGGTGATGCAGCCGCAATTTGGTCCATATATACGGCGTTTACACCGACCTCCTTTAGCAGCTTATCGACCGTTTCGCGCATTTTCTCCTGCCACACTGCGCTTGAGGGGCACATAATTGACAACTCGACCTTGTTCCCGTCGGATTCCTTTGAGTTGTATTTTTCTATGAACGGAACCCCGTTCCTGTCCTTCGTACAGTAGGGTTTTGCACACTCCGACCATTGCCAGTCCTCATTACCCCTGTCCTTTGTATCCCAAAGCCGGCCGTTTATATAGGGCATAACCCTGATTCCTGCTTCTTTTAAGCGTTTTAATCCTTTTAACGCACATTCCTTAATCGGGAAATAATGCGGATAATCATTGTCGAACGGGATCTCGTGCCAGTCGTACAGATGAACGGTGGTCTCTACTCCCAAATCCTTTGTTACTCTTATTATATCGTCAGCAAAGCTGTCGTCCTGCTTTACTCTCACTATCCACCAGTGGTTGTTCTTAATCAGCCATTCGGGAGAATCAGCGCGTATTCCGTCCTTCATTTCGGGTTTCCAGCATGCTTCCTTTTCCATCCAGTCGCGGTAGAGCAATGCTGCTTCATACCAGTCACCGCTATAAAGTTCCCAGACCACTCTTCCACACAGACTCTGAGAGTTTCTGCCGACATCGATTGAAGACAGCGGAAGTATTCCCTTTAAGCTCATAACCTTTTCATGAGGTTCCTTGTAGAAGCAAAGCTTTTTGTATGCCGGAGCGGGATCGTGCAGCCCGTAATAAATTCCGCGTCCGGTCCTCTCGTTATAAAACGCAAAATACTGCATGGAAACACCGTAGGAGGGATAATTCTGCGTTGAATTGTATTCCTTTGCGTTTGACGGATAAACCTCTCCGCAGCCGTAGGGTGAGAAGAAAGAGGTGTTGGAATTCGTGTCGAAGCTGAGAATAACATAGTCACACTCGAAAAGTGCGTATTCATCATTTGCGCTGTTAAGCGTGGTGGTCCACGTGATCCTGTTGCTTTCGCAAACAGCAGTGATGGTTACCGTCACCATGGGTAGTGCCTTATTACCTGATAAAATGACCGTTGTGCTTTCCTTCGAGGAAAAGACTTCCGAGCTTGCCCAGCCCTCGGATGATTTTACTGTAATTTTGTCGTCAGACAAAACAGCTCTCGCAGTGAGTGTAAACAAAGGTTTTGCTCTTGTAAGCAGATTTTTTTTCAGCTTTTTGTCGCGAATCGAGTAGAGTGAAATTCCTCCCTTTGATTTTTCAAGCGCAACGGAAAGCTCCCCCGCACTTATTCTGTAGATACTTTTTTCGGCCATTTGCTATACATCCTTCCTTTTCGGTGTTCTTGCAATAACAGCGGGAATTACCTGTTTTAATCCCGCCTTTCGCAGTAGTGAGGAACAAGCGTCTAAGGTTGCTCCGGTCGTACAAACATCATCAATCAGCAGAATTCTTCCGTAAATCTGGTTTTCGCTATTTAAAGTATTCTCTTTAATTACGGAATATCTGTTTACCATCGTCCTGCGCCGCTCTGATGCCGACAGCAGCTTCTGCTCGCGTGAACCATGACGCATCAGCAATGTAATACAATCGATACCAAGTATATGTGCGACCTCAGTCGCAATTAGTTTTGCCTGATCATATCCGGCTATACGGATTCCCCTCCGACGTCTGGGGATATAGGTAACCGCATCAAATCCGCGTCGGTGCTGAGATTTTATTCGCATAACGAGCAGTTCCGCGAAGAAGCGTGCAAAACGAACATCCGCATCGTTTTTTATATAGCTTATCATTCGGTGGGCATCCCCGGGAACATACCAGAATAAAAAGGTAAGCGGATTCCCGTCACATTCGCATAAGCCGATATCACGCCCGCAGCGTGAACAGGGCGTGTTTACAAGTCTGTAAAAACCACCTATGCAGTCAGAGCATACCGGAAGACCGTCCTCACAGGCATTAAATCCGCAGCAGATACACCTGCAGGGACTGATTATATCAAAGCTCCGCCCGATTCCTGATGCGATTGATTTCAGAAGCTGCATAAAAACTCTCCCAAGGCGGTGTATCTCTCGGGACGGCGATCGTTTTTCACCATAACCTCAAGGCACTCCGCCCTGCCTATCAAACAAACCATTTCCTTTGCTCTCGTAAGCGCTGTATAGATCAGATTCCGTGTCATCAGCGGAACAGGGTGATCGTAAATAGGTATTATCACTATTTTATATTCGCTGCCCTGACTTTTATGCACTGTTATCGCATATGCGTGCTCAAGTTCATCGAGCAGCGCAAAATCATACTCGGTGATGCGTTTGTCAAAATCTATTACCATAACCTCTCTCTGGGTATTTATGGATAGTATTCTGCCGATATCGCCGTTGAAAATACCGCGTCCGGTGTTTTCATCGGTCTTTTCACCGCCGTCCGCCGTTGTGAACCACTCGAGGTCGTAATTGTTTTTTATCTGCATAACTTTATCGTTTTCCCGGAAAATGACACTCCCGGATTTTGCTTCTTTTTTTCTTCCGTTTTGGGGATTTAAAGCTCTCTGAAGCGCTTTGTTAAGCTCAAAGGTGCCTAAATCACCTTTTTTTGTCGGCGTTATTATCTGAATATCGTCTATGCAGTCAACGCCATAGGTCTTAGGCAACCTCTTTGAAGTAAGGTCAATGATAAGATCCCTTATATCAACAGCTCTTTCCCTCTTAATAAAGAAAAAGTCGCTGTTTTTTGTATCAAGCTGCGGCATTATTCCGTCGTTTATGCTGTGTGCATTGACGATTATCATACTCTCCTGAGCCTGACGGAAAATTTTATTCAGTGTGCATACCCTGAACCTTCCGCTCTTAATTATATCCGAAAGGCAATTCCCCGCACCCACGGGGGGAAGCTGGTCGACATCACCTATAAGAATAAGATATGTTCCGCTTTTAACCGCCTTAAGCAGGGAATACATTAACAGGGTGTCGACCATAGACATTTCGTCGATAATTATTGCTTTATATGGCAGCGGGTTGCTGTCATCGCGCATAAAACGCATCTCGTGCGAATCGCCGTACCCCATCTCAAGCAGACGATGTATAGTTTTCGCTTCATGACCGGATGCTTCCGACATCCGCTTAGCCGCCCTGCCTGTCGGGGCAGCGAGCATGAAGGAGAGCTTAAGATTATCAAAAATATCTATTATCGCCTTTATAACCGTAGTCTTACCGGTGCCCGGACCGCCTGTTATTATAGTAACTCCGTTTGTTACAGCAAGAGTTATCGCCTTCTTCTGTTCCTCAGCATAACCCAAATCATATGTCTCCTCAAGCATGTCTATCTGCTCATCAATTCCGCAGAGTTTTACCGGGAATTCCACTTCGGAAAGACTGACAAGCTTAGCCGCTATATATTTTTCCGCATCGAAATATTCCTTTAAAAAAACTATGATTTTACCGTTTATTTCACTTTTGACCAGCTTGTCCGTAAAAACCAGGTCGCCGATTATTTTTCCTACCTCCGCAGGTGATACCTTTAACCGCGATGCCGCGTTCTTCAAGAGAATGTCCTCGGGAATATAGCAATGTCCGTTGTTGTATGCAGCCACTTGCAAAAAGTGTATTACTCCTGCCATAATACGTTCGGGACAATTATAGGCAAAATTAAGGTCCATTGCAATCTTATCTGCTTTTTCGAAGCTGATTCCCTCTATATCCTCACACAAAACATAGGGATTATTCTCTATTATATCTATTGCTCCGGAACCGTAACGCTTAAAAATCTTAACGGATAACGATGGTCCGAAAAAACGGTTGCAGTACAGCATAACCGTCCGCATTCCGAACTGCATCCTGTATGTTTCGCTTATTTCAAGAGCTTTTTTCGGTGTAATGCCCCTTATGTCACTGAGCCATTCGGGATTGTTTTCAATCACTTCAAGCGATTCCTCGCCGTATCTGGATACAATTCTCTCCGCCGTGACCGGACCGATACCCTTTATCGCTCCTGAAGAAAGGTATTTCAATATTGTTCCGCTTGTTGTAGGCAGCTTTTTTTCGAAATAATCTACATGGAACTGTCTTCCGAAGGTGGCGTGCACCTGCCAAGAACCCCGCGCTCTGATCGTCTCCCCCTCGTTGATGAAAGGCATAATCCCGACAAGAGTAACCGGCTCACCCATAGCATTTATCGTGCATACAGTGTAACCGTTTTCATCGTTGGAATATATTATTTCCTCCACAACTCCGTCAAGCACAATATCGGTCATTAATAACTCCCTGCTTTTTCATTTCTTTATGTAAAGTCTTCCGCTTTTTATAGCCATATCGGTGATTTTCTTTTCTATTTGTTTATTGTTGCCGAAGATAACGAATACCCTGCCGCCTATTTCCTCATCTTCAAGCAGCCTTCGCACATCTTCCTCGTTTTCGTCTTCTCTTGCTATATAAATAGTAATATATCCGTTCTTATCACCCGGCTCACTATTCCCGGAAATGCAATAATATGCTTCCCTCAGAAGAAAAAACAACCCTACTGCCGCTAAATAAGCACATAATATCTCAAAGAATAAATACATATTTATCCATCTCCTTATTATAGTGTATGCAGGATTAAAAAACAAGATATAATCATTAAAAATATTACCGGAAAAATTTCGTACACATTAAATACAAAAGAGAGAACTCAATCTCTCTTTTATAAAAATGCTTTTTATTTGTAATTTTTAATTGCAACGGTTAAATTGCCGAGGCGAATTTTGCCGCCAAATCAGTATCCTCCCACTTGACGTTCAAATCCTCACGACCGAAGTGACCGTATGCGGCAAGCGGCTGATAAATCGGTTTTCTCAGATCCAACTTTTCTATAATCGCTGCAGGGCGAAGATCTACCAGATTAGTAACGATTTCCGCTATCCTGTCATCGGCAATCTTTGATGTTCCGAACGTGTTGATATGAACGGAGAGCGGCCTTGCAACCCCTATCGCATATGCAATCTGCAGCTCGCATTTTTTTGCGATACCCGAGGCAACTATGTTTTTTGCAATATATCTCGCCATATATGCCGCCGAACGGTCTACCTTTGTCGGATCCTTTCCAGAGAAAGCACCTCCGCCATGGCAGGCATATCCGCCGTACGTGTCAACAATAATCTTTCTGCCCGTAAGTCCGCTGTCGCCTTTTGGTCCGCCGACAACGAATCTGCCTGTCGGGTTTACAAAGAATTTTGTGTTTTTATCGACAAATTCCGCAGGAAGGATCGGAATAATGACCTCCTTTATTATGTCTCTTCTTATCTGCTCAAGCTCTACGGCCTCGCTGTGCTGACTCGAAACGACTACTGAATCTATTCTGGCCGGAACTCCGTCTCTATATTCGACAGTAACCTGCGTTTTTCCGTCTGCTCTAAGATACGGAAGAACGCCCTGTTTTCTTACTTCACTGAGTTTTTTTGCCATTCTGTGAGCAAGCGAGATAGGCAGAGGCATAAGTTCCTTTGTCTCATCGCAGGCATAACCGAAAACCATACCCTGATCACCTGCGCCCGTATCGTATTTATCATTAATACAGCTTTCTTCAGAACATTCTTTTGCCTCAAGTGACTTGTCGACTCCCAAAGCGATGTCCGGCGACTGTTCATGAATTGAGGTTATAATCGCGCAGGTATCGCAATCAAAACCCTTATCGCTGCTGTCATAACCGATTTTGCGTATTGTTTCACGAGCGATTGCCTGTATATCAACGTAAGTGTTCGTTGTAATCTCGCCCATTACTAAGACAAGACCCGTCGTACAGGCTGTTTCGCAGGCCACCCTCGCATCGGGGTCCTTTGATAGAATCGCATCAAGAACACCGTCAGAAATCTGATCGCATATTTTATCGGGGTGCCCTTCTGTTACCGACTCGCTTGTAAAATACTTTTTTACCATTCTCTTATTTCCTTCCTTTGCTCCCATTATATTTGAAAATAAAAAACCTTTGCTTATCGTAAAATGATAAGAAAGGCTTACTTTTTTCCAATCTCATCTTTCAAAGTCTCTTAAAAAAGAGCTTCGTCTGATTTAACACCTTGCCGCTTCGGGCAGGTTGTCGGGCTTCAAAGGGCAGTTCCCTCCACCACTCACGATAAGACATATTAAATTATTTTTATTATAACATCAACCGGCACTATTGTCAAGCTATTTTGTATCGAATAAGGGCAAAACTTACTCTTTAGTTTATGTGAACGGTTTAATATTCAGGTAAAGTGCGTAATATAATTATACAGTATTATTATAGTACTATACCCCTTTCGGCTTCTCTGCGTATTGACAAAGCTCATAGCTTTTTGTATAATAAAATGATTAAGTTTGGTATTAATATATACTTTAGCATAAGGAGAAAAAGGACTTGCATGGATGGATATATAACCAGTGAATAAAACAAAAAAGTATAAAATCAGCTTTTTAATATTACTTTTTCTTGCTGCATTTACTTTTTATGTTATTTTTACCAAATTCAGCTTTTATGATATAATCGATAAAGTCAGGGAATCGTCACATAAGCACTACCTTCTTTTTGCATGTGTTCTATCGGTTGTGTATATCGCTCTTTACGGTAGATTTATAAATGTCGGCATAAGTGCTTTAAACGAAAAAACCTCGCGCCTTAAATGCTTTGTTTACGGATGTGCGGATTTCTTCTACTCTGCAATAACCCCCTCGGCCAGCGGCGGACAGCCTGTTGTTATTTATCTGATGACAAAAGACGGTATCTCACTGTCCACTTCTGCAATTACGGTGATATTCCAGACAATAGCCTTTAAAGCGGTTCTGCTTTTTTACGGAATTCTTTCTTTATTCGTTGTCTGGAATATAGTATCCATTACTTCGGTTTTATTCCTGATACTGATTTTAGTCGGTGTTGCCACGGCGTTGATATCGATTACGTTGTGTATTGTATCAATGTACCGCCCATACTTAACCGAAAAAGTCGGAACAGCTATTTTACGATTCTTAACAAAACTGCGTATTATCAGAAACGGCAAAGAAAGAATCTGCTCGTTCAAAGACACCCTGACGGAATATCATAAAGCCGCAACTTTTCTTAATAATAAAAAGCGAGTGCTTTTGCGCATGTTCTTTATAACTCTTTGTCAACGCACCGCTATGTTCTCTATCGCGTATTTCGTTTACAGGAGTTTCGGTCTTTGCAGCTTCGGATACATCGATTTTCTTTGTGTACAAGCTCTGGTTTCACTTGCGATTGACAGCGTTCCATTACCCGGAAGCATGGGAGCAAACGAATATGCCACTTATTTTCTATACGGCGTTGTATATGGATCAAACGATGTAATGGCAGCTACCGCGATGCTCTTGACAAGAGGTTTTTCGTTTTACTTCCCACTTGTTTTTACAAGCATTTTAATTCTGGGAAAACAGTTATTGGATCATTTTAAAATAAGGACAAACAGGGCATAATAGACTTTAAAACCATGCGATAAGAGATATGTTTTACGGGAAAGAGAGGAATTTTGAAATAGAATGGATGTAAATATAAAAAGCCGTGAAGGTGTATATATAGCTGCTGATAAATCGGGCAGTAAATCACTCGATTTCCTGTATGGCAGGTTTGCGGGCAGATTGATACTTCTTCTGTTAACAAGACGCTTTGTTTCCAATATAGTGAGTGTTTATATGAACAGCCGCTATTCCAAACACAGGATCAGAAAAACCATCGAACAGTCAAATATCGACCTCTCGGAATTTGAAAGTACCGATTATAAATCCTACAACGATTTTTTTACGCGTAAAATTAAAAGCGGTAAAAGAACGGTTGATATGGATGCCTTCAGCTTTGTTTCACCCTGTGACGCAAAGGTTTCCGCATATAAAATATCGGAAAACAGCAGTTTTTATATCAAGAACTCCTATTATACGGTTTCCGATCTATTAGGGGGCAACAACGGGCTTGCAGACGAATATATCAACGGCTATTGTCTTGTTTTCAGACTGACGGTTGATGACTATCATCGTTACTGCTATATAGACGACGGTGAAAAGGGAGAGAATATATTCATCCCCGGGATACTGCATACCGTAAATCCAATCTCGTTTGGTAAATATAAAATTTTCAAACGCAATTGCCGCGAATATACTGTTATGAAAACAAAAAATTTCGACAATGTTGTTCAAATAGAGATAGGTGCATTATTTGTCGGCAGAATAAAAAACCTGCATGGCAGGCACGAGTTCAAACGGGGCGAAGAAAAGGGTATGTTCGAGTTCGGGGGCTCGACTATCGTACTTTTGGTAAAAAACAATATAATAGATATTGACAGCGATATTCTGACTAATACGGCTGAGGGCGTGGAAACACTGGTACACTACGGCGAACATATCGCATCCGCTACTAATTGAATGTAGTGAATAAATTAGTAATTGTTGTTATTATTAACATTTTAAGCAAGAAAAACTTATACTCTATGTATATGATATAAATTGTTAGAATCCTATGGTGCCGGTACTGATTTTTACGCGGCAAAAATCAATACAGGTATATTATTACACTTTTTCCAAGATAAGGAGGAAAAATGAAATTCGTATACGCTGACAATGCTGCAACAACAAAAATGAGCGAAGCTTCCAAGCAGGCTTTGATACAAACGATAGATAACTACGGAAACCCCTCGTCTCTTCACAATATGGGAGTAAAGGCGTTTTATGCGATAGACGAGGCAAGAAATAAAATCGCCAAAGCCCTCGGAAGTGCGGGCAACGAGTTGTATTTTACCTCCGGAGGCTCGGAGAGCGACAACTGGGCAATAAAGGGCTTTGCGGAGAACATGAAAAAAAAAGGAAAGAACCATATCATTTCCTCGGCGTTTGAGCACCATGGCATTTTACACACTCTTTCCGCACTTGAAAAACAGGGTTTTGAGGTAACCTATCTTCCGGTTTATCAGGACGGTTATGTACGTATTGATGACCTTAAAGCTGCGATAACGGACAAGACCGGTCTTGTTACTATAATGTATGCTAACAACGAGATCGGAACAATCCAACCGATTTCAGAAATAGGTTCGGTTTGCAGAGAAAAAGGGATAGTTTTTCATACAGATGCAGTTCAAGCCGTCGGTCATGTTGAAATAGACGTAAAAAAACAGAATATTGACCTTTTATCGTTATCCGCGCATAAATTCCACGGACCTAAAGGTATCGGCGCATTATACATCCGCAAGGGAATCCTTCTCTCTAATCTTTTAGAGGGCGGAGCGCAGGAGCGCGGAAAACGCGCGGGAACCGAAAATACCGCTTCTGTCGTTGCTGCCGCTGTTGCGCTTGAGGAAGCTCTTACAGACCTTGACGAAAAGAACAAGCGTGTCGCTGCGATGAGGGACAGACTTATCGACGGTCTTTTAAAAATCGAAAGAAGCCGCCTCAACGGAAGCAGGGCACCCCGCCTTGCCGGG